>ERZ779866.1857-NODE-1857-length-20098-cov-17.163948_pt1 | contig 20098 bp, 23 predicted proteins | sample MGYA00511248_ERZ779866 | MGnify/ENA primary metagenome ERZ779866 (study PRJEB29588, sample SAMEA2155758) | human gut metagenome | biome: human gut; feature: human-associated habitat; material: faeces | place: Denmark | collected 2008/2010 ... | reverse complement strand
GGCCTGGCTTGCCCAGGCGGGGACGGCGCTGTCAAAGGCGGCTGTGGGCACGTCCGTCGCGCCGAGGACGTTGTTCAGCATGACGGCGGCCTCCTGCACGGTCACGGCGTCTCCGGCGCTGAAGACGGCGCTGCCCTCGGACTCGGTGCCGTTTATTACGCCGTCCATGAGCGCCGTGGCGACATAGGGCTTCTGCCAGACGGGTATGGCGTCGTCGTCGGCAAAGCCGGTGGCGGCGACGGCGCTGAGCAGCTCGTCTCCGCCCAGCTCCATGCACATGGCGAGGAACTCTCCGCGCGTCACCTCGCGGTCAGGCTCAAAGACGTAGCTTCCGCCGAGCTGCTGGCCCACGAAGATGCCCTCCTCGGCCAGCATCGTCGCTGCATAGGCACAGGCGTTGCCGTCGAGGTCGGAATAGGTCGTGCGGGTCTTCTGCTTTTCGATGCGGATGATGACCGTCGCCTCCTGAGAGCTGTTGCCCTCGGCGTCCACGGCCTTGAAGCCGAAGTAGTCGCGTCCGCGGCGGTTGGTGTCGGGGGTGTAGACGAAGCGTCCGTCGTCGGTGAGCTCAATTTCGCCCTTGGTGGGCTCGGTGGTGATTTGGAAGGTGAGCGTGTCACCGTCCGGGTCAACCGCTGTGAGCCTGCCGCCGACGGAGACGTTGCGGTAGGTCGTGAGCTCCAGGTTCTGCGCCACGGGTGCGTTCCCCTCGGCGCGCGCGGGAAGTACGGGTACGAGAGCCGTGAGCGCCACGGCCGCCAGCAGCAGGGCCGCACAGAGCGTAAGCCCCTTGCGTGTGTACATAAAAAAACCTCCTGTGCGTGAAAATGTGTCCTTATTTTGCACAGGAGGAAATGTTTTATTCTCTTGTATAGGAATTACTCAGACGCACAGTCCGGGAATGATTTCCACAAGCGCGGCGCCGAGAGAGCGGCAGCCGCGGCGGGTCATGTGGACGCAGTCCACGCGGTTTATCTCGGACACCGGCCCGGCGTCGAAGAAGGCGCAGCCCAGGCGATGAGCCGCCTTTTCGTAGAGCGGGGCGAGCGCCAGGGTCTTGTCCCGCGCTTCTGGGCCGAACTCGGCAAAGCTCTCCGTGTGCTCGAAGCCCGCGGCAATGGGCGGCGGGGCGACGACAAGGATGTTAGGCCCCTTTTTCGTCCAGCAGGGCGTGTTCTGAGCGCGACAGACGAGGTATTCCATGCCCGCGCAGATGCGCTCCGGCGACGCGCCGTACCACTCCTTGGCGTCGTTCGTGCCGAGCATGAGGATGAGCAGGTCCACGGGCTTGTGGCTCATGAGGCAGGGCCAGATGTAGCCTGCGCCCGTGATGCCATTGCGGAAGGGGTCCTCGAATACCGTCGTGCGTCCGTTCAGACCCTCTTCGATTATAAGATACTCCTCTCCGAGCGCCGCCTGCACCAGCCGCGTCCAGCGGGAGGCCTCGGAAAAGCGCATGGCGCCGCCGGGCTGCGGAACACCGTCGAAGTCGGCGGCGTCGCCGCAGTAGCCGTGCGTGTTGGAGTCGCCGAAGCAGATGATGTGCTTCCTGTTCACTTGATCTCAGGCAGGGAGGCGGCGGCAGCGGACTGGCCGACGCGGCGGAACTTCTCGTCAGGCAGGGAGGGGAAGATGTTGCCCGCGATCTCGGGGTACTCGTCCGCGAGGACGGCCTTGCAGGTGGAGAGCACGAGGTCGCCGCCCTTGCCGGACATGACGCGGCCAAGCAGCAGGACGTGCTTGAACTCGTAGAAATCGTAGTAGAGCGCGAAGGCGTGGGCGAGGTAGACGCCGATGCTCTCGTAGACCTTCGCGGCGCGCTCGTCGCCATTTTCCATAAGGCCCTGGACGACCTTGAGCTTCTCGGCGGGGGAGAGGGCCTCGTCGAGCTCTATGCCCGCGCGGGGAGCGAGCTTGATGACGCCGTCCTGGGAGAAGTACTTGACGCCGCAGCCGATGTCGCCGGACCACTCGTCGGCCATGGCCTCCGGGTTCGCGTCCACGGGCATGAAGGCGAGCTCGTTGAGCCAGCCGGTGACGCAGCCGTTCTTGTCCACATAGCCGACGGCCTCGCTGGTGCCCATGGCGATGCCGAGGACGTTGTTGTCGTCGAGGCTCATGGCGCCCGCGAGGGCGGTGACGTCGCCGTCGTTGGCAACGACGAGGGGCACGTCGCCTATCTCCTTGGCCGCGCGGATGTAGATGTCCTTGACCTTCCGGTTGAATTCATCCTTCGGCACCTTGAGGAAGAGGGAGGCGACCATGGCGCGGTTTTCGATGTAGATGCCGGCGGAGGAGACGCCGATGGCGTCCACGCGCGGCATGTGGGCGGCGGCGGACTTGAAGGCGTCCACGATGCCCTGAAAGTGATAGTCCGGGTCGGCAGTGGTCTTGGGGAACCAGACGACCTCCTCGGAGAAGACGCTCTCGCCGTCGATGACGGCGGAGACCTTGCGGTCGGAGCCGCCGGCGTCGAAGCCGATGCGGCAGCCGCCGAGGTGGCGGCCTATGGCCTGGGGGTTGGACTTTTCGGCCGGCAGCTCGTCGCAGAAGACGACCTCGAAGGGCCGCTCGTAGACGCCGGACATGAAGTCCTCGTCAAAGGCGCGGCTGCCATCGGGGGCGTAGGCGGCGCGGATGCGCTCGTAGATGTCCCTGTCCCCGCTTATATATACCTTCCAGCCGCCGTAGAGCCAGAGCATGGACTTGACCATCCTGTCGGCGTAATAGCTGTCCGCGGCCTCGAACTCGGGCGTGCCGTGGATGAAGGTGCGCATGACGGCGACCTCGCCGCCCGCGCGCTCGACGGCTATGCCGAGTGGCTTTTCGGCGCCCTCAAGGAAGGCGGCGTTGAACTTGTGCAGGGGGATGTAGCCCGCGTCGAGCTCGGGGACGTTTTTGACGTTTACATTAATTCCAAGATGCTCCATGACCTATCTGCCTCCCAGACTTGTTTTCTGAATTCATATTAGCACGAACTTCTCCGCCTGTCGAGGATTGCCCGTCCGCAAAATTGGTGCTATAATCCGTTTGTCGTTATTGCAAAAAATTTTTTCATGCGCGCAATAAAACGGAGTCGCCATGCATTGTTATGGCAGAACGGGAGGAAGCCATGCTGCTCATACTGACAGCCCTTGGCTCGCCGCTGACGGCGGCGGAGACGGAACACATTGACCGGTGCATCGCGGAAATGGGCCGCGGGGACACCGGGGCGCTGGCAAAGGTCTATGAGAGGACGCACGCGGCGCTGTACGGCTTTTCGCTCTTTCTCCTGAAGAACCCGCAGGACGCGGAGGACGCGGTGCAGGAGACCTATGTCAAGGCCTACCAGTCCGCGGCGCAGTACCGCTCCCAGGGCAAGCCCATGGCCTGGCTCATGACCATAGCGCGGAACGAGGCGCTTCAGCTCCTGCGCGAGCGCCGCCGCACCGTGGCCATGACGCCGGAGGACTGGCAGGAGCAGTTCTCCGACAGGCCGGACTTCTCCCAGGAAGACCTGCTGACGCTCAGGGCCCTGCTTGAGACGCTCTCGGAGGAGGAGCGGCAGATAGTCTCCCTCCACGCGCTGGGCGGCCTCAAGCACCGCGAGATCGCGGCCATGCTGGATCTTGCGCTCCCCACCGTCCTGTCGAAATACCACCGCGCCATGAAAAAACTCGGAAAAGCAGCAGAGGAGGCGGAATGATGGACAACGAGAAGCTCGAAGCGCGAATTCGCCGCCTTGCCGAGCACACGGCCCCGGAGCAGCTGACCGGCATCCTCGAAGCCTGCGAAGCCCGGAAAGGAAATGTAATAACGATGAACGAAGTAAAAAAGAAGAAAAACCGCTTTTTGCCCCTGGCCGTCGCAGCCGCCATCGTGCTCGTCTGCATAGGGGGATATATCGGGCTCCATTACGGCGCCGCCGAGCCCGGCGCGGCCATAGCCAGCGTTATCACCCTGGACGTGAACCCCAGCCTCAACATCGTCATGGATACGAGCGACAAGGTCATCGAGGTCCAGCCCCTCAACGAGGACGCCAGGACCGTCATAGGCGACATGGACTTCGCGGGAGCGAATCTTGACGTCACGGTGAACGCACTCATAGGCTCCATGCTGGTGAACGGCTATCTGGACGACATCCGCAACTCCATCCTCGTTTCCGTTGAAAACGGCGACGCTGCCAAAGCGGAGAGCTTGCAGGCCCAGGTCAGCGCACTCATCAGCAGCGCCGTGGGCGACGGCGGCTTTGAGGCCTCAGTGCTGACGCAGACCGTTTCCTCCACCAGCGAGAGCGCGGCCCTCGCGGAGCAGTACGGCATCTCAGAGGGCAAGGCGGAGCTTATCCTCAAGGTCTGCGCAGCGGACGCTACCCTCACCGCCGAGTCCCTCGCGCCGCTCTCCGTGAATGATATCAGCCTCATAGCGAGCTCCCGCGGCCTCAGCGACAGCACTGTGAACCAGACCGGCACCGCCAGCGCCAAGGGCTATATAGGCGTTGACGACGCCAAGACCGCCGCCTATGCCCACGCGGGCGTCAGCGCCTCCGACGTCCTCTATGTCGAGACGGACTTTGACAGCGAGCACGGCGTCATGGTCTACGAGGTAGAGTTCTACGCCGGCAGCGTGGAGTACGAGTACGACATCAACGCCCTGACCGGCGAGGTCGTGAAGTACGAGCAGAAGAATACCGGAACGAGCATCCCATCCGGCAGCGCAAGCGGCGATTATATAGGCGAGGCGGCCGCGAAGGAAGCCGCCCTGGCCCACGCGGGCGTCAGCGAGGCGGACGTCTGCTGGCTCAAGGCCGATTTTGACCGCGACGACGGCGTCTATTACTACGAGCTCGAGTTCGCCGCGAACGGCCTGAAGTATGACTATGAGATAAACGCCCTGACCGGCGACGTTGTGAAGTTCGAGCAGGAGCAGACCGGTAATCTTGCCGGAAACGGCAGCGGCAACAGTGGCAGCGGGACTGGCACAGGCGCCGGCACCGGCAACCAGTACGGAAACGGCGCGGGCAGCGTTGACACCGGCAGCTTCATAGGCGAGGCCGCTGCGAAGGCCGCTGCACTCTCCGACGCGGGCGTCTCCGAGAGCGAGGTCACGCGCCTTAAGTGCGAGCTCGACCGCGACCACGGCAGCTATAAGTACGAGATCGAGTTCAATGTCGGCCGCACGGAGTACGAATACGAGGTGGACGCCTATTCCGGCGCGATTCTGAAGGCCGAGCAGGACTACGACGACTGAAAATAACGGACATCTTCAGCCCTCCCTGTGCAAAAAATTGCCCGGGGAGGGCATTTTTATCCCCCCGGGGGGCTTGCGAAAAGTTTGACAGGCCCTTACAATGGTCACAGAAAAGGGAAAAAGGCGCCTGGCCCCGGAAAGGATAAGCTCATGAAACATTTAAAAAAAGCCGCCGCGGCCCTGCTTGCCGCAGCACTGGCCGCGACGCTGTGCGCCTGCGGGCAGGCCCCGGCGCAGGAGACGCCGGAGAACACCGAGACCGTCACGGAAGGCAGAACGATAACCGACGCCCTGGGCAGGGAAGTGGCCCTCCCGGAGACTGTTGAGAAGATAATCCCCCTCGGCAACACGCCGAGAATGATAAGCTATCTCGGCCTCGCGGAGAAGGTCGTGGGCTACAGCGGCATGGACCCCGAGAATGTTACGCCACTCGTGGCCTACGCCTATGTGAACTGCGAGCTCTGGGCCGAGGCGCCTATAGTCGGCACGGACGCGGCGGGAAACACTAGCTATTACCCTGAGCAGATGATATTGGCCGCCCCGGACGTCATCTTCTGCACCGCTACGAGCGGCGAGGCGGACGAGATCCAGCGCAAAACGGGCATCCCCGTCGTGGCCGTGAGCCAGGGGACGCTCTTTGGAGAGGATTTTGAGCAGTCCCTGCGTATCATAGGCGAGGTCTGCGGCGTCTCAGAGCGCGCGGAGGAGGTCATCGCCTACATAAACGACAGCCTCGCGGAGCTCAAGGAGCTCGCCTCCGCCGTGCCGGAGGATGAAAAACCCACGGTCCTGCCAGCCGCCGCCACCTTCAAGGGCGCGCACGGCATAGAGGGCATCCGCATGAACGACCCCGTCATGCTCTCGGTGGACGCCAAAAATGTCGCAGACGACGGCAGCGGCGTCAAGAGCTCGGTGATCATCGACAAGGAGCAGGTTATCGCCTGGGACCCCGAGTATATCTTCCTGGACAGCGGCGGCGTCGCGCTCGTGCGCCAGGACTACGCCGAGCGGCCGGACTACTACGCGCTGCTCAAGGCATATAACGAGGGGCATATCTACCAGTACCCCAGCTCCACGGCCTATTACGACAATATGGAGATATCCCTCGCCAACTGCTACTTCGTCGGCTCCGTCCTCTATCCCGAGGCCTTCGCAGGCATAGACGTGGAGGCGAAGGCAAACGAGATCTTCAAGTTTTTCCTCGGCGCGGAGGACTATCTCTCCGTGCTCGAGAGCATAGATTCCGGATATTGTGAGGTAGTGCTCGGATGACAAAAGGCGCCGGCCCCGGCTACGAGGGGCTGCAAAGGAAAAAACTGCTGACCCTGCTCATAACTCTGGCCCTGGTGCTGACAGCGGCGCTGGTGGAGGCGGGGACGGGCAGCATAAAGTTCGGCCTGGACGAAATTTTCCTAGCCCTTACGGGCCGGGGCAGCGCTACGGCGAACACGGTGCTCTTCGGCATCCGCTTCCCGCGGGCTGTGGCTGCGATACTCGTCGGCGCGGCGCTGGCCATGTCCGGCGCGGTGATGCAGTGCGTGCTGCACAACCCGCTGGCCTCTGCCTCGACCCTGGGCGTCTCGCAGGGCGCGGCCTTCGGCGCGGCGGTGGGCATCATCGTGTTTGGCGGCGGCGTCGTGAACACCGGCGCGGCGGATTTTGCCATCAGGATAGACGACCCGTATATCGTGACGCTCTGCGCCTTTGTGTTCGGCTCGCTCTCCACCGTGGTGGTCATCGCCATATCCAGGCTCAGGCGCGACATAGGTCCCGGCGGGCTGGTGCTCGCTGGCGTGGCGCTCAGCTCGCTCTTCACCGGCGGCAGCACTCTGCTGCAATACTTTGCAGATGAAACGAAAATAAGCGCCGTGGTGTTCTGGACCTTCGGCGACCTGGGCGGCACGAACTGGACGCAGCTGCTCATTCTCCTCGTCGTGACCGCGGCGGGCCTCGTGTATTTCATGCTCCGCCGCTGGGACTACAACGCCCTGCAAAACGGCGCGGACACGGCATCGAGCCTGGGCGTGAACGCCCGGGCCGTGACGCTCATAAGCATGGGCGTATGTACGCTGGCCTCGGCGCTGGCGGTGTCCTTTGTGGGCATAATCAGCTTTGTCGGCCTCGTGGCGCCTCACATCATGCGCCGCTTTGTGGGCGACGACTACCGCTGGCTGCTGCCCTGCTCGGCGGCGGCGGGCTCCCTGCTCCTGCTGCTGGCGGACCTCTTCAGCCGGGTCGTAATAGCCCCCGTGGAGCTGCCCGTGGGCGCTGTGACCTCCTTCCTCGGCGCGCCGGTTTTCCTCTATCTGCTGCTGAAAGGGGGCCGCCGCAATGGTTGAGGTAAAGGGCCTGTCCTTCAAATACAGCCCCTCCGGCCCGGATATCCTCCGGGACGTCAGCTTCGCCATAGAGGACGGCCAGTGCGCCGCCGTCCTCGGCAACAACGGCGCGGGGAAGACCACGCTGCTCAAGTGCATAGACCGCATCCTACAGCCCGGAGCGGGCGAGGTGCGCGTGGACGGGGACAACGTCCTCAGTCTGGGCCGCCGGGAGCTTGCAAAGCGCGTGGCCTACGTCGCGCAGAACGCCCGCGCGGCGGACATGACGGTCTATGACACCGTCCTGCTTGGCCGCAGGCCCTATATAGGCTGGGACGCTACGGAGCACGACAGGGAAGTGGTGGCAGAGGTCATGGAACTCATGGGCGTCACGCCGCTGGCCCTGCGCAGCCTCGCGGAGCTCTCAGGCGGCGAGGCGCAGAAGGTCATGCTGGCCCGCGCCCTGGCGCAGGAGCCGCGCCTGCTGCTGTTGGACGAGCCGACAAGCAATCTCGACCCCCGCAACCAGCACGAAGCCCTGCGTACCGTCCGCCGAGTGGCAAAAGAGAGAAATATCAGCGTCTGCGTCATCCTGCACGACCTGAACCTGGCCATACGCTATTGTGACCGCTTCCTTTTCCTCAAGGACGCGGAGGTCTATGCCTGCGGCGGCATAGAGGTCATGACCCCGGAGAACATCGAGGCCGTCTACCGCATGCACGTACACATTATGAGCTATATGGGGATACCGCTGCTCATCCCGTTCCCCGATGTCAGAGTATAGGAAGGTGCCGATATGAAACAGAAGACCTGGCGCGACTGCGCCGAATTCCACGGCCACGAGTGCGGCGGCCTCACCATAGGCTACAAGGCTGCGCTCTACGCCATAAAGCTGCTGGACATAGGCCGCGCGGAAGACGAGGAGATAGTCTGCATCAGCGAGAACGACGCCTGCGGCGTGGACGCCATCCAGGTGATGCTCGGCTGCACGGCGGGAAAGGGGAACCTTCTCTTCCACCTCGCCGGCAAGCAGGCGTTCAACATATATGAGCGCAAGAGCGGCCGCTCCGTCCGTCTGGTCCTGCGCAAAAAGCCGGAGGGCCTGACGCGGGAGGAGAGCTTTGCCTACTATCAGTCCCGCGAGCCGGAGGAGCTCTTCGACGTGAAGGAGACGACGCTCACCCTGCCCGAGCCGGCGCGCATCTTCCTGTCTTACGACTGCGACGGCTGCGGCGAGACCACCGCTGAGAGCTTCCTGCACCTCCAGGGCGGCAAAAAGCTCTGCCGCGACTGCTACAAGGCCTACAGCCGTTTTGATGTTTGATACCCCCCTCATTACACCATCTCTCATGACGACGCCCCCCCGAAAAAACTTCGGGGGGCGTTGTCGCACGTGTTGACTTCAAAAATCGAATATGATACACTATAAACCCCATGTGTGGGAAATTACGAAAAAGCTGAGGTGAGCGCAAGTGGAAGGCGGTCCCGGACGAAGTTTCGGAACTGAAAAAATGGGATACGGCCTTGCAGGTGCGCTCAATTTGCATAACTGAGCACACTCTCTTTCCGCGCGCCCGCGCCGCCGTGTCCTGAGAGACATGGCGGCTTTTTTGCGCCGCCGGAAGGAGGGAAAGACCATGACCGTAACCGTACTCAAGGCCCTTCTGAAGGAGAAAAAGCTCAGGGCCATACATGACGTCCTCTCCATGTACAACCCCGTGGATTTGGCGGAGCTGCTCTCGGAGCTGGACGACGCGGAGCTCGCGACGGTGTTCCGCATCCTCGACAAGCCGAAGGCCGCGGAGACCTTCACCTACATGGACCAGGACCTGCGTCAGGAGCTAATCAAGACCTTTTCAAGCACCGAGATAGCGAATCTCTTTGAGGAGCTGTTTGCGGACGACGCGGCGGATTTCCTGGGAGATATGCCCGCGAACTTCGTCACACAGCTGCTGGAAAACGTCGGCCCCGAGACGCGCCGCACGATAAACAGCCTGCTGCAGTACCCGGACGACAGCGTCGGCAGCATAATGACCGTCGAGTTCGTGGAGCTGGACCCGGACATGACGGTGGACGCCGCGCTCGAAAAGATACGCCGCGTTGGGATAGACAGCGAGACGGTGTATACCTGCTACGCCGTAAAGCGGCACAAGCTGCTCGGCGTCGTCACGGCGAAGGACCTGCTCACGCACGGGCGCGCAGAGCCCATCGCCCCGCTCATCCTGAGCGACTACATCAGCGTCAAGACCACGGACGACAGGGAATACGCCGCAAATCTCTTCCGCCGCTACGGCCTCATAGCCATACCCGTGGTGGATACGGAGGGCTGCATTGTGGGCATAGTCACCTTTGACGACGCCATAGGCGTCCTCACGGAGGAGACTACGGAGGACATGCAGAAGATGGCCGCCATGGAGGCGAATACGGAGCCGTACCTCAAGACCTCGGTCTGGAAGCACGCGCGGCACCGTATAGTGTGGCTGCTGGTGCTGATGCTCTCAGCGAGCATCACGGGGGCCATCATCTCGAAATACGAGGCCGCATTCGCCGCGGTGCCGCTGCTGGTGTCCTTCATCCCCATGCTGATGGATACGGGCGGCAACTGCGGTTCCCAGAGCTCGACGCTCATCATCCGCGGCCTTGCGGTGGATGAGCTGCATTTCGCCGACGCGGCCAAGGTGATATGGAAGGAGCTGCGCGTGGCGCTGCTGGTGGGCCTGGGCCTGGGCATTGTGAACGCGGGGAGCATCATGCTCCGCTATAACGACCCCCGTCTCGCGGTGGTCGTCTCGCTCTCGCTGCTTTGCACGGTGATGTGCGCAAAGGTCACGGGCGGGCTGCTGCCCATCGCCGCCAAGCGCCTGGGCCTCGACCCTGCGCTCATGGCCGCGCCGCTCATAACCACCGTAGTGGATACTGTATCCATGCTTATCTACTTCACCGTCGCTACGATGCTCTTCGGCATGTGAAAGTAAAAAAACACACCGGCAGGCCGCGCCTGCCGGTGTGTTGCTTTTATTGGTTTTCCGCGTCCGTCAGCGCGCCGACCTCGGCGGGGGCGCGGGTGCTGATGGCGTTGTCCTTGATGTAGGCGAGGACGGAGGGGAGGGTGCTGTCCGTGGCCTCGCAGCATAGTATGCGTGGGCAGAGCCGCTCGGGCCTGTAGTCGAGGTAGGCCGTGATGAGGGATATGTAGCTCAGGCCGGAACCGCCCTGGATGCAGTCCGTGTCGTAGTCCCAGAAGACGAGACCGGCTATTTCAGCCGCGTGGCGGCAGATGTCGTCGTATTCTGGGGAGGCAGAGGCAACGAGCAGGGTCTTGACGTGGGCCGCGTCGTAGAGCAGGGAGGATATCTCGGCGTACTCGGCGGCGGGGTCTGCGGAGCAGAGCGCGCCGACGTTGTGTCCCTGTCCGACGATTTGGCGCACGGTGGCCGGGCTCTCGCGTATTTCGGCGGCGGTGAGGAAGAAGGTGGCCTTGACGCCGTAGGAGGCGAGGGACTCCAGCAGCGTGCCGGAGGGCAGACCTACGAAACTGAGGTAGACGACGCTGTCATTTTCAGAGGAGGAGCCGCCGCCCCCGCCCCAGTCCACGGAGCCGCCGTTGGAGCTGACGTAGGCGTTGTAGCGCGTCTCCATGAGGGGCTTTGCGGCGGTGAGGAACTGGTCGTTGGAGAGTATGACGTTGGCGTCGCTTATGCGGCAGACGTCGATGAAGCTGTTGCTGCTGTTGATGTAGGACCAGTTCAGCCCGTACTGACCGCAGATAAAGTCGAGCGGGACATAGACCTGCCCGCCGCGGCTGATGGGGGTGACGTTGTAGTAGGTGCCGTTTCCGTCGTAAGTCTCACCGGAGTCAAGGTTGAAGTAGAGCTGCTTGGTGGAGGAATAGAGGGACGCAGTGTTGCTGCTCTGGTGAAAGGAGTTATATATTTTGAAGTTGACGAAGACGGTGTAGGGGACGTAGATAGTGGAGCCCTGCCAGTAGGGCTGATAGGAGAGCTCAAGCAGGTTGTCATTGGCGGCGATGAAGCAGACGCTGATGCCGGAGGCGGCACTCATCGTCGGGAGCAGACAAAAGACGAGGCAGAGTATGAGAAGAAGCGCGGCGAGCCTGCGCATGGGCAGAACACCTCCAAAAGAACTGGGGATATTTTATCATAAAAAAAGTTAAGCCGCAAGGAAACAAAAAATTAAAAAACATCTTGACAGATCGCGATGTATTTGGTATATTACAAAAGCCGCTTGTGGCCGAGTAGTTCAGTCGGTTAGAACGCTAGCCTGTCACGCTAGAGGCCGAGGGTTCAAGTCCCTTCTCGGTCGCCACTCCCCACGGCGCAAGCCGTGGGGAAAGTTATGCTGCTGTAGCTCAGCAGGTAGAGCGCATCCTTGGTAAGGATGAGGTCCCCAGTTCAAATCTGGGTAGCAGCTCCACACAAACCCGTTGTCCCACAAGGGATAGCGGGTTTTTACTTTTTCTTCCAATGGTTGACTTGTGGTAAAAGGATTGAGCAAAGGATTGAGGTAGGGCAAAAAATGGGCCGGGGATTGCTCCCCGGCTTTGTTTGTCATAAATAGAAATAGCCTTGCTTCTCTAGCTCCAGCAGCAGCTCCACGGCCCGCAATTTTTCGCCGGGGCTAGATTTTGGATTCTGACGGATTTGCCGCAGCGTGGTGATCTGCGCCTCCCGCTCGGCCCGTTCCTGCTCGCGGAGTTCTCTCCTGGCCTGTTCATTGCGCTTGCGGGTTTCCTGCCCTTGTGCGTGGCTTCGATCCATTACAAGATTCCTCCCAGGTCAAAAGTTATTTACAGCTTCGCCGGACAGCTGCTCCCACCGCTGGCCCATGCTGACAGTGTGGGCGGGGGTGTCCCGCCGTGCCCGGCTCTGTCCGCTGCAATAGTCCGCAATCCGGGACAGGTCATCCCATGCCCGCATCGTTCGGCCCTGCCCCTGGCTGCATACCTGGGCCAAATGGTACAGCGATCCACGCTCTTTCGCCTGGGTGCTGTCCATATCATCGGCGGCTTCCTTTGCGTACTTTGCCACAAAGCGCAGCATGACGGGGTTATCATCGTACTTGCCCACTAGGGAATAGAAGTCATCGGTGGAGAGGATACCGCTTTTCAGTAGTTCCAGGCCGTTAGGGTCAACCGCGTCCGGGTCTGCAAGGTTTCCTCCGCGCACCTCCCGCTCCAGGGCAGCCCGCAGTTCCGACCGCCTCCGGTTGAACTCCGGCCAGATACGGGCTTCCGCTTCCTTAAAGGTCAGTTCTGCCTCTTGGTATTTCAGTTTGGCCCGCTGGCGTTCCATGTCGCTGCCCCTGGACATTCTGTGGGCATCGCTTGCCGCCTGGAATTTGTCCCATGCTTCCATATACTCCCGCCGTGCCGCCTGAAAAGCGGCGTCAAGGTCTTTTGCAAAGTGGTTAAATTTAGTCATTTTTATTTTCCTTTCTGTTGCATAAATTCCAAAGTGCGCATTTTTCACTGCACATGAATGGGGTTTGCTTACTGCCAAAAGGACAGCGCCCCCCAATGGACGGGGCCTCGCCGGTTACAATTCCGCATCCGCTTTCCGTGTATCGGGCGCATTGTGTGGTACACTTGGAGCGGAATGGGCAGTCTCCCCAGGTTTTGGGGCGCTTTTCCTCTACGATTTTCGGGGGCGGCGGAACATGCCCCACTTCAAACTCTCCATAGGTTGTTGTGATAGTCGGGGCATACTCGATGGAATTTCCCACACGGCGAAACTTGCGCCCCAGCTCGTCCCGCTCCCAGGAGCCGGGTTCAATATTGCTCATTTTTGTATCATCCTTTCTATCAATCAATCAATTACGCAGAAATAGTCTGGAATTTCATACCGCAAAATCCGGTCAAGGTCATCCATGCTGTTTCCACATAGCACCCGAACAAACGTCCCTTTTGCAGCTATCAGGTCATCCACGGTGCCGGTCTGTTCTCCCCCGTCTGACGTGCGAAACAGAATAGTGAGCCGCTTCCCGCGTTTGCGGTCAATATAGTCTGCAATACGGCGCAGTCTGGTCTTGATCTCGTTCATAGTTCATCGCTCTCCAATTCTGGAAACTCCAGCTTTCCAACCTCCACGGCCTCGTCGATCAGTTGATACAGGGACAGGCTCAAAGCGTCTATTCCCTCCACGGGATGGGGATAGAGTACGATCCGCCGTCCGTCCGGGGTGTATGCGCCGTGTTGCATCAGATATTCCTCCGGCATCAAGGGCGTGTGAAACTCGCTGCCGCCCACCACAATGAACGTTGTCAGCGTGGGCCGCTGACTGTCCACATAGTCAGACAGCAACCGCAACCGCTCTTTAATACTTGGCAATTCCTCACCCCCTCAAACGTCAACCACTATCACAGTTTTGCATAGTTTCAAAAAATCGTGGGCCTGTTCCTCACTATGAAAATCCCGCTGGAGTGCGCCACGGTAGACTGTCCAGCCGGTTTCAGTTTGGTGCATGATACCCACGCCGGGGCCAGGAATTGCTCTTTTCAGCCGGTCAAGGCGGGATTCGATGTTTTTAACCATTCGATTCATCCTTCCATCGTTCAAGTTCGGTCAGACGGTCCAGTACGTCGGTCAGCTCTGTGAATTTCAAATTGAAGTCAAGCAGGGTTCGTGCCGCTGATATTTGGGCGGGGCTGGCCTCTGTGTCATCGGTTACAATTTGGCCCAGACGGTCAATCGCGGCGGTCAGGTTCTGCCGTAGCTGCATGGTTGCGCTGTTTAAGAGTTCGGTAGCTGCTTGCTTGTATGCAGTGGAAAATTCCGGGTCTTTCATGTATTCCCGCAAGGTACTCTCACCAATCCCCGCGGCCTTTGCCGCCTCTGCCCTTGTACGGCTCACAAGGAGGGCTTGCAGAGCTTTTTCTTTGCGTGGTGTTATGGGTATCACCCCCTCTCTCTGGTGGTTTCTGTGGGTTTTTGGCGGTCATAAGGGCGTATTCTTCATATCAGGCCGATTTATGCCCCCATTTTGTCCCTTTTGGCCCTTTTGTCACAGGGATTTATCAATAGTTTTTTTGTCGGTCTGCCGCCGGTTGCTATTTCAACCTCTCGGACATACCCCATATTTACAAGGGCTTGCAGGGCGGGCTCCATATCTTCAACACGCTTAAATTTCCCTTTACACAGCCGGAACAAATCTCGCTTGCTCATTTCATCCTGGCCGGTGCTGCTGATCCTCTTCCAGAGATAGCGGGCGCTCTCATATTCTTCATCGGCCCCCATGATCTGATAGGCTGCTACGGCATGGGCGGAAAGAAACTCTGCTATGCTGGTGGCCCCGGCCATGACCTCCGGGCTAATAGGTGTCTCTGTTGGGTTTCCCTGTACCTCTGCGGCGTGCATCAGGGCTGCTATGCGTACCATAGCGCCGGTCAGCTTGCCGCCCCAGTCCCGCATATTCTCCCAATCGTCCCCCAACTTCTTCTCTATGTATCCCTGGTACTCTCTGCGTATTTCGTCCGCTTCTGGTGAGAGGTGAATTGTCCCGCTCCATTGGGTGGACAGGATACGGCGGACAAATGCCCGATACTCCATCCGTACACGGTCAGGGACGGGAGCGGGAGATATTTCACGGTGTCCCACCTTTGACTTGCACATAGCGTAGAGGAAGCGGCCGCACAGCCCCCGCCCTCTAAATGTGGTATTCCCCATCAGGCCGGACAACACCTCCGGCTGAATGGTGAGCAGCATGGTCAACCGGGGGGCCGGTATGCTGTTCGTCCTGCGTCCGATACGGTCAACCACGATCATGTCCCCGGCGTGGCCCTTCAGGTACACATCAAAGTTGACGCCTTTCTCATACCGGCCCGCCATGCTGTCAAATACGCCGCCCTCTGCGCTGCAAACCGTGATACACCCGCCGTGCTTGTCCATTAGGTCTATCAACTTCTCCGGGGTAGTATCATCCGCCAGGAGACGAAAGGGGTGCATATCCTTGAATTGCGCAAGCTGGGCAGACAGTTCCAGGGCCTCCGCCCGTTTCTCCGCAAAATTCCCCTTCCCCTTTGTTGCGCTGTTCTTGGCTGCTTCCAGCGCCTTTTCCAGCAGCGCCCGCTCGGTCTGGTTCTGTGCAATCTCCACGGCCTCGATCTCCCGCTGCTCCGCCTCATATTCATAGACAGGCTTTGTCAGGGCAGATATAACGGCGGTCTTTCTCTCCCCTGGAGGGGCCACAGCCACACAGTAAAGGCACAGCGGCTCTTTCCAGTCCGGCGTGATCTCCACAGTAAACTTTGATTGAAACGCCGTTGCCAACACGCCCAGGGACAGAATACCCGCCATTTCCTCCGGGGTCTGCGTAGATTCTGCCAGTGCCTCCACAAAGGCCGCCAGCGTTCCGGGCAGGCTCTCGGTGGGGAAGTCCGGTGTGCTGATTTCATCGAATGGAATAGGCGTTTCCCACTCTTGACTATCCGTGACAAAAGGGACAGAAGGGACAAAAGCCCCGCTTTCCGTCAGTCGCTCAAAACTTTCTCTATCCACTTGGCTATTGCCCCCCTCTCCCTGTAAATTTGTGCTTGTTCCTCTGGTGTCCCATAAGACAAGGCATCAGACCAATGCTCAAAGGTTTCGTGCATCCGAATTGCTATGGCCTGTCCTTCGGTTAAGTGGTCTGTGTCCAGGCCATCATGCAGAAGGAGTAAATGGCCCTCCCGAAATGCTGCGTTCAGGCGGTTGATAAAATCGCTTCGCCATGCCTCAAAGGCCCTGTGCGCCTCGGCCACCTCCAGACGGCGGCGGGCCGCCTTTGCTTCGGCCTGCGTGGGCTTCCTGTGGAGGGGGAGGGCAAGGCCAAAATCGGCATTTAGGCGCTCAACGGCTCCCATAGCGTCCAGGCCCAGCAGGCGGGCGGTGAAGTCAATAGAATCCCCGCCCACATCACACACCCAGCAGCGGAAGCGGCCATTGCGGAAGCTCATAGAGGGGTGCTTGTCATTGTGGAAGGGACACAGTGCCCACCCACGGCGATCAAATGTCAGGCCATAGTGCCGGGCGGCATCCTGGGCGCTCACCCGTTCCCGGACTTCCCGGAAAACATCAGTCAAGCGCAGCCGCCTCCTCGATTGCCCGTGCTGTCCGCATGATCTCCCCGGCCCGGTGCCGCATGGAGCGAACACAGGCGGCTTTCTCATCCTCGCTGCCCGGAAGATAGTAGCCGGTCAGGTTGTCTGCACAAATCGGTGTCCCGCTCCGGCGCTCCCGCTCGATCATCAGGCGGACGGTTCTTCCATCAACGCCCAGCAGCTTTTTTAGGTGCCGGAGGGGAACGGCGTTTTCCCGGCCACGGTTCAATAGGTCAGAGACTTTCCATTGACGGCCCGCCGTCTCCGTGGTACAATTAAAAACAGGAATAGACGCCCTGCAAGCCGTCATTTCCGTCGCCGCCCCTGTCAGCGTTGCCGCGCTGGTGGGGGCTTTTTCTTTTGTTGTCATGCGTGTACTCCTTTCAAATTCGCTGTACTTGCCGCCTCCAGTTGCTGGAGGAAGAGAGGCATATTGACTCTGTATTCCTGTCCCACTCGCAGGCAAGGAATTGTCCCGTTTTTGCACCCGGCCCGGATGTACCCCTGCGCTAATCCGCTGATTCTGCTGGCCCCCCGGATGGATTGATAGGGGGTGGTGAGGTCAAGTATGCGTTTTGGCATCGTCCGTCCTCCCTTCGCTGGCCTGGAGTTTTTGCGCACGCCGCTCCCAGTAGCGCCGGTTGCTTTCCCGGACTTTATCCGGGTTCTTTTTTCTCCACTCACGAAAATATGCTGCCCGTGCTGCTCTCGCCTGTTCGTCAAGCTGCTTTACTGAATCCAAAATAATCAGTCCTTTCCATTACATTTATCTTGACTGGTGCGATACGCCGTGATAAGATAAAGATGAAAGTTATCTTAATCTTTCACTTTAATTGAATTATATATGCGAAAGTGAAAAACAGGAAAAAATTTCACTATAATTTTTTCTGGTGAAACAAACGAAAAACTTTCACTTTGGAGGGGAAATAAATGTCACGGAAAAGGATACCGCATGAGGTTGATACTGCCGCGATAGAAGAAAACGCGCAAAGTCCGGAAATGGCTATATTTGCGAAAACTTTAAATGCTCTATTAGTTGAAAAAAATGTGCATCAAGACGATATGGCTCGGGCGCTTGGCATCTCAACGGGAAGTATTTCATCATGGAGAAATGGCAAAAAGGAGCCGCGCCTTTCGATGATAATTAAAATAGCAGATTATTTGGGCGTAGATTGCCATTACCTTATGACAGGAGTACAAGCAGAAAACTATGTATGCTCAAATGATTTGGGCCTTTCTGCGGGGGTCATAAATTGGTTGAAGTCGATCACTGGAGATCCTGTTCGTCTGGAAATGCTCAATGCAATTTTGGGGAATAAGACCTTTCAAGCAATATTGCCGTCTGTATATGAATTAAAAAAAGTGCAGATTGCAGCGGAGTTTGACCGATTCAGCTGTGACTTTACACCGTCCAGAGAAATAGGGTGTGGACAATATGTAGTTGGTGGGGATGAATACCTTTCTGTGTTGGAGTACAGAATTGCGGAATGGTTGAAAATGGTGATTGATGATGTTACACGATCTGCGTTGGACGAATTAGGAGGGTAATAACATGGCCAGCATTAAACTGTCAGAGACAAAGGACGGTCGCCGGTTCTTTCAAATCAGCGTTTCCCGTGGATATGGCAAGGCCCCCTATAAAACGCGCTGGTACTGGCCGGACGGCTGGAGCAAGCGGACAGCGGAGCGGGAGGCCGCAAAACGGGCCGCAGCCTTTGAGCTGGCCTGTAAAAACGGGAAAGTCCTAAACCGTGCCCAGGAGCGTGAAAAAGCCGCCCAGGAGGCGGCGGAGGCGGCAAAGCTGAAAACGGTGCGCCAATATGCGGACGGGGTATTTATGCCCACCAAAGAGGCGACATTTTCCGAAAATGCCCGGTCAAGCTATCGGATGTTCCTGGACAGGCACATTCTCCCGGTTCTGGGGGAGCATCTGTTAACGGAAGTCACCCCGGCCATGATCTCCAAGTTGCTGGTGGATTTCCAAAAGGCCGGATATGCCCATGCCACAACGGTAAAGCTATACAATATTCTGAACGGCATTTTTGAAATGGCCTTTTTAGACGACAGCATCCCCATGAACCCCATGCTAAAGGTGAAGCGGCCAGCGCCCAGGAAGGACGAGCAACCCAAAGAGGAAAGTGATAAGGCGTATACTGTGCAGGAGTTGGCCTATATCCTCTCTTGTGCCGCCCAGGAGCCGCTGCAATGGCAGACATACATTTCCCTGTCCGCTGACACCGGCCTCCGCCGTGGGGAGTGCTGCGGCCTCCAGTGGTCTGATATTGACTTTAAGGCCGGGGTGGTGACGGTGCGGCGCAATCTGCAATACACGGCTGCGGCTGGGGTTTATGCCACAAGCCCAAAGAATGGCAAGGTGCGGGTGGTGGATGTGGGGCCGGACACGCTGGCCCTGCTGAAACAGCTCCGGGAGAAACAGGCGCAATCCTGCATTTCAAAGTGGTGCTTTACCCAGGAGGGAACAGCGGAGCCGATGCACCCCCAAAGCCCCACCAGGTATTTTCAGAAGTTCGGACAGCGGTACGGTGTCAAGGATTTCCACCCCCACAAGCTCCGGCACAGCTCCGCCTCCATAGCGATCACCAGCGGGGCGGATGTGGTCAGCGTGTCGGAGCGGCTGGGCCATAGCGACACGGCGGTTACATTGCGGATGTACGCACACGCCAACGAGGAAAGCATCCGGCGGGCCGGTCAGACAGTCCGGGACGCATTGAAAGCCCAGCAAGGGTAAAAAAGAGCGGCGCAGGGATTTACTCCCCGCGCCGTTTCTATGGTCTGCAAAAGGATTGAGCAAAGGATTGAGCTACAGGCTAAAAGGATTGAGGTAAGGTTAAAGTAAGTTGCGACAAACTACAACAGGGTAAAACCTTGAAAGTCTTGCGCCCCAAAGGTTTCTGGAAATAAAGTAAAACAAATTACAGCAAACTATAACAGGGCTGGTTATAATTGGTAAGGATGAGGTCCCCGGTCCGAATCCGGGCAGCAGCTCCAGACCCGCAGTCGAAAGACTGCGGGTCTTTGCATGTTGAGGCCGACGCCCTAAACTGCGCGCCAAGGTGAGCGTCGCAGCTTCCGGCAAGATATGCCGAGGGCAACGTGATGCGGGAGCGTGATCCCCGCCGCCGCGCTCATCATGTACGCCCGTGAGGCTCAAACGCAATAACGCACAGCGCCCCATCCCGCTCGGGATGGGGCGCTTTTTTTGCACCCCCCGGACAAAGGGGGCCTGCTCTGGGGGGGACAGGCTCCCTTCGCTGTGCCGGGGATTCCCCGCCGCAGCTTTCGCCGCGGCGTACAGAGGGGGAAGGAGGTGGATCGCGCTTAGTTGTCGTAGGGTTCGAGGAAGGCGTGGAAGTGCCGCATGGGGAGATTGCGGCCCCAGACGATGCGCATGTTGGGGATGCTCTCCCTGTCCTCGTAGAGCGCCTTCACGGCGGCTA
>ERZ779866.1854-NODE-1854-length-20124-cov-11.092979_pt1 | contig 20124 bp, 20 predicted proteins | sample MGYA00511248_ERZ779866 | MGnify/ENA primary metagenome ERZ779866 (study PRJEB29588, sample SAMEA2155758) | human gut metagenome | biome: human gut; feature: human-associated habitat; material: faeces | place: Denmark | collected 2008/2010 ... | reverse complement strand
ATATTTGAATTTAGAAAACTTACAAAAATCATCTTGACAAACTCGTTCCCGAGGGCAGCGGCTATCGCCCGAAAACCCGTTTTGCAAAATTCTTCAATCTGCCGGAGTTGATGGCGACCTTCAAAATGGTGGCGGATGTGCAAACGGCGGATATGCTGAAGCTGCCCGTCCCAAAGGCCAACTTCCACACCGAGGTCATCCACCCCAGCGAGCTGCAAAAGAAAGCTGTGGCAGGACTGGCGGAGCGTGCCGAGCGCGTCCGCGCCCGTGTGGTCGATCCCAGCACCGACAATATGCTGCGCATCACCAACGACGGACGCAAGCTGGCGTTGGATATGCGGCTGCTAAGCTCTCTGGCACCGGACGATGAAAACAGCAAGATTTCCGTATGCGCCCGGAATGTCTATCGGATATGGGCAGAGAGTACCGCACAGCGCAGCACGCAGCTGGTTTTCTGCGACCTGTCTACTCCCAAGGCGGACGGCAGCTTCAATGTGTATGACGATCTGCGGCAGAAGCTGCTTGAGATGGGCATTCCGGAAAACGAGATCGCTTATATCCACACCGCCAACACCGAGCAAAAGAAAAAGGAGCTGTTTGCCAAGGTGCGCGGCGGCGAGGTGCGTATCCTCATGGGCAGCACCGCAAAAATGGGCGCCGGCACCAATGTGCAGGACAGGCTCATCGCCTTGCATGATCTCGATTGCCCATGGCGGCCCAGCGACTTGCAGCAGCGCCTTGGGCGCATCGTGCGGCAGGGCAACCAAAATCCGGAGGTGGAGATCTTCCGCTATGTTACCGAGGGCACATTCGATGCCTACCTCTATCAGCTGGTGGAATCCAAGCAGCGGTTTATTGCCCAGATCATGACCTCCAAAGCACCGGCCCGTGCGGCGGAGGATGTGGACGAGACGGCACTGTCCTATGCCGAGATCAAGGCACTGGCCACAGGAAACCCGCAGATCATCGAAAAATGCAATTTAGATATGGAGGTCAGCAAGCTGAATATGCTCCGTGCCAGCCATCTGAGCCAACGGTATGCACTGGAGGAGCTGGTGCTGCGGAAATACCCGGCAGAGATCAAGGAGCTGAACGAGCGCATCGCCGGATATGAACAGGACAGCACGCATTTGGCGGAGCATCCGAAGCCAGCCGAGGGCATTGCGCCGATGGTGCTGGGCGGCGTCATCTACACCGAGCGCGAGAATGCCGGTAAGGCGATCATTGAAGCCTGCACGCACATGAATGGCGCGGAGACCGTTTCTATCGGCAGCTACCGCGGATTTTCCATGCTGCTTTCCTACGACGGTGCTGCCAACGAGTTTCGCATGGTACTCAAAGGCAAGCTGTCCCATACGGCTGTACTGGGAGCGGATGCAGGCGGCAATGTCACCCGTATCGACAACGCACTGGAAAAGATCACGGAGCACTTGGCCAACGCCCGGTCGCAACTTGCCCATACCACCGAGCAGCTTGAAAATGCCCGCACAGAGATGACCGCACCCTTTCCGAAGGAGGCAGAACTGGCCGAAAAGACGCGGCGGCTGAACGAGCTGAATGTGCTGCTGAATCTTAACGAGCAGGATCGCCCCGTCATGGCGGATGAGCCGGATGAAGGTGACCGGATCCGGCCAAAAGCCGCAGAGCGGGAGCGATAATTTGCACCTTTGCGCAACCTCAAAAAGCAAGCCTGCGGAGCGAGTTCCGCAGGCTTTGCTCATGTTTTGATATATTTTTGGTTTCTGCTTGTAGGATTGTCTGGCTCAGTCATCTTTAATAGCCCTTCGGCTACCAATGGGGCAATGTATCGCCTCGTCAGATTACCGATGTCCTTGTATCCCAAGAATGCTGCAATCTCTTTTTTTGATCTTGCTGTTGAACAAAATTCGATGATCCTATTGGAAATAGGTTCTTGGTGGTTTTCTTGGTGACTTACTTGGTGGTTTTCTTGGTGGCTGGCATCAGAATTCACGCCCGGACCGACCTTGGCGGTCGCGACCGGCTTCAGCTTTGCCGAGATCGACAGTGACATCGTGGTCGATCTACTGAACAGCAACGAGGAGTATGCCGCACTTTCCGAGCAGATGTCGGTCATGCGCAAGCAGCACCCTTTCATTCTTAATCTGGATGAGGGCGACGGCGCAATCACGCTGAGTGCAGAGGAGCACGAGGCATATTTGGCGTATATCGGCTTAATGCACCAAACGGAGGATATGGAACGGCTGCAGATCTACTTTCGGGGGCATACCGACGCCGTAGCGTATCTGAAAAAAATCAAAGCGATCTGATGACAAACAAGGCAGCAGGCTTTTTCGGCCTGCTGCCTTGTTCTCTCCATTACTCTAAAAAGTTGAACCTTGCCGCAAGTTTTCACTTTGCGGTTGTGGGCACTGCTTTAAGATTGCTGGCTGTTCAGATACTCAACCAGCTCGCAAACCGTTGTGACCGGATTACTATCTCGGCTGAGGATAACTACATTGTCCTTGTAAAGACTATCCAAGCGTTCCCTGGCACGCCGTATTGCCTCTGATTGATGAGGTAACAGGTCGGCAAAAACATCCAAATTCTTTTCGTATTTTTCAAGCCGCCCTTTGCTTTGCAGTTGGTGCAGCACTTCTTCGGCCCCGTTTAAGTAGCTGTTCTGCTTCACAAAATGAAGAAGATACCAGAATTCAAAGCAAGGATTGGAATAGGCAATTTTATACCCGTGCTTCTCGGCGTAATCGGCGGCATTTTTCAATTCGGAGTTCTTGTTGTCATCGCAATCGAAAACGCACCACAGCTGATCGCCATCCTTTGGAAAATAATCCAATTGAGAAAGCAGCCCTTTTGCGTGCTTCACCAAATGCTCGGCGGCCTTGTGTTTAGAAGAAATCGGCACAATGTCTACCAGGCAGTTACGAGAACGGAAATGCTTAAAATACTTGGTTTCCGTTTCCTTGCCCTCGCAGATGATATAAATGATAGGTCTACGCTTACGGCGACTGGCTTTATTGGGGTCGTATTCCTTTCTCATTCCTGCCATAAGCCGTCACCTCCGATAAACGGAATCGCACCAAAGCGTCCTTGCAAATACCCCTTGCGGATGTTCTCACCCTTTCTCGGAGAGAAGGACGCCAGCGAATACAACTCAGTCGCACAGGACTTCTCATCCTTTTCCGCAAACCATATCTGATCTCTGCGGAAGAAGGTAAGATCAAGCAGCATAGCATCATGCGTCGTAAACAGAAGCTGTGCTCCCTCAGTGTTGATCGTATTGTCCTGAACCATCTCGATCAGCCGCTTTGTCAGGAGCGGATGCAGACTGTCCTCGATCTCGTCAACGACAAGCAGTGCGCCGTTCTCCAGCGCTTGCAGCCAGCCGCCGATACGGGAGAAAAATCGTTGTGTTCCGGACGACTCCTGATCCATAAGGAGCTGAAAGTGTTCCACACTGCCATCCGCACCGATGACTCGGTGCGTGGTTGTAATGACCGGGGCCTTGCCGGAGATGTTCTTGACGGTCACATCGGAAATACCGAGGTCTGCAAGCAACAGTTCCTTCAGAATACGAGCCTTCTTCTCATCGCCGCTGACGATCTGCGCGACCGTTTCCGAAGTAGCCGGTGCTTCCTCCATCAAGAATGTCAGCTTTTCCAAGAACCACTTGTAGGCGTTTTCCGTTTGCGGCAAGTTCCAGTCATTTGAGGAAACAAGATACAGCTTATTATCCGGCGTGCGGTTACTGAGTGTGATTTGCTCATTAACATTCTCACGGAATTCGTATGCGCCGTTTTCTCTTGAGAAAATCAGTGCCTCGCGCCCGTTCGGCCAATGGTATAGATACTCCGTATAGATCTTCTTGGCATCAAAAGAAAAGCCGTAAGCATACCGAACACCTTGATAAATGAACACGACCTCAAAGGATGTAGGCACTGTGGTGTCACCAAACGGTTCCCATGGCAATTTTTGTCCCTTGGATATTTTGGCCGCTTCTCCGACGACCATATCCTTCATCGTCATCAGTGCGTGCAGCACATTACTCTTGCCGGCGGCATTCGCTCCGTAAATAGCAATAGCCGGTAAAAGTGCTCTCTTTTCGTCCGGGTGCAGCAGGTAAGACTCCAAAGACTTATCCTTTGAAGCGGCAAAACTGATCACCGCGCTATCCTTGATAGACCGGTGGTTTTCAATCGAAAACTGTATAAGCATAAGCGGATACCTCCATCCACAGTATAGTTTCTCCATTCTTCGCCTATATTATAGCAGTTAAAATCGTCTGTGTCAATATTTATATCTTGTTTTTGCAGAAATAATGCAAAATCAGATGATAAAATTATTCAAGCGGCAGCGGATATAATTTAGCCATAGGAAAATTGATGGGAAAAATATCTGATAATGGATCGGCTTCTCTTCGCCCTTGCCATATACTATAAACGAGATTATCATAAGTTAATTTATCATATGAGGACACCACAACCGAATAACCCTGATCTGCATAGAGTATGCAGATCCCATACATAGCCGGACGGCTTTCACCGATGTGAAGCCTGTCCGGCTTATTCTATTTCAAGGAGTTGATGAACCGATGGGCTATGTCACAAGAGAGATGATCGACCGGGCAAAGAAAATGGACTTGCTGACCTACCTCCAGACTTATGAGCCGCAGGAGCTGGTGCATTTCGGCGGCAACACTTACTGCACCCGTGAGCATGACAGCCTTAAAATCTCCAATGGAAAGTGGTGCTGGTTCTCACGCGGGATCGGCGGAAAAACAGCGCTGGATTACCTGATCAAGGTCAAAGAGCTCCCTTTTACCGAGGCGGTAGAGCGGATCGTGGGACGGGCGGCGGAAAGACCGCCCGTTTTTCATGCCCGCGCTCAGCCGGAGAAGCCGAAAACGCTGCTCTTGCCGCCCAAAAGTAACAGCAATACCTGCGTTATTGCCTATCTGAAAAGCCGCGGCATTGACGGTGGATTGATCGAGCAGTGTATCCGTTCCGGCCAGCTGTATGAAAGCCTCCCCTACCATAATGCCGTATTCGTCGGCATGGATAGGAACGGAACGCCGCGCTATGCGTGCCTGCGAGGCATCGGAACGGATTTTAAGGGCGAGGCGACCGGCAGCGACAAGAGATTTTCCTTTGCCCTCCCGGCTACGGGCGAAAGTCGGATGCTCTGCGTATTCGAGTCGGCCATCGACCTGTTATCCTATGCCACCATGGCGCAGGCTGGCGGGCTGTCGTGGCGGTCACAGCATCTGTTGTCCTTGGCCGGAGTCTATAAGCCGCAAAAGGAAACACAGGAGCGCCGTCTGCCGTTGGCGCTGACACAGTATCTGAAAGACCATGCGGAGATCAAAACCATTTGCCTGTGCCTGGATAATGACATGACCGGACGCAGCGCCACCGAGGCGATCCGGCAGCAGTTGGCCGAGCGTTATGAAGTGGCAAGTGCCTTCCCCCGGCAAGGCAAGGATTATAACGATTGGCTTTGTATCCGGATGGGATTGCAACCGGCAAAAGAAAATCCGATGACGGAAAGGAGCTTTGCACGATGAGCGAATACAGGGTCATCATTACCGAAACATTGAAACGGGCCGTTACGGTGGAAGCCGAAAGTCGCGAAGAAGCCGAAGAAGCGGTGCGCCGTCAGTACCAAAACAGCGAGCACATTCTTGTGGCCGAGGATTTTGACGGCGTGTCTTTTTCGGCGCAGTATCCCGAACAGCAGGTCGAATTACCCTATGGGAAAATGAAAGAGCTGTTTCGCAAAGCCGAGCGTGCCGGCATTCATGTATGCGGCTATATCACCTTTATGCAGGACTGTTTTACCGCACAATACAGCGAACGCTCCCGCACCTACGCTGTGTCCAGCGGCAATAAAGCGTTTCAGCCGAACATGGGCGGATACTCCGTCTATGGAAGCTGTCTGGACGGAACGGATCCCTGTGTCCGGCTGGAGCAGTATATGGCGGTCGAACGCGGTGGTGAAAAGGGCTGGAGCGTAGAGCGCTGTTATATGCTCCGTGGGGACTATGACCGTGTGATGGCGCTTCCGGAGCGCGGACGGGATCGGGAGCGATGATCGTTTGTCGGCAGGTCGGCTTCGACGCACGACCGCAGGGAGCGTGAGAATGTGCTATACCAGCAAGCAACGCCTTTTGGGGACAAAAGGCAGCTTGACAGGGGCATCCCCCTGTAACCCCTGCGCCGCCGAGCGCGGCAATATCGCTATGAACATGACCAAACGAAACATTGAGATCAAGGTGCGGCTAAGTCGCAAGGAAGCGGAAAATCTGAATAAACAGGTAAAAAAATGCCGTCTGTCCCGCGAAGCCTACCTTCGCCATCTGATCACCGGAGAGGTACCCCGTGAAGCACCGCCGCCGGAATACTTTGCCTTTATGCGTGAGATGCACTATGTAGGGCACAACCTTAACCAGATCGCTCAGAAAGCACATGTACTGAATGTGGTGGATGCAAAGCGCTATGACGAGGACAGCAAGCGGCTGGACAAGCTCATCCGGGAGGTTACAGCGGCGGTCGTGCTTCCGGCAAAGCGGGAGTAATGCCATGGCTACCACATCCATCTGGGCGGTCAAGGGCTGGCTGGGCAAGGTGGTGCTGTATATCGAAAACCCGGACAAGACGGATAATCCGAAATTCTATTGGCAAGAGGAACTGACCGATGTGCAGACACAAAGCCTTTCGGATGTGATCGATTATGCTGTCCGTGCGGAGAAAACAACGGTCACACCGGACGATGAGAGTGCAATGGTGGTACGGCAATTTATCAGCGGCATCAACTGCCTGCCGTCCACGGCACGGGACGAGATGCTGGCAGTAAAAAAGCGTTTCGGCAAGGAGGACGGTGTGATCGCCTACCATGGGTATCAGTCCTTCGCGCCCGGCGAGGCCACGCCGGAGTTGGCGCATGAGATCGGCGTGAAGCTGGCGCAGCGGCTTTGGGGCGAACGGTATCAGGTACTGGTGGCGACCCATCTGGATAAGGAAAATCATCTGCACAATCATTTTGTGCTGAACACGGTATCCTTTGTGGACGGCATCAAATACCACCGCACCGAAAAAGATTATCATGATATGCGCACCGTGTCCGACACCCTTTGCCGGGAATATAACTTGTCGGTCATCCAACGGCCGCAAGCCGGGAAGTCAAAACACTATGGGGAATGGCGTGCAGAACAGGAGCAGCGCCCCACCTGGCGCGGACTGATCCGCAGCGAGATCGACGAGCTAATCCGGCAGAGCGTCACCGAAAAGCAGTTTTACTATCTGCTTCGCCAAAAGGGCTATGAGGTGAAATTCGGCAAGGATATTTCGGTGCGCCCTCCCGGTAAGGAGCGCTTTGTTCGTCTGACCCGGAGTTTCGGAGAGGCTTACACCGCCGAGGCCATCCGGCAGCGTATTTTGCAACAGCCCCTGCCGCAGCCGGAGCGGCAAATGACCGATAAACCAAGGCCAAAAACCTACCGCGTCCAAGGCAGCCGGCAAGCTGCGCGCAAGATCACCGGCTTTCGCGCACTGTATTTCTATTACTGCTACAAGCTCGGTATCTTCCCCAAAGGCCGTCCGCAAAACCGGGCGCGGCTCCATTTTCTGCTGCGGGAAGATCTGCTCAAACTGAATAACATCTCACAGGAAGTACGGCTGCTCGCACGGCATCAAATTGATACCGCCGAGCAGCTTGCTTTATATAAAAAGGAACAGGAGGTGAATATCCGAGAATTGTCCGCCAAACGCCGGGTACTGCAAAATGCGCTGCGCACAAAGGCAGTCCGGGACAGTCCCAAACAGGCCGACGCACATCGGGCGCAGATCCGGGAGTTGTCCGAAAGGCTCAAAGCGCTGCGCCGGGAAGTGCATCTGTGCGACGATATTGCCGAGCGCTCCGGCGTGATGGCGGAGAAACTGAAAGCTGTCCGGGAGGACGCACAAAAACAACGACAAAAGGAGGAACAACAGAATGAACACATCCGGAGACGCAGCTGAACAGGTCGTCCGACTGAGCTTGGAGGGCATGGAGGTTGCGGCAAAAATCACCGGCAGTGCGGCAAAGGAGGTGGCGGCGCTTCTGTACGCAGCACTGAAAAACCGGGACAAGAACAAAATCAAAGGACGCCAGCGGCTTACCTCCATGCTGCGCAGCGGCAAGGAGCTGACTATTTTCACCGTCAAAAACAAGGACATGGCCCGCTTTGTGGCCGATGCCAAGCGCTACGGCGTAGTCTACTGCGTTCTGCGGGAGGCAAAGGACAACCCACACGGCGTCAGTGAGATCATGGTACGCGCCGAAGATGCCGCCAAGATCAACCGCATTGTGGAGAACATCAAAATCGCCACGGTATCCGACCCCGAAGTCATCCGTGAAAACGCGGAAACAGGACGGGATAAGAATAAGGATGCCGCCGGGCAGACGGCTCCCGAACAGGAGCGCCCGCAAAAGAGTGAGGACGACCGGCTGCTGGATGAAATGATGGCAGCTCCTGCGCAGAAGCAGGAGGCTGCCCAAGAAAACCCCACGGCGGCTCGGACGGAGAAATCCCGTCCGTCCGAGCCTTCCTCAAAATCCAGAAAGAGATCCGCCGAGGGTACTGCTAAGGAAGATCGTCCATCTGTCCGCGAGGAGCTGAAGGAGATCCGCCGTGAGCAGCAGGAGACGGAGGAGCGCAAGCCGACCGAACGCAGCAGACCCGCCAAGAGTACACGATCGCAAAATGAACACCGACAGACTCCGCCGAAAAAGCGGATCAGAAAAAGTAAGGAGAGATAAGCTATGGCAAACTTCGATGATCTTTTTACCGCCCCCACTGCCACGGAAACGCAGAGCGACCGTCCGCAGCTGACCAAGGAGGAATATGCCGCCAAGAAGAAGGCGGAACGCGACAGCCTGTATGCACTGGCGGATGAAATGGCACAGGAGGTCATGCGGGACGGAGAAGCCTTTCGGGGCTTTCTGGATGTGCAGGCACGATTTGACCGCTATTCGGCCACAAATGCGCTGCTGATCTATGCACAGAACGATGAGGCCACCCGCCTGCGGGACTTTGACGGCTGGAAAGAACGCGGCATCTATGTCCGCAAAAACGAAACAGGCATTTCCATTCTGGAAGCCGGGGACAGCTATGTGACCGAGGATGGCCGCACCGGCTACTACTATAATGTGAAAAAGGTCTTTGACATCAGCCAAACGGATGCCAAACGCCGGCGGCAGCCGCAGGTGCATTATGATGACCGCCTGCTGCTTTCTGCACTGATCGCCAAGCGCCCGGTGCCTATTGAAATGGCCGACAGCGTGCAAAACGGTGCGGTGTATGACTATGAGCGCAAAACCATCTTCGTCCAGCGCGGTATGGACGGGCAAGACCTGTTTCGCAGCGTATCGCTGGCACTGGCTCGTGCCGAGATGGCGCAGCAGGAAAACAGTACCCCGCAGGCTGACGCCTTCAAAAGCTACTGCGTTTCCTATATGCTGTGCCGCAAGTATGGTGTGGACACACAGGGGTATGATTTCAGCCGCTTGCCCAATGAGCTGAAAAATGCGGAGCCGCAGACCATTCGCGGTGAGCTAACCGACATTCGTGACACGCTGCAGACCATGACCGGCAAAATGGTGCGGACGCTGGAGCAAAGCCGCACGGCAGCGCAAAAGGAAACCGGAAAGGAGCGATGAGCCATGGAAAAACAGGATATGCGGGTATTGACCCTTGATCCGTATCAGCACGGCGTCGTGATCAATGCACTCAACAACCTGCGTAACGATTTGATCGAGGGCAAACGCCCCACCGATATTGTCGATGAAGTTCTCATTAAAACCGTTGACGCACCGAGCAAATCCAAAAGAGTCAAGCAGAAAGATGAACGGTAAACAAAAATGGCTGTGGTATGCGACGGGGCTGATCCCTGCGGTGTGGCTGGGGCTGCTGATCGCCCCGGCTGCTTCCGGTGGCCTTCCCGAGATCCTTCGGCAATTTCCATCGGCAATGAATGAGCCGTTTCATATCGAGTGGTGCGAGGACAGCCTGAAAACTGTCCTCGTTTTCATTGCCCTGTATGCCATGGTGATCGGGGTCTATCTTTCAACCCGCCGTCATTACCGGCGCGGCGAGGAACATGGCTCTGCCAAATGGGGCGATGCGGAAACCGTGAACCGAAAGTACCGGGCACGCCCGCCAAAGCCAAACAAGGTGTTCACGCAGCACATCCGTATGGGACTAAACGGCCGCAAGCACAAGCGCAACCTGAATACCGTTATCATCGGCGGCAGCGGCGCGGGCAAGACCCGTTCGTATGCCAAGCCCTGCCTGTATGAGGCTTGCCTGTCACCGCAGGGTTCGTCCTTTGTCTGCCTTGACCCCAAAGGCGAGCTGCTTCGCGATTCCGGACGGCTGCTGGAGGAATCCGGATATGAGATCCGGGTGCTGGATCTGCTGCACATGGAGAAAAGTCACTGCTATAACCCATTCGTCTATCTGACCGATGACAACGAGGTGCAGATGCTGGTGACGAATCTGTTCAAGGCGACCACACCCAAGGGCAGCCAGACCAATGACCCGTTTTGGGACACGACGGCTGCTATGCTGTTGTCGGCACTGGTCTACTATCTCTACCACGAAGCGCCGCCCGACGAGCAAAACTTCCCGATGGTCATGGAAATGCTGCGCGCCGGCGAGGTGCGGGAGGAGGATGATTCCTACCAGTCGCCGCTGGATGTGTTGTTTGAGCGGCTGGAAATGCGCGACCCGGAGCATATCGCTGTCAAGTATTATAAGGACTATCACTCCGGCAGCGCCAAAACGCTGAAAAGCATCCAGATTACACTGGCGGCAAGGCTCGAAAAATTCAATCTCTCGTCTGTGGCGGCGCTGACCGCCACGGACGAACTGAATTTGCAGGATATGGGTGAAAAGCGTGTGGCACTGTTTGCGCTGATCTCGGACAGTGATACGAGCTTCAACTTTTTAGTGTCCGTTTTGTATCAGCAGCTCTTTCAGCAGCTTTTTGACAGCGCCGACCACAAGCATGGCGGCAGCCTGCCAGTTCCCGTACACTTTCTCATGGATGAGTTCGCGAACATCTCACTGCCGGAGGATTTTGACAAAAAGCTCTCCACCATGCGTTCCCGCAATGTGTTCGTGTCCATCATCCTGCAAAACATTGCGCAGTTAAAGGCGCTGTTTGAAAAGCAGTGGGAGAGCATTTTGGGCAACTGCGACGAGCTGCTGTATCTCGGCGGCAACGAGCAGGGATCCCACAAGTACATCTCGGAACTGCTCGGCAAGGCCACGATCGACACGAACACCTACGGAAGATCGTCCGGGCGAAATGGCAATTACAGCACCAATTATCAGATCACCGGGCGTGAGTTGATGACACCGGATGAGGTTCGGATGCTGGACAACGGCAAGGCACTGCTGTTCATTCGCGGCGAATTACCGGTCTGCGACGACAAGTTTGACATCATGACCCATCCGCTGGTGTCACACACCCCGGACGGCGGCGCACCGCCTTATATCCACGGAAGCGCCGAGTACGCCATTGCAGCGATCACCATTCACGACCGGCTTCTGCCAACGGATTCCGTGGCAGTGCCGAGCGAAAACGAAACCCAATACGAACTCCTTTCCAACGAGGAATTGGAGGCAATTTATGAGCTGGAGGAAAAACCCAATGAAGCATCTCAAAAGCACTAAGAAAAGCAAACACACCCGTCCTCTGCCTATGGGGAAAAAGAGCAGGGGTGTCCTGGCGGTCTATGCCGCTGTTGTGTTCACCGTATGTTGTCTGCCCATGACAGCCTTTGCCGCAGGAAATGACCCGTTGGCGGTTATCAACAATCTGTCTGATTTTATCTTCGGCGTGATCCGCGCGGTCGGTCTGATTCTGCTGGGCTGGGGTATCGTGCAGATCGGTCTGTCCTTTCAGAGCCATGACCCCAGCCAGCGCAGCAACGGATTTCTGACGCTTGCCGGCGGTGTCGTCGTGACCTTTGCTAAGGAAATCCTGACGCTGATCACTGGTTAACGGAGGAAACGGTCATGGAAAAGTGCCAATGCTATATCCATTCGCTGAAGCAGGGTGAAAATCATGTGCTCGGAGAGGCGACGATTTTGAAACGCCTCGGAGACAATGACTATCTGGCAGAGTATAACGGCGTAAAATGCCACGCCATATTCAATCCGTTTGCCGGGCGCTACTTTGTGGATGATGTGTATGGCGTGATCCGCAGCACACCCGACCGGGGCGAGCGATAATCAAAATACGGCAGCGAGGGGCAGGCTTCGTGCCTGCCCCCTTATGCTGTCGGGAAAGGAGGAAGCTGTATGAGTGATAATTGGGTCGTACAGAATCTCGAAAACGCACTTGAAACATGGAACGAAAAGCTGGCGGAGATATGGCAGCTGCTCACACAGTCCCCCGAAAACTTCAAGGGCGGCACAATATGGAATGTGATCAAGACCATTAACGGTACTGTGCAGGCCATCGGCTTGGCGCTGTTGGTACTTTTTTTCGTGGTAGGTATCGTTAAGACCTGCGGCTCCTTTGCCGAGGTCAAAAAGCCGGAGGTGGCAATCAAGCTGTTTGTCCGCTTTGCACTGGCGAAAGCGGTCGTCACCTATGGGCTGGAGCTGATGATGGCGCTGTTTTCCATTGTGCAGGGCGTTATTTCCACCATAATGACGGCGGCCGGTATGGGCACAGCACAGCAGACCGTGTTTCCGGCAGAGATCGTGACCGCCATTGAGGACTGCGGCTTTTGGGAAAGTATTCCACTCTGGGCAGTGGCCTTGATCGGCGGATTGTTCATCACAATCCTCTCGTTTATCATGATCCTCTCCGTTTACGGGCGCTTTTTCAAACTCTATATTTACACAGCTATCGCGCCAGTACCGCTGGCTACCTTTGCCGGTGAACCGAGTCAGCAGGTGGGTAAGAGCTTTCTGAAATCTTACGCCGCCGTTTGCCTGGAGGGTGCGATCATTGTGTTGGCCTGTATCATCTTCTCTCTGTTCGCATCCAGTCCGCCCGTGGTCGATCCGAACGCAGCGGCGGTCACACAGGTATGGTCTTACATTGGCGAGCTGATTTTTAACCTGCTTGTACTGGTGGGAACGGTAAAAATGGCAGACCGCGTAGTACGCGAAATGATGGGTCTTTAATTTGAAGGAGGAAATACAATGATTCAAAATAATGTAATTCGCAGCGATGATCCCCAGGCGGTGGAAAAGCTGCAAGCGAAGCTCGATAAGCTGACTAAGCAGCACACGCGTATGAAGGAGATCAACGCCTACTTCAAGAAACACGCCACAGCGCTGGGCTGTCCCGGCCTTTCGGACGCGGAGGCGGCCAAGCTGGACGAGCGTGTGCAAAACAGCTATTCGCGGGAAAAGCAGCCCTATCCGTCTTATATACTCAGCGGCAACACAGCGGAAATGCGCAGACTTAGGCAGCGCATTGAGGAGGTGTCCCGAACACAAAACACGGAATATGTAGGCTGGGATTTTCCGGGTGGTCATGCCGAGGCAGACAAGGAAGATAATCGCCTGCGCCTGTATTTTGACGGAAAGCCCACGGAGGAACAGCGAAGCAAGCTAAAATATAACGGCTTCAAATGGGCGCCGTCTGTCGGCGCATGGCAGCGTCAGCTCAATGACAATGCTATTTATGCTGCCTCGCGGCTGGATTTTCTCCGCCCGGAGAGCGGTGAAAGCCCCACGGCGCTCCAACCGAAAGCACCGGCTAAAAGCACACCGGAGAGAGGATAACGACTATGGAAATCAAGATTAACCGCGAGATAACATCGTATTTGTCGATCAGCGATTCCACATACTGCTCCATGCTGTGCGCAGGTACACCGCACATCTCCACGCGGCCCGCGCCGGGGATGTTGCGGGTGGTCAGGTTCACATCCAGCAGCTCCGCCGCCTGTTTTGCGTCCTCGCCGTACAGCTCAAAGAAATCCCCCACCTGAAACAGCACGATGTTGTCCGGGTGGGATTCCTTGATGGCGTTATAGCTGTCGTAGGCGGTGTTTCGCACTACATCCTGTGCCTGCGCCTTATCATAAAGCGCCTGTTCGTCTGGTGTAAAATAGCGGTTCATCCGAATCAGCTCAGAGATACGCGAAGCGACCTTGTTCCAATTCATCTGAACATCTGCACAGCCCGCTTTTTTCAACGTGATGCCTTTGCTGCCGTGATCCTCGTAGCTGCCGCTCTCTCTGGATACGGCATGGGTATGACCAGCGCCTTCGCTGAATGGGACGCTTCATAAATCGAGGCGGCCACACAGCATTAAACTAAAAAGAATGTTAAATGTAAAGGCAACCGGGCAGTCACTTAGGACAGCCCGGTTGCCTTGATTTCACATAGATTCATTATAGATAATTGATGGGAATAACGCGGTCATTGCCCTTCAGTGTGATAAGCCTGTCATAAAGGCAAATCACTCCGCCCGGGCCACGCTTTGTGCCGGGAATCTTGTCGAGCAAATCGAATGCATCCATATCCTTCTTCTGTGGATCCGCATGCTTTTTCATTTCGAGAGGATACAGGGTTCCGTTTTCTTCAATCACCAGATCGATCTCGTTCATATCTTTGTCTCGATAGAAATACAGCGGCGGTTCAACGATTCCCTTGTTATAATAACTCTTAATGATCTCGGATATCACGAAGCTCTCAAAGAAAGCACCGGCCATAGCGCCGTTTTTCAGAACATCCGGCGTATTCCACCGCGTAAGGTAGGCGGCCAGCCCGGTATCTAAGAAATACAGCTTTGGAGTCTTTACTGCACGCTTGGTAATGTTGTTTGCGTATGGCTTCAACAGATAAACGATGTTGGAGGCTACGAGAATCGAAAGCCATCGTTCCGCTGTCGGCTGACTGATCCCGACATCCCGTGCCATAGAGGCAAGGTTGACGAGCTGCCCGGTGGACGCTGCGGCAGCCGTCATAAAGCGAGTGAATTTCACGGTGTCCCCGATCTCGGACAGGTCACGGACATCCCGTTCAATATAGGTACGCACATAGGCGCCATAAAACATCTGCCAATCAAAATCCGGATTCTCACAAAGCTCCGGCATAGAGCCGCGGTGGATCATCTTCCATACATCCTCGTATGGAATGTTGGCAAGCTGCTTTTTGCGCTCATCAAAATACTCATCCGTCGGCAGAAACGGTGTGTCGTTGGAAACGCCGTACCGCTCACGCAAGGAAAAACCAAGCAGAGTTACCAGCCCGATTCTGCCAGACAGCGATTCGCTGACGCCCTTCATCATTTGAAACTGTTGAGAGCCACACATGAAAAACTGCCCTTTTTTATGCTCCCGGTCTATAAGCATCTTGATCTGAGAAAACAATTCCGGTGCCTTCTGGATTTCATCAACAAATACCGGAGGCGGATTGTCTTTGAAAAAGGTGCCGCTTTGCTCCTGTGCTGTCGCACGGATGATCGGATCGTCGAGAGCTGCATAGTTCATCCCTTCCGTAACGCGCTGAAGCATGGTGGTTTTTCCGACCTGCCGCGGGCCGGCAACAAGGATCGCACCAAACATTTTGGAAAGCGTATTCACCGTTGCTTCTGCGTGCCGTTTGATATATTTCATAAAGCCCCTCCTTTCGGCTGATTTAATATCCGATATTATTATAGCCTGATTTCTCGAAAAAATCAACCGGTTTCCCAAAACTTTTTGATTTTACTGTTTGTACGGTCTGACGAAAAATACACGAGTGGTGCTTTCGCTGAATGGGACGCTTCATAAATTAAGCTATACACGCTAAGGGCGGGGAAGAAATTCCTCGCCCTGTTTTCATGCCGGTTTGTACCTTTGCGGCCAACACTGATTTCTGGTAAAACGGATATGTCCCCGCAAATACATAACGCCAAGAAAGGAAGAGCAATATGGCAAAGAAAAAGCAAAACATACCGTCATACGGCACAATCGAGATCAACGGTGTCACCTATTTCCGTACCAGGATCACTGACGCCGACGGCAAACGGGTTCCCCTTTATGCTTCCACCTGTGAGGAGCTGTACAAGAAGGAGCAGGACGCACGGCAGCAGGTACAGGACATCCTTTTTCGGAGGCAAAACCCAACCGTAGAAGATTACTGTGAAAAGTGGCTGCTGATGCGCTCGGCAACTGTAACGCAGGATACTTTTCGAAATTATAGGGCGCAGATGTATAAGTACATCATCGATCCTCTTGGGGATATGTATCTTTCCGATGTGACGGCCGATGACATCAAGCTGGCACTTGTTCCTGTGTCCAAAAGAGCAAAGCACACCTTTGATACCGTCAATATGCTCATCAAAAGCGTGTTTTACTCGGCGGAGCGCAGTGAGGTCATCGACTACAATCCTGCCGCTAAAATCAGTGCCAAGGGCGGTGTACCAAGTAAATCGATGGATGCCCTAACGGATGAGCAGACAAAGACTCTGGTAGATACAGTCAAGGCACTGCCTCCGTATGTGTTTGTCATGCTCGGCCTGTATGCTGGCCTGCGGCGTGAGGAAAGTCTTGCTTTGCAATGGGACTGTGTGTTTCTGGATGTGCCGACCCCATACATTTCTGTCCGGCGTGCATGGCGAGGCAGCCGCCGGACAGAGCCGGAGATTTCTACTGTATTGAAAACTCCGGCATCCAGAAGGGATATTCCCATTCCAAAGTGTTTGGTGGAGTGCCTGCGAGAGGCAAAGCAATCTTCCCATTCTGCCTTTGTGATTTCAAATCGTAAGGGTGGCCCCCTTTCTGAGGGGGAATTTGTGGGTGTTTGGTACCATGTCAAAAGTCACACCGCAGGAGAGAAAATCAGCTACAAGTATGTGAACGGAGAACACATCCGTTATATGACCTACCCCATTCTCGGAAGCCATCGGAAAGGCTTCCCAAACCATGTGTATAGTCTGGACTTCCATGTGACCCCGCACCAGCTCCGGCACACCTACATTACAAACCTTTTGTATATGGGCGTAGACCCCAAAACCGTTCAATATCTCGCCGGGCATAAAAATAGCAAAACAACTATGGACATTTATGCAAAAATCAAGTATAATAAACCTCAGGAACTTCTCCCTGTCATAAACGCAGCATTACGGCCTGTCGCAATGTCTTGAAAATACCCGTTTTTAACGATGTTTTCTGTTAATGCACGGGCTAAGTCCAGTTGCGACATCCTCAAAAATGTAGGAATATCAATGGAAATTGGGATTTTTTCAGCCCAGTACGGTCTGAAGGCCGCCCGTCGCGCACCTCAGTTCAGCAAGCGATAAAAAAGTTATCCTTTTCCCCGGAAAACTTCGGTTTTCCGGGGTTTTCTTTCGGTTTTTGTTACAAAACATTGACATACCAAAATCCGAGGGGACAAAATTCTGAAATGATAGACCACAATATCTTGCGGTTTGACGCAAAATGCCTTGATGTCAAAGGGATTGTTGTTGTACTCTGCCAGTATTTGCAGCCCCTCTGCTCTGGTTGCCGCATAGCCGATGGTGATTTGTTCTTGAACGGACTTGCCTGTTTCTGGGTTAACATGCCACCCTACCATTTTCCTCACTGCATAGGGCCTTCTTCGCTTTCCGGACATTTTTTTGACGCTTCCATATCCGTTGGGTAATCTCAAAAAATCTCAAACTTTCTTTCCCCCCAGCGTTTGAATTAAATTTGATAAAGGGTATGTGTTTGACCTGTCCGACGGCGGCATCCACCATGTCCGGGGCACCGTGGAGGTCACGGGCCAGGACGGAGGTCTTTTTTGGACAGCATGACAAAGAGAGCCGCACGTCTGTGCGGCTCTCTTTGTTTGAGGATAGAAAGGAAAAGCAATTCATGTCGTAGGAATTACTGTGGACAAGATACACCATGAGAAAAAATTTGTAAAGCGACAAAATCTCATTTTAACATTAAAGAATGTCATGGAATCATCCTATTTTTGCACAATGCACGGAATATCTTCTTAAAAATTGGGCAAAATACATAGAATCCCTCTCTTGCCCGGGGAAAAAGTACGTTGTATAATAGCAGTATGAAATAGTTTCATAGCTGGAGGATGGCATGGATACGAAAAAACTGGAGGCTCTGGCGGCGGCCGTGCAGTATGGCAGCTTCACCCGGGCGGCGGAGGCCCTGGGCTATACCCAGTCCGGTATGACCCACATGATGAACAGCCTGGAGCGGGACATCGGATTTCCGGTGCTGCTGCGGGGCCGGGGCGGGGTGCGGCTGACCCCGGCGGGGGAGCGCATCTATCCCCTGGTCCGGGAGGTTCTGGCGGCCTCCCAGTCCCTGGACCGGGAGATCGCCCTGATCAATTCCCATAAGGAGGACACCATCCGGGTGGCCTCCTATTCCAGCATTGCCATGCACTGGCTGCCGGAGGTGATCCAGCAGTTCCGCCGGGTCCACCCGGACCTGACGGTGGACATCCAGATGGGCAGCGTGGAGGAGGTGTACCGCTGGGTCCGGGAGGACAAGACGGACGTGGGCTTCGCCAGTCTCCAGGACGGCATGACCATGGATTGGGTCCCCCTGGCGGAGGACCCGCTGCTGGCCATTCTGCCGCCGGAATACGACCTGCGGGGCCGTGACCGCTTCAATGTGGAGGATTTTGCCGGGCAGGAGTTCCTGATGCCGTCTCTGGGCTTTCACCTGGACATTCTGCGGGCGCTGAACCGCTCTAACGTCACGCCGGTGATCCGCACCACCCAGGTGTCCGACAGCGTCATCATCTCCATGGTAGAGCACGGCCTGGGCGTCAGCGTTCTGTCGGAGCTGGTTCTGAAGGGCCGCCGGGACGATGTGCAGGCGGTGCCCCTGGACCCGCCGGCCTACCGCCAGCTGGGCATTCTGGTGCGGGACCGGAAGGACCTGCGCCCTGCTGCCCGCCGCTTCATCACCGAGGCGCGTGAAATCATCGATCAGATCAAATAGGAGAACCCATATGCTTTCATTTACCCCCCTGACCATTGAACACCATGCCCTGCTGCGCCGCTACTACGACGGGTGCGACTATCACCTGTGCGAATATTCCACCGGAACAAAGCTCATGTGGAGCCTGTACCTGCGGCCCTCCTTCGCCCAGGAGGCGGGATGCCTCATTGTCCGCAACCGGGTGGACGGCGAGTGGGTATTCGACTTTCCGGTGCCGGGCCCCGGCGGCGACGTGGATGCCGCCCTGACGGCCATTGAGGAATACTGCACCGAGACGGGAACGCCGCCGGTAATCTCCGTGGTGCCGGAGGAGAAGGCCCCGGAGCTGCTGCTGCGCTGGCCCCGGTTCCGGCTGACCAACGAGCGCAACTGGAAGGATTACCTGTACCGGGCGGAGGATATGGCCGCCTTTGCCGGGCGGAAATACAGCGGCCAGCGCAACCACATCAACAAGTTCCGCAAGGAGTACCCCAATGCCCGGTTCGTGGTCCTTACCGGAGAGGACATGCCCCTCATCGAGGACTTCTGGGGGGACTATGAGCAGGAGTTCCAGAAAACCAGCTTCAACGCCAAGCGGGAGCTGGCCTATGCCAAGGCCCTGGCCCGGCTGCTGCCGGAGGGCTGGCTGCTGGGCGGCGGCCTGCTGTCGGAGGGTCGGCTGGTGGCCATGAGTCTGGCGGAAAAGTGCGGCGACACCCTGATCATCCATGTGGAAAAGGCCCTGTATTCCCACCAGGGGGCATATCCCACCCTGGTCCAGGCATTTGCCGCCCACTTCGGAGGCGACTGCACCTACATCAACCGGGAGGACGACGCCGGGGACCAGGGCCTGCGGACGTCCAAGCTGCAATACCTGCCGGTGCGCCTGGCGGGGAAGCTGCGGTTCGAGGTCCGCTGCGAGGCCGACCGTCTGCGTGAGATCCCCACCCTCACCACGCCGCGCCTGACCCTGACGCCGCTGGAGGACCGGGACGAGGCGGCGTACAACGCCCTTTGCCTGGACGACGACCGCAACCGCTGGTGGGGGTACGACTTCCGCCAGGATCTGAAGGGGGAGCTGACGGAGGATTACTTCCTGTCCGTGGCCCGGCACGACTTTGCCGCCCGTCAGGCGGTGAATTTCGCCGTCCGGCTGGACGGACACCTTATCGGCGAGGCGGTGCTGTACCGGTTCGACTGCCGGGGCGGCGCGGAGCT
>ERZ779866.1846-NODE-1846-length-20154-cov-3.578238_pt1 | contig 20154 bp, 18 predicted proteins | sample MGYA00511248_ERZ779866 | MGnify/ENA primary metagenome ERZ779866 (study PRJEB29588, sample SAMEA2155758) | human gut metagenome | biome: human gut; feature: human-associated habitat; material: faeces | place: Denmark | collected 2008/2010 ... | reverse complement strand
ATGGTAAAGCCGCCGTTAAACATTGTGCCTGCCAGTCCGCAGAGACTGCCGATCAGAACCAGGTAAAAGAGGATGCGAAGTTCAGGCTCTTTCATTAAGCCCAGGCGTTTTACGTAAGTCGTTGCCACGGCCGTGCAGAAACCCGATAAAAGTCCGACAGTGGCTGCAAAATATTCGTCAGGAGTAATGGTAGGCGAGAGCATCACCACGACGCCTACGAACCCTAAAAGCAATGTCGAGAGAAGCTTCCAGTTAATGCCCTTGTGCTGTGAAAGCAAAATGCCAATGGTAAAACACCCGATAAAAAGCGGCGAGGTGTAATTAAGCGTCATGGCTAATCCGACATTCAGGTGCGCGATGGAGTAAACCCCTGCCATGACGGCACCGGCTCCCATGAAGGAGCGGATCATGTGGTCAGACATGTGAACGGTATGAACGGTAATGTGTTTGAACCGCATCACCGAATAAAAGACAATCAGACCGAAAAACGAGCGATAGAAAAGGACCTCAAAAGATCCGATTCCTTCAATACTCGAAAACTTAATGCAGACGGCATAAAGCGCAAAAAACACAGCCGCCACAATCATCCACAAAGACTGCATGATGAAATACTTTCATTAGGGTTTACGATGTATTTCAGTTTAGTCCTGCGGAAAAATTCTAACAATACGGTCTTTGAATATTTTTTCGGAAAGAAATCGGGGTCCGCTGACGGACCCCGAAATGAACTAGCGCAAAGCTTCCTGGATGCTTTGAGCGGCTGTCTTATTGAATCGGTATTGGTTATCCGTGAAGGTGTGCTTGGCGTGCAGAATTCGGCCGGGAAGCACTTGCGGATGAGGTTTTTTCACTTCGATGAAGGCCAATTCCAAAGCACCGCTTTCACTCGAGTGAATGCCGATATCGCGGCGGTCAATGCTTTGAGGGAACTGAAGCGCGAGCACCTTGGTGCCGTTGATGGTTTGAATCTTATAAGAGCCGTTGGCGTACTTCGGTCCGTCAACCTCACAAAATACCTTGCCGCGTTTGGCACGATAAATTTCGATGTTGCCGGTATTGCCCTTGCGGTTGGTAAAGCGGATGGCGTAGGGCTGAGAGCCTGAGCGCTTTTCGTAGCGCAGGCAGTTGGGAATCTTTCCTGAGAAAGCCTTTACAAAGCCTTCCACAGTCTTTTGCCCTGTAAAGATATTGGTTTCAGGGACAATGAGTTCAGTGCGAAGGCTTGTGATTTCAGGTACGTAGGCGATGGAGCCGGGGGCAAACTTCGTCCACGAAGAGACCTTTTCAGACAAGGCGGTTGAGCTGCCGTTTTGCAGTTTCAGGTAAGAGGCAATGGGCTTATCCGAGACATCGTAGGCCTTTAATTCAACGGCAAGACCGCTGGCATTGCCTTGGCGGGTGAGATTGATCTTATTGCCTTTTACGGCTCTTGCCGTATTGGGGGATGCCGGTCGCTGCAGTGCTCCGTTTCTGACTGTCCAGTCACGGGTTGTGCCGTAAGAGAAATACTTAGGCGCTCCCTTGGAGTATTCGGTGATTAATCGATAGTTTTGTCCGGATTTTTTACCGAGCTTATAAAGACTGTTGTTTTTGTCGTAGAAGTGATAAACCCCTGTTTGAAAAGCGCTTAAAGTGCTGATGTGAGGCAGGGCTTGAGGATCACCGGGAAGCGACGCAGCGCAGACCGCACCGGTTAAAGAGAGTCCCAAAACCGCGCAGGCGCCGATTTTAAAGAGTGTAGGCATGGAAAAAACCCGAAAAGAGTCAATCAAGAACGACTTGATTATAGGGTAATGACCGCTGAAAAAATGTTTCTGAAGGTTTCCGAAAAGAAAACAATAGGAAAGCTTGGAAAAGATGGTAGGCCCGGTGGGGCTCGAACCCACGACCAACGGATTATGAGTCCGCTGCTCTAACCGACTGAGCTACAGGCCCGCCTTCACGTCGAAGGAATTGCTGATTTTAAAGCAAAGAGTGATTTTGTGCGAATTGTGTCTGTCCCTGCCTCTTTTAATTCAGAGGCTTTTCCCAGCCGAAGGCGGCTTCTGACTTTAATTGACAATTTTCATAAATAAAGCGTGTTGCCTCGGTGTATTGAGACAGATCCTTTGCTTTATAGATGGCTTTGACCGCTTTTTCAGCGCCTTCAAAAAGATTGTGTTGGAAAAACCAATATTCCTTCATGCGCATCAGTGCGTTTTTGAGGTTATCAAAAGCCACACGGTAACTTTCCAAAAGTGCATCGGAATACGCCTGAATTTCTGACAGTGTCGCGGCTTTTCCGCCTTTGGCTTTCCTAAAGAGAGCCGGATCGGCCATGAGGGCTCGGCCGACCATAATGTGAGCCAAAGGCTGATATTGATCCTGAACTCGGGAAAGATCCTCTACGGTTACCACGTCGCCGTTATAGCCGACGGGCATTTTCAGCATGGGAAAATAGGACTTGAATATATCTTCCCTCACGTCACCCTTGTAGAAATCACTTCTTAATCTCGGGTGAATGGTCAGTGACTTCATTTGAGGATAGTGGTTGTAGACATCAGCCAGAAGATCAAATTCTTCTTCAGAAGCCCAACCGATGCGGGTTTTAACAGAAATGGCAATCGGCAGGTCAGCGGCAAAAATTTTGTCTAAAAAGTGCTGCAGTTCAGCAGGCTCTCGCAGAAAACCGGACCCCTTGCCTTTGGCTACAACCGTGCCCGCGGGGCAACCGAGATTGAGATTAACCTCGTCATAGCCAAGGTCGGCCAAGGCGTTGGCAGCCCAAATAAAATCTTCAGCCCTGCGTGTCAGAAGCTGAGGGATCGCTTTAATACCGAGATTTGCATCCGGGGCGAGCTCGCGCATCTGTCTGTCGGTAAAGCGGGGCAGTACCGTCGGCGTAATGAACGGGAGGTAATAAGCGTCGGCTGCGCCGAAAAAATGAGCGTGCACTCGCCGAAAGGCAAAGCCCGTTAGGCCTTCCATCGGCGCGACAACCAAAGGAGTCGAAATCATTGAATATTGGCTTTCTTTAATTTTTGTTCAAAGTCTTTAAGCGAATGACCGACCACTTTGTGCAGCAGCACCAAGGCGATCACGTTCGGGATCACCATGATACCGTTAAAGAAGTCCGAAAGTGTCCACACGAGGTTGACGTGCGTAACAGCGCCAAGAACCAGGAAGATGCAGACGATGACTCGATAAACAAAAATACCGCGTCCGTGGAAAAGATAGCGGACGTTTTGTTCGCTGAAAAAGTACCAGCCGATGATGGTGGAATAAGCAAAAAAGAAAAGACAAATGGCCACAAAGCCAACGCCCGCATCGCCTAAACCCACAGAGTAGGCTTTTTGAGTCAAAGCAATGCCGGTGGTATCAAAATCCATGACTCCCGTCACAAGGATCACAAGCACGGTAAAGGTCACAATCAAAACGGTGGTGAAAACACCGAAAATGGCCACGAGCCCCTGTTCTGCGGGGTGTTCAACTTTGGCCACGGCGTGAGCGTGAGGCGTCGTACCCATACCGGCTTCATTAGAGAAAAGCCCGCGGGCAACACCGAACTGCATTGCCTTGGCCACAGTTATGCCTAAAGCGCCGCCGCCCACCGCTTCGGGATTAAAAGCAGCGGTAAAGATCAGATCGAAAGCAGGCAGAATCTGATCATAGTGACAGGCAAGCACGTAGGAGCCGCCGATCAGATAAAGGCCTGCCATGAAGGGCACCAGTTTTTCAGTGACGCTTGCCAAGCGCCCCATGCCGCCGAACATCACGAGACCCGAGAGAATTGCCACGCCGATCCCTGAGACAATGAGAGGCACATCAAAGGCATGGTTTAAGGCTTGAGAGACAGTGTTGGACTGTACAAGACTGCCCATGCAGCCCATCGTGATGATGGCGACGGCCGAAAAGAAAATCGCCATGGGTTTGAATTTGGGACCTAAACCCAGAGAAATATAAAAAGCCGGGCCGCCTACCACGCGGTCGTCTTCGCCGGTTACTTTGTAGATCTGAGCCAACACGGCTTCTGCAAAGATGGTGGCCATGCCGAAAAAGGCTGCAACCCAGAGCCAAAAAAGGGCACCGGGGCCGCCTGCGACAATAGCGGTTGCGGCGCCTGCCACGTTACCCGTGCCGACTTGAGCGGCGACAGCCGTTGCCAAGGCCTGAAATGAACTCATGCCGGATTTGTCCGCACGCTTGCCGAACAGCGTTGCGTTATTAAAAAGAAATCGCAATGCGAGCGGAAAAAGACGAATCTGCACAAAACGCAGCTTGACGGTGTAAAAAATACCGGTACCGCACAAAAGAGGAATCAAAACAAATACGCCCCACAGAACGCTGTTGATTTCACCGAAATAATGATTGAGAAATTCCATTGTTATTATCCTTATCTTCAGGCAATCGGGGATTACCGCGTGGGTTGTTGCATCACAGAAAGCAGAATCGGGCAAAACGAGAATTTTCTGAAGGAAATGCGCGAGATAGCAGATCTGATTTACTTGATTGTACTTAGAAAGAAGGCCGTGACAACCTTTCAGTTAAGCAAAAGGTCGTGCACGGCGGGATATTTGTGCAAGTTTTGTCGAAGAACTTAAAGATTTTTGGCAAATCGGCCGGCTAAACCGCTCATCCAGGGGAAGGCTTTTTCGTGTTCTTCTTTAAATTGTTCAATGAGACTCAAGTCCTTCATCGTTGCTTCAAGCATGTCAAGCCCTTCAAGCAGCATGGTTTGATGACGATCGGCTAAATCAAAATGCCATACATGAGAGCCGTCTTTTATACGGATTTCACGATTACGGACACCAACGGTGAGCTCCTTGGGTTCGGTGTCAGAAAGACAGGCAAAAATTGCTTCAGAAGTCTCCGCAGATACCTTCGCAGCCAACAAACCGTTATTGAAGCAGTTGGAGTAGAAGATTTCCCCGAATCCTGCTGCGATGACGACACGAATGCCGTACTGCATCAAGCCCCAAACGGCATGCTCGCGGCTTGAGCCGCAGCCGAAATTGGGACCGGCCACAATGATTTTTGTGTCTTCAAATCCCGGTTTATTGAGCACAAAGTCAGGATTAATTGAGCCGTCGCCCAAATGCCGATGGTTATAGAGAAGCCCTTTGGCAAGTCCGGACTTATCAATGCCGCGCAAAAACTGCTTGGGCATCAATTGATCGGTGTCCATGTTGTCGACATTGATTGGAGCGGCGATGGCCGTTAAAGTGATCAGTTTTTCCATAATAACTACTCCAATTCAGTTTTCGGACAGAGATAACCCATCACGGCGCTGGCTGCCGCGGTTTCCGGGCTCACCAAGTGCGTATGGCTGCCGCGACCCTGGCGGCCCTCAAAATTACGGTTGGTGGTGGAGGCGCAGCGAACACCTTCATCCAGAATGTCGTCGTTCATGGCAAGGCAGAGCGAACAGCCGCTCTTGCGCCATTCAAAGCCGGCATCTTTAAAAATGCGGTCCAACCCCATTTCTTCAGCTTCTTTTCTGATTCTCATAGAGCCGGGGACCACTTGGGCTCGAACGCCGTGAGCGACGTGGCGCCCTTTGAGAACCTGCGCTGCGGCTTCAAGGTCACAGAGTCTGGAATTGGTGCAGGAACCGATGAAAACGTGCTGAATCGGTGTTTTGAGAATGTCAGCTCCGGCTTTCAAATGCTGATAGTGCAAAGCACGTTCGGCGGCTTCTCGGGCGATAGGATCCGCAAAGGAGTCGGGCGACGGAATCTTTTCATCAAAGGCAATGGCCTGATCAGGGCTCGTGCCCCAAGTCACCATGGGTTTGACAGTATCGGCATTAAGAGAAACTTCCTTGTCAAACCGCGCGTCTTCATCGCTGCGAAGCGCAAGCGCATATTCGGTCATCGAAAGACGGTCCTCTTCGGAGAGATTTCCGGCGTGGTCTATAACCCATTGAAGCGCTTTTTCATCAGGGGCAACAATTGCGCCTCGGGCACCCGCTTCAACCGTGAGGTTGCAAAGGGTCATCCGTTCTTCAATGCTAAGGGCGCTCACAGCTTCACCCGTGTACTCCACGACCAGGCCGAGCGCGCCTCGCGCGGAAATTTTTCTTAAGACTGCAAGCACGAGGTCTTTGGCCGTAGCCGCCCCATGAAGCTTCCCGTTAATGGTGATTCGCATGGTGCCTGCCATGCGGTAGACAAGCGTTTGGGTGGCAAGAATGTGTTCAATTTCAGAAGTCCCGATGCCAAAACCAAGAGCGCCGAGCGCTCCATGGGTAGTCGTATGGCTGTCGCCGCAGATCACCACCATGCCCGGACGAACAAGTCCCTGCTCTTGCATCACCACGTGCTCGATACCTTGGCAGGGACTGTCGGGACCGTAAAAAGCACTGATACCGAAACGGCTGCAGTTGTTTTCAAGGGTTTGGGCCTGAATGAGGGAGGCCTCATCATAAATTCTGCGGGGTGTTTCATCGTGAGTCGGGATAATGTGATCGACCACGCAAAGGTGAGAGTCCGGACTCAATACATTGATTTTTCTTTGAACAAGCCCTGCGAAGGCTTGGGGGGAAGTGTATTCGTTAGCAAAATGAATGTCGCAATACAGTAAAACGGTGTTGGAGTCGATAACCTTGACTGTATGCGCATCAACGATTTTCTGATAAAGCGTTTTTGCCATGACATCTCCTTAAAAGACGGATGTCAGTTTAGCATAAAAATTTCTATAAATTAAATAAAAAATTCTATAAAAGCCACGATCACGGTGACCGTGGCTTTTAAAGAAGGTTCAGTACAAATTATTTGAGGTGGTAGGACCGCACTTCTGAAGAGCAGGGACTGCCTTCAGTAAGCCACAGCACCCGATCCTGTGTGTCAATCACCATGCACCAAAGCGATGTATGACGATGGTATTCAGGAACGCTCATGTCATCGTGACGGCAAACGCTGTCGGGACAGCCCGCGTGATCCGAAAGAATCTTGATAAGCGAGGGCACATCGAGCTTACCGTCAAGGGGACGTGTCAGGCGGCGGATTCGGTCAAGACGGGTGTAGGTGGATGTGAAGGAATAGCGGGAAGCTTCATTGCCTGCGAGCAAAAGAGGCGAGAGCCAGTGATTGGTGTGACAGAGGGGATGACCGTCACAGAGTAAAATATCCAGGTCTGAGGGCGCCGCTTCGACGCTTACGACCAGTCCGTCGGCACTGGCAAGACCAACGCAGCCTGCGCCTGCTCTCTTGCATTTGGCAATTGCGTCAATGGCTTTGGGAAGCGTGGGCTGAGACAATGCATGACGCAGCATCACATGAAGCGGCACACCCACTTTTCCTTTTTTGACACTCAGTGCATTGAGGCTCACGGCAATACCCGCGGTATTTAAGCCTTTGCCGCCCACCAGTCCCGCTTCAGTTAAAACGAGCGCTTTGGTGTAGGGCGGCTGCTCAACCTCAAGCAACACCGTGGTGCCTTTGCCGATGCTCCACCAGTCCCAGGTTTGCGCAAGGTAGGTTTTTCCGTCGGCAGAGCTCTCCGGCGGCACACCGATTACAGAACACGCGTCTTCGTCGACTTTGGCAAACATGACCTCTGACCGGCAGTTCATCAAAAGCACTGTTTGAAAATCAATGCCTGCACCATCGGCGATGCCTTTCATCTCTTCGATCAGGTCCGGGCGGTAGCCTCGAATCGGCTCTTCGTAGACTGCGGCCCGCCGATAGGCTTCATCCCACGTCATATGGGCTTCTTTGTCAAAAAGAACTTTGTATTCCTCAATGACTTTCAAAATAACTTCTTTGGCGGCTTTGCCGTAGGCAAGACCTCTTTCGTAAGGAGCGCCGGATACTTTGATGTAGAGATGTGCGCTGGGTTTTTGTTCGGTCATGACAGTCTCCGAAAATCTAAATGGAGAAAAATTCGGTTTGAAAAAACGAATCTATTACTCTTAGTTTAGTCCGATTGACCGGACCAACAATACGCAGACTTCTCTAATTTTTGAGATTTCTTTAATGCCGGCATGATTTCCTGACGCCGATGCTTGCAATCAAGGGGATCGGTGTTTGTTCATCAAAATTTCATAAATCCGTCATTAACGGGTCATATCCGCGATTCACAATTGCGCTCAAGTTCAAACGACAAATACCTAAACCTTTTTTTATAAGGAACCTCAAAATGAAACGTACTTTGATTTCTGCTTTGGTGGCCGGCTGTGTTGGTTTGGCCTCTTTCGCTGCTGCCGCCGGTACGGTGGTTGTCAACGGCTCCACGACGGTTTTGCCCGCCATGCAAAAGATCAGTGAAACGTTCATGGCTAAGCACAAGGATATTCAAGTGTCCTTGTCCGGCGGCGGTTCCGGTCACGGCATCAAGGCTTTGATGGATAAGACCACCGATGTGGCTATGGCCAGCCGTGATATGAAGCCCGCTGAAGTTGAAAATGTTAAGAAGAACGGCGGTGAAGCTGTTCGCTTTACGGTGGCTATCGACGCCATCGTCCCGATTGTTCACCCGAAGAACACGGTTAAGGATTTGAGCCTGCAACAAATCCGTGACATCTACGCCGGCCGCATCACCAACTGGAAGCAAGTTGGCGGTCCCGATGCCCGTATCACGGTTGTGAGCCGCGACTCTTCTTCCGGTACGTTTGAAACGTGGGAAGAATTGGTGATGAAGGGCGAACGCGTTCAACAACGCGCTCTCTTGCAAGCTTCCAACGGTGCCGTGCTGCAAACGGTTGCCAAGAACCCGAACGCCATCGGTTATGTTGGCTTGGGCTACATCACCAAGGACATCAAGGGCTTGGAAATCGGCGGTGTGACGGCTTCTGCTGACACGGCTTTGACCCGCAAGTGGCCGTTGGCTCGTGACCTTTACCTCTTCACGAACGGTCAACCCAAGGGCGATACGAAGACTTTGATCGACTATGCCTTGTCTCCCGAAGGCCAAGTTTCTGTGAAGGAAGTCGGTTTCGTTCCGGTTCCCTCCAAGAAATAATTGACTGTCAAACCCTTTGAGTAATCGTTATGTCTTTACTGAAACGAGGCGAGGGGTTTGAAAAGTCTTTGGCAGCGATCGCCATGCTTTCAATCGTGGCGCTCGCTGCCATTTTGGTTTTTCTGCTCTCTCAAGCTCTGCCTATTTTAAGTGAGGTCCCGTTCTTCACATTCCTGTTTGGAACAGACTGGTACCCGACCGGGCCGAACCCTGATTTTGAAATCGGTTCGCTTTTAGTGGCGAGCCTTGCCGTGGCTGCGACCACGACATTTATTTCTTTGCCGATGGGCCTTTTGACAGCGGCTTACCTGGCTTATTTTGCAAGTCCGCGCGTGCGCAGTATCGTTAAACCCGCCATTGAACTTTTGGCAGCCCTGCCTTCCGTGATTATCGGTTTCTTGGGTATGGTGCTTGTGGCTCCGTGGCTTCAGGAAACGGTCGGTCTTGATTCCGGTTTGAACTGGCTCAACGCTTCCGTGATGTTGAGTCTGATGTGTATTCCCTTTATCTGCTCCATTTCGGAGGATGCTCTTCGCAATGTGCCGGTGGCTTTGTCTGAAGCCTCTCTTGCGTTGGGTGCCACCCGTTGGGAAACACTCTATAAAGTGCAGTTCCGTTACGCTTTGGGCGGTATCGGCACGGCCATTATGCTCGGTATTTCCCGTGCTTTGGGTGAAACGATGGTGGTCTTGATGGTGGCGGGCGGTGCCGCGATTATTCCGGAAAGCCTTTTTGATCCGCTGCGTCCGATGACCGCTTCGATTGCCGCTGAAATGGCTGAAGCTGCTGTAGGTTCCACTCACTACTATGCGCTTTTTGCAACTGGTCTCGTGCTTTTTATCACGACATTTATTTTTAACGCCTTGGCTTTCTATCTGACGAAGAAATTCCAGATCGGCGGCAAGCATTAGGAAGGATAGGAAATGTCTGCAGAACGTAATCCGACTTGGCGTTACATTTATCAGCATATCGGCATCACGCTGATGCGCCTGTCGACGCTTTTCAGCGCCGGTGTGATTGTCGCTATTTTGCTTTATTTGCTCGACAACGCACTGCCTGCGCTGTCTTGGGAATTTGTGTTTGATTCACCCCGCAACATGATGACTGCGGGCGGTGTCTGGCCCTGCATAGTGGGTACTTTCTGGCTGGCTGTCGGCGCCACTGTCATCGCTTTGCCTTTGGGTGTGTGTACGGCCGTTTATTTGACGGAATACGGCGGATCGGGCCGCATGGTTGGCGCTATTCGCCTGTCGGTTTCCAATCTCTCGGGCGTGCCCTCTGTGATTTTCGGTTTGTTCGGTTTAACTTTCTTCGTGACGATTTGCGGTTTCGGTGTGAGCCTCTTGTCCGGTGTTCTGACACTTGCCGTACTCGCTTTGCCGATTGTGATCAATACGACGGAAGCCGCGTTAAACCAGGTGCCTCAAGCTTGGCGTGAAGCCTCGCTTGCCTTGGGCGCCAACAAAAAGCAAACGATCTTTAAGATCATTTTGCCGGCAGCTCTGCCCGGTATTTTGACGGGCAACATTTTGGCTTTGTCTCGCGTGGCCGGTGAAACGGCAGCCATCATGTACACGGCGGCGGTCTTCTACACGCCGAAGATGAGCAGCTCCGTCCTTGACCCTGTGATGAGTCTTCCGTATCACATTTACGTCTTGGCTACTTCAAGTGTTGATGTTGATGCGACGCGTCCCATGCAGTACGGCACGGCCTGCCTGCTTGTGCTCATGGTGCTCGGTCTGAACATGGCGGCTCTTTTCATCCGCCAGCGTGCTCAGCGTAAGATCGCTCGTCAATAGCGTTTGTCTCTGACAACCTGCAGAAAACCCGTTCCGGAAACGCTCCTGAACGGGTTTTCGATTTAATGGGCTTAATCAGAGTCTCAGTCTTTTTTCTTTTTCTCGCAGATGAGTGATGCCACGTTCGGTTTGACGTTGGCGCGTGACAAAATTAGAGGATCCACACTGCCGATGGCGTCGGGGTCTTTTTCTGCATAGTCAATCATGGAGAGTACGTAGCGCATCGCATTGAGTCTGGCGCGCTTTTTATCGTCACTCTTAATGACAGTCCAGGGGCACGACGACGTGTTTGTTGCGAAGAACATGACTTCTTCAGCCTTACTGTAATCATCCCATTTGGCAAGTGATGCGATATCGATAGGGGAGAGCTTCCAGCGCTTTAAAGGCTCAATTTCACGCGATTTAAAGCGCCGGCGCTGTTCTTCCTGTGTCACAGACAACCAGAACTTAATCAAAATCGTGTCCGAATGAATCAGATTTTCTTCAAACTGCGGGCACTGGCGCAAAAATTCCACGTATTCGGCATCAGTGCAAAAGCCCATGACACGTTCAACACCGGCGCGGTTGTACCACGACCGGTCAAAGAGCACGATTTCTCCGCGAGTGGGTAAATGCGCCACATAGCGTTGGAAGTACCACTGTCCCTTTTCGGCTTCTGTGGGTTTGGGCAGTGCGACAACACGCGCGCCGCGGGGATTTAAGTGTTCCGTGAAGGTTCTGATGGTGCCGCCTTTGCCTGCCGCATCACGCCCTTCAAAAATGATGATGATCTTTTTGCCGGTTTCCTTCACCCATTTTTGCAGTTTCAATAATTCGACCTGCAGGGGAAGCTTTTCTTTCTCATAGCGTTTATTGCTCATGCGGTTTTTGTAGGGATACTCGGCTTTTTCCCAATTTTTCACGAGCTCATCTTCATTTTCGTGATCGGCACCTGCTGCGCGAAGTTTGGCTTTTGCCGCCTTAACCAGAATTTTCAGTATTCGAATCTGCTCTTCGGGCGGCTCTTCTTCAAAGGCTTTTTTCAGTGCCTTGCTGTAGCGCTGAATCTTTTGCTGCGTGAGGGGATCCGACTCGGTGATGACGATATTCGGTTCTTTTGAGTTTTCTTTCTTCTTTGTCATGATTTTCAGTCCTTCTGAACCAATGTTTTCAGCGTAACACTTTCCGACAGCAATGACACAAAATAATCGAGCAATATGTGTCTTTTGGTTAATGCAAAAAGCCGCCTGAAACAGACGGCTTGATGGACAAAGGCGTTTAAGTTTGAATCTGTCAGTCGATTAGAGACTCTTTCGGGAAAGTCAGACTGAAGGTGGAGCCCTTGCCGAGTTCAGACTGAATGTCTAAATGACAGTGATTGCGAATTGCCACGTGTTTGACAATGGCAAGCCCCAAACCGGTGCCGCCTTTTTCTCTTGAACGGCTTTTATCTACTCGGTAAAAACGTTCTGTGAGGCGGGGAATATCTTCTGCAGCAATGCCGATACCATTGTCTTTGACGGCAAAGGTGGCACTTTCATCCTCGGGATTAAATCGCCAGCTGATTTCGATTTTGCCGCCGTCGGGCGTATAGCGGACAGCGTTTGTCACGAGGTTCAGGCACGCGCTGCGGATTTCTCCCACTTGTCCCAAAACCGCCTGGGTGGCACTGATGTCGGTATCAACGGTGTGGCGCCCCTTGGAGAGCACAACGGCGTCTTCTGCAAGGCTCGCAACGAGTTTGGGCATATTGACCACTTCGGGAGCGTCAGACTCCTGCTCATCCTTACTTTCAAGGCGTGAAAGTGACAACAGGTCATTGACGAGGCATTGCATGCGTCTTGACTCTTCCTGCATGAGCATTAAGTGTTCATGCAACGACTTCTCGTTCATCTCATTGCCGGCGAGAATCATATCGAGGAAACCCGTGATGACAGTAAGCGGCGTGCGAAGTTCGTGGCTGACATTGGCTACGAAATCCTTTCGCATGGAGTCAATGCGGCGCTGCTCGGTAATATCGTGTGTCACAACGATGAAGTGCGACTTGTCGGCAACAACAGCCGAGAGCATCAGCACGCGCCCCAACTCGTGAGACTTCACTTCAATGGGTTTGGCAAAGTCGCCCGCTTCAAGGTATTCAATAATTTTCGGGTTATCGAACACCAGGTTGTAAGCCATTCCGAGGTGTTTGGTGAGTTTGATGCCGAGGTGCTTTTCTGCGGCCGGGTTACACCACTCAACGGTATGCCCTTTTCTGAAAAGGATGACTCCTTCGGGCAAAGCCGAGAGTGAAAGACGGTAACGGTCGATACGGGCCGTAAATCGGGTTTGATCGCTTTTCATCTGTTCGGCTTCAACGGCATTGAGCCAACCGTTACTCATCGAGAAAATGATGTAGCAGACCAAGGCTAAAAGCGCCAGGCACGTTCCGATAAGGGTATTTTCAAAACTGACTGTCACATAAAGGAGTGCAGCGAACATTGCCACCAAAATGAGCCCCAGAATACAAAACATTCTGGGAGACAGATTATTTGCCGACATCGTAAAACTCCACCGGGTAAAACGTATAAATTAGTTGGAAATATGTGCTCTGTAGCCTAAACCCCGTACGGTTTGAAGAAGGTTTTCGGCGCGTGTGCCCTGAAGCTGTTTGCGCAATCTGAGCATGTGAACGTCGACTGTGCATTCATCCACATAAGCGTTATCCCAAACAAGCGACAGCAGCATTTCACGGCTGTAGACGCGTTCGGGGGTTTTCGCAAAAACCAAAAGAAGTTTGAATTCTTTGGCCGAAAGCGTCAGAGGCTGACCGTCAACTTTTGCTTCGAAGCTTGCCTCATTCATAACAAGCGGTCCGCAGACGACTTCTTTGTTTTTTGATTCTTCACTGCTTTGAGCGTGGTACTTGTAGCGGCGCAGCACAGCCTGAATGCGGGCGATCAATTCACGCGGCATGAAGGGTTTGACAATATAGTCGTCGGCGCCGGCATTAAGTCCTTTGACGCGGTCGGATTCACTGCCGCGAGCTGTGAGCATAATGACGGGCAGATGCTCGGTTTTGGGATCGGCATGAAGTTTTTCAAGCCATTCCACACCGGTCATTTCAGGCAGCATGTAGTCAAGCAAAATTAAATCGGGCGGGTTGCTGTCAACGATTTCCTGAGCCTTGAGAGCATCCTCAGCGGTTTCGACTTCGTAACCTGCTGCTGCGCAGGCAAAAGAAATCAGCGTTCTGATCGCTGCCTCATCTTCAACAATTAAAATACGTGCCGTCTTTGCGTTCGAGGTCTCACTCATAACATTCCCTTCTATTTAATTCTCTTGACCCGACAGACGAGCCTTACTGCTTAATAATAGGCGAAATTTCATTCGAAAAAATAAACCTTCGTCTTTTTTGACGAAGGTTTTTCGACTTAGGAGAGCTTCGCCAGATTTTCAGGCAATGCATCAAGCCTTAAGTGTCGGATGTCTTCACCGTCGAGGATGAAGATCACATGTTCGGCAATGTTTGTCGCATGGTCTCCGAGGCGTTCATAAGCCTTCAGAAGGTTCAGGCAGGCAAGAGCCTTATCCACATCTTCGGGATGTTCTTTCAAATAAAGCGTGACGGTTTTGATGCCGGCAGAGAATGCCTCGTCAACGTCACCGTCAGAGCGAAGCGTGTTGACGGCAGCCGTTTCAGAAAGATTTTTCAGCGCAAGCATGGCGAGGTTCACAGTCTTTACGGTCGCCTCGACAATACCGGTTTTAGCCAATTCTTCCGAGAGCTTCTCAGGCATATCGCTGCGGCTGGCGCGGGCGATGTTGCGGGCTTGGTCACCCATGCGTTCGAAGTCGGTAGCCATTTTGGCAATACCAAATACAAAGCGCAGGTCGGTGGCAGTCGGCTGATGCTTGGCAATCAAGAGCGTGGCGGCACGGTCAGTGGACACTTCAAGTGCGTTGATGGCGGCGTCACGATCTTTGACCGATTGCGCAAGATCAATATCGGCAGTGCGGAATGCCTTCGTTGCGTTATTAATCTGTTCGACGACCAAGTCACCCATGCTGTAGAGCAAGTGCTTGAGTTCGTCCAAGTCTTCGTCAAATTGGTGCACAAGGTGCGATTGTGCGGACATAATCATTTTTTGCTCCTAATTCTGTCTGTGTCGTCCGATTAACCGAAGCGGCCCGTGATGTAGTCTTCGGTGGCTTTCTTGGTCGGGTGAGTGAAAATCACTTCTGTCGGACCGAATTCAATCAATTCACCGAGGTACATATAAGCAGTGAAATCTGAAATACGAGCTGCCTGCTGCATGCTGTGAGTCACGATGACGACAGTGTAGTCATTCTTTAATTCATTAATCAGATCTTCAATCTTAGCCGTGGAGATCGGGTCAAGGGCTGAGCACGGTTCGTCAAGCAAAAGCACTTCAGGCTTAACTGCAATGGCGCGGGCAATGCAAAGACGCTGCTGCTGGCCGCCTGAAAGGGCAAAACCGGAAGCCTGAAGCTTATCCTTCACATCAGTCCAAAGAGCGGACTTCTTTAATGCCCATTCAACGCGTTCATCCATTTCAGCCTTGGAGAGCTTTTCAAAAAGGCGAACACCGTAGGCGATGTTGTCATAGATGGACATCGGGAACGGGGTCGGGCGCTGAAACACCATGCCGACCTTGGAGCGCAAGCGGTCAACACCTTCGGTTTTAGTAACGATATTTTCGCCGTCGAGCCAAATTTCGCCTTCAGCACGCTGTTCGCCATAGAGTTCATACATGCGGTTGAAGGTGCGAAGCAGCGTGGATTTGCCGCAGCCGGACGGTCCGATAAAGGCCGTCACTTTATTTTCGGCAATGTTGAGGTTAATATTTTTGAGCGCATGGAAAGCGCCGTAGTAGAAATTAAAATTTTTGACCTCGATTTTCGGGGTCATGGTCATATCGGACATCCCGAAGACTCCTTCGTAAAAAACCTTTTATCAGTGTTGGCCCGAAGTCTAAAAGGTGGGTGTGACCCTTAGATGACACTAATATGACATCTATATGACATTGCGGCGCAACTTTTTGTTTTCTTGGTTAAAAGATTAAAAGGACAGAAAAAATGATACGTTTAGCCTGCGACTATCAGGAGGGTTGTCACCCGAAAATTCTCGAGCGCCTGGTTCAAACCAATTTAGAAAGTACTCCCGGCTATGGCACTGATGAGTACTGCCAAAGCGCCAAAGAAAAAATTAAAGCCGCCTGCTGCGCGCCTGATTCGGAAGTTTTTCTGTTAATAGGCGGAACCCAAACCAATTCGACCGTCATTCGTTCTATTTTGCGCCCCTGCGAAGGTGTGATCGCTGTGACAAGCGGACATATCAACGGGCACGAGGGCGGCGCCATTGAAATGGGCGGCCATAAGGTGCTTACGATTACCCCTCATGACGGGAAAATGGATGCCCGGGAGCTTGACCGTTTTATCGTCGATACGCTGACAGCACCCTCATGGGATCACGGTGTCATTCCTGCCATGGTCTATATTTCACAGGCAACCGAAACCGGTTCCGTTTACTCACTTTCTGAAATGCAGGCAATCAGTGAGGTCTGCCGCAAACACGGTATGCCGCTTTTTGTTGACGGTGCACGTTTGGGGTACGCATTGGTCAGCGAAGGATCCGATATGACGCTCGCTGATCTTGCGCGTCTGGCTGATGTGTTTTATATCGGCGGCACCAAGGTGGGGGCACTTTTGGGAGAAGCGGTTGTTTTTACCAACACGAAACTTGCGAAAAACTTCTTTACCATTATGAAGCAGGGCGGTGCAGTCCTGGCTAAGGGCAGACTTTTGGGACTGCAGTTTGATACGCTTTTCACCGATAACCTTTACTTTGAAATCAGCCGTCACGCCATTGAAATGGCCATGAAACTCAAAGCGGCACTTAAACAAAAAGGCTATCGCTTCTTCTCGGAAAGCCCCTCCAATCAGCAGTTTGTGGTGTTGCCGAACGACAAATTGGCTGAGCTTGAAAAAGAAGTTCAGGTCTCCCACTGGTGCAAGGTTGATGACAATCACACAGCGGTTCGTTTCTGCACAAGCTGGGCAACGAAAGAAGAAAATATTGATCGGGTGATTGAACTGCTCTGATTAACAAAAAAGCGGATAGCCTTTTGAGAGACTATCCGCTGATAGACTTGTTTCGGTTAAGTTAATCCGTCACTTCAACGATTACGGTGATTTCAATGGCAGCGCCTTCAGGCAATTCATAGGCATCCAGGGCAATTCGGGTACCGACGCCAGCGCTGCCGTACAGTTCTCTGAAAAGTTCGGAAGCACCGTTGATGACCTGAGGATGTTCCTCAAAACCTTTGGCGCAGCGCACAAAACCGGTCAGATGCACAAACTGTTTGACGCGGTCCAAATCGCCCAATTCGCGTTTGAGAACCGACAGTACATTGAGTGCGCTTAACTGTGCGGCCTTTTTCCCTTCTTCGACAGTCATTGTCTCGCCGACGACGCCTTTGTATTGCAGGACGCTGTTGATGTCTGGAGTTTGACCGGAGACATAAACCAAATTGCCCACACGTCGTGTGTACACATAAAGCCCGGCGGGATCAGCCACGGCAGGTAACTCCAATCCCATAGCCTGAAGTTTGTTTTCAACGATCATTGAAAAAATCCTTACTTTAAGTTTTGCTTAAACCAATTGACGACCTTATCGATGACAGGTTTTTGAAACCAGACGGTGTCACCATGACCGGCGCCCTCAACCTTAACATAAGTAACTGCGTTGCCGCTTGCCTTTAACGCCTCATAGAGCTGCTCGCTTTGCACCGGAGAGACTAACTTGTCTTCGCTGCCGTGCATGATGAGCATCGGCGGCAGATTCTTTTTGATGTGACCTAAAGAACTCGCTGCAAGCGCTTTGGCAGAGTCTGCGTTGATCGATGCACCGGCAAAATCGCGGAAAGCCACACCATTGACTAAGAGGGCTTCGGTGACGGCAGGGGATTGATGGACTTTTTGGGTCGCCTCATCGTATCCGGCACCGATATTTCTTAAGTCGGAAATACCATAGAGAGTAACAGCTGCCCGGACGGTGGAGTCTACATGAAGGTTTTCACCTTTATCGAAAGATTTTTCACCTCCGGTCACAGCCACCATTTGGGAAAGGTAGCCGCCGGCTGAATCACCCAAAACGCCGATTTTAGTCGGGTCGATGCCGGAAACCTCCGCATTGGCTTTGAGATAGCGCACAGCCGCTTTGCCGTCTTCCAAAATGGCGGGGAATTTATTCGGGACGACTCGGTATTCGGCAGCGGCTACAACGAAACCGGCTTTAGCCAATGCAAAGCGCATTTCAATGAATTTTTCGTAATCTGTGCTCGTGAAGCCGCCTCCCGGGAAATAAATTACCGCAGGCTTTTTCTCCGGAGTTCTCGGAACGAGAAGCGTCATACGCATAGGACGATTGGCTCGTCGGGAATGGATTTGGGAGTAGATGACGTTGCCGATTTCGTCAATCTGGTGTTCTGTGACTTCAACACGCATTGTTTCCGTCTTTGCGGTTGAAACCGGCGCGGCCCAAGCTGTAGAGAAAAGTGTTGTCGCAGCCGTTGCCAAAATCAATGTCTTCAAAAATTGCATACGTTACTCTCTAAAAAAAATCGGTTGGCCGAAAGACCAACCGAAGATTTTAAGGAATATTTCTGATGAGCTCTCGGGCGAGCCGTTCGGCTTCCAGCATATTCTCCGTCATGTTTCTGCCCAAAGTCTGAGCAATGCCGGTGCGCTCAAGCTGCTTGAGTACGTGACCGGTTGCTCCGCTGATGATGAGTTCGAAATCACGACGTTTTAACGCGCGATGATAGGTTGAAATAATGTCCATCGCGGAGTTATCGATGTTCATCAGTGCAGCACAGTTCAGAATCACCACTTTATTGGCATTGCGAGCAGTAATGCGCTTGGGATCGGTCATCTGAGAGAGTTTGGAAACAGAGCCGAAGAAAAGTGACCCTTGCAGACGCCAGGCTTCAATGCCTTCAGGAGTGTCGGCAGGCAGTGTCATTCGGGTAACGCTCGTGAGGGTATTCATGCGATAGATGAAGAAGAGGCAGGAAACCACCAGGCCCACTTCCACGGCCACCGTGAGGTCAAAAATCACCGTCAGGAAGAACGTCGCCAGAAGCGTTACTTTGTAGGACATCGTCATGCGGCGAAGGCGCTTAAATTCAGCCCAGTTGCCCATGTTGCTGGCTACATTGAGCAAAATGGCCGACAAGGCTGCAAGCGGAATGTTCGAAGCCAAGGGAGCGGCCGCTAGAATAACCACAAGCAGCGTGATGGCGTGCACGACGCCTGAAATGGGTGATACCGCACCGCTCTTAATATTGGTGACTGTACGGGCGATAGTGCCGGTTGCGGGGATGCCGCCGAAAAACGGCACGACGAGATTGGCAATACCCTGACCCATCAATTCCTGATTCGGATTATGGCGGTCATCGGTGAGCGTGTCGGCCACGCGTGCGCAAAGCAGCGACTCAATGGCGCCCAATAAGGCGATCGTCACCATCGGTCCGATCAAATGGCGGATGTTTTCCCAATCAAAGGTCGGAACCTGAATGGAGGGCAGCGTTTGAGGAATACCGCCGAATTTGCTGCCGATCGTTTCCACGGGCAGATTCAGGCTCGTCACGGCGACTGTGGAGACGATAAGCACAACGACAGTGCCCGGCACTCTGGCAATCCAGCGCTTCCAGGCGGCCACACGTGAGGACGTGTTATTGGGCCAGAAGCGAACGATTGCAAAGGAGATGAGAGCAATCGCTAAGGCGTAAAAATTCACCGTTTCAATGTGAGTGAAAATCGCGTTCATCTGTCCGAAGAAGTCCGCTGGCATTTTTTCAATGCTTAAACCCAGGAAATCCTTGACCTGCGAGAGCGCAATCAGCACGGCGATACCGTTGGTAAAGCCGATCACAATGGAAATCGGGATAAAGCGAATAAAACTGCCTATCTTGAATAGCCCCATCAGTATCAGCAATATGCCGCTGCCGATCGTGGCAATCATGAGGTTGGCCAGACCGTAATTGGCGATAATGCCGTAAATAATTACGATGAAGGCACCTGCCGGTCCGCCGATCTGAACCCGGCAGCCGCCCAAAATGGCGATTAAAAAGCCCGCGATGATGGACGTGTAGATACCGGCCTCAGGAGTGACACCGGAGGCGATGGCAAAAGCCATGGCCAAAGGCAGGGCCACCATGCCGACGGTGAGGCCCGAACTGATGTCGCGCGAGAGGCTGTGAGCGTTGTAGTGACCGAAGAGGTCGAAACTGGCCGGGTGAAACGGCTCAACGGGGATGTGTTCCCGAAAGTTTTTAAACGCTTGAGCGAAGCTCATTTTATTTTTTAAGAAAAGAGAGTTATAATCACAAATATTATTCCGCTATACAGATACATACACGGTTTTCTTCAG
>ERZ779866.1844-NODE-1844-length-20160-cov-4.204128_pt1 | contig 20160 bp, 13 predicted proteins | sample MGYA00511248_ERZ779866 | MGnify/ENA primary metagenome ERZ779866 (study PRJEB29588, sample SAMEA2155758) | human gut metagenome | biome: human gut; feature: human-associated habitat; material: faeces | place: Denmark | collected 2008/2010 ... | reverse complement strand
CATCGACGTCGTAAAGTTCCTTAATGGTTTCACTAATTTCACGAGTACTCATCCCTTTGCTGTAAAGGGCGACGATTTGGTCATCGAGCACACCCGTTCGCATTTGCCCCTTGGGGACGATTTGCGGTTCTAAACAGCCATCTCGATCTCTTGGAACCGAAATGTCAATCGGTCCCTTCTCGATCTTTAACGTCTTCTTGCTGGAGCCCTTTCGGCTATTAGTGCCACTATGACGATCATATCAGTCATAGCCAAGGTAAGCGTCCGTTTTGCCGTGTAAAGCTTGCTCAATCAAATGCTTACGCATCTGTTGGATGAAAGGTTCAATTTCATCACTTTTCAACTATCCGGTTGGAATACTGGCGATTAGGTTTTTTTAGCTTGTCTTGATTCATTGGTAAATCCATTTCCTTCACTCCAAAGAGATTAGCAAATATTGGATTTACACAAAGTTATTTACAGTCTCAACGCTGGAGTCCAACTGCCCAAAAATATCATCTAGTTGATGAAAAGTTCAGGTCTCAATCTCGGGGGACAAAATCATAGCAAAACGGCCTAGATGTTCCACCATCTAAGCCGCTTAAAGGAAGATTGAAAATGCACCAACATTCAATCTCTTCCATCAGTATAGCAAAATGCTTGAGACGCAGGATGATCAAAATCATCATTGCGTTAATCTTGCTATTCATATGCTGAACGCGTAAGTAAAGAGCCTCGATAGTCCCGACTATCGGGGCTCGCGTGTTTGTTGGTTCGGAGATTATCGAATTTCTTTTACTTTAGCCTCACGTGTCTGCTTGAAGGCTGATGAAACACGCCTGAAAAAAACTTCCTGCAAGGTGTCATAGACTGTTTGATACGGCTTCCATCAATTTAGTTAATAAGATTAAAACTAAAAAGAAGTGCTTAAATTCTTCAAAAAATCTCTGTAAAAATAAATCAATACACTTAGTGAGCTGTTCAGTCAGAGAAAAAATCACTCATATAATTAAAATCTGTTTGAATTCTTTTTTGAGGGTTCGCAGATGACCAAATATGTATTCGTGACGGGAGGGGTTGTGTCCTCCTTGGGAAAGGGTGTGGCGGCTGCGTCGTTGGCCAGCATTTTGGAGTCACGCGGTTTACACGTCACCATGATCAAAATGGATCCGTATCTCAATGTTGATCCGGGTACTTTGAGTCCATTCCAACACGGTGAAGTTTTTGTAACTGAGGATGGGGCCGAAACAGATTTGGATTTAGGTCATTACGAGCGTTTTATCTCCTCAAAAATGCATAAAACGAATAACTTCACGACCGGACAGATATACGAAAGCGTATTACGCAAGGAGCGTCGAGGAGAGTATTTAGGCAGAACTGTTCAGGTCATTCCTCATGTAACAAACGAGATTCAGGAATTTATTGTTCGAGGCGCCGGCGATGCGGACATTGCGGTAGTTGAAATCGGTGGCACGATCGGTGATATTGAATCTTTGCCTTTTGTGGAAGCTGTTCGCCAATTAAGTCTGAAAATCGGTCGGGAAAACAGCTGCTTTGTGCATCTGACTCTTTGTCCGTGGATTGCGTCGGCCGGTGAATTGAAAACCAAACCCACACAGCACTCAGTTCAAAAACTGCGTGAGGAAGGTGTTTATCCAGATGTCCTTTTGTGCCGTGCGGAACATCGAATTCCAGAAGCAGAACGGGCAAAGATTGCCTTGTTTTCCAATTTGCAGGTCGATCATGTGATCAGCGTTTGGGATGCGGAGACGATTTATGAAGTTCCCCTTATTTTGCATGATCAGCACTTGGATGAGATTATTTGCAGGCGTTTAAATTTAACAGATTTAAAACCGGCGGATCTTAGTGACTGGAAAAAGATTTGTGAGGAACTGAAGAAACCCGAGCGCGAAGTCAATGTCGCCATGGTCGGAAAATACGTTGACTATGCGGACAGCTATAAAAGCTTGAATGAAGCCCTGCTTCACGCGGGAATTCATACCCATACTCGTGTGAACCGAATTTTTGTCGATGCGACAGAAATCGAACAAAAGGGGACAGATCTGCTCCGAAATATGGACGCTATTTTGGTTCCGGGGGGCTTCGGACAGCGCGGAACCGAAGGGATGATTCAAGCCATCGAGTACGCTCGTGTTAACAAAATTCCCTATTTGGGGATTTGTCTTGGAATGCAATTGGCGGTGATTGAATTCGCTAGACATGTTTGTGGCTTGGAAAATGCCAATTCCACAGAGTTGGAAGCCGGCACTCCTTATCCTGTTGTTTCCCTTATTACTGAGTGGACAGATCAGAGCGGACAACTGCAAAAGCGTGATGAAGGCAGCGACTTGGGCGGCACAATGCGTTTAGGAAAACAGCAAGCCGCTGTTAAACCCGGGACTGTCGGTTATCGGATTTATGGAGAAAAGGTTTGCGAACGGCACCGTCATCGCTATGAGGTGAATCCATCCTACGTTCCTCAATTGGAAGCCGCGGGATTAGTTATTTCAGCTCGAACACTAAAAGAAGAATTGCCGGAAATGATGGAGCTATCCGATCATCCGTTCTTTTTCGGTGTTCAGTTCCATCCTGAATTTACTTCGACGCCGCGTTCCGGTCATCCATTGTTTGAGGCGTTTATTAAAGCCGCGGTGCAAAAAAGCCAACGAGATAAGGAATCTCAAGAATAGTTCTAAGCGGATCGCCGCTTAAAAATAGCGGAAGGCGCAAATTGAGAGAGGCTCCCGGTGGAGCCTCTCGGTGTATTACCAGTTGGCCGAGAAATAGGCCTGGGTGATGTGATAGTAAATCGGCGCGGAGAACATGAGCGGAGCCAGACGTTCAAGGTTGCCGCGACCAATGTATTTGTCCCCATCCATGAAACGGCTGCCTAAAGAGCGCTTCACTGACGAAATAACGATATCGCCGAATGCGCCGGTGACAACGATAACGACGGCCATAACCAAGGCCTGCCATGTTCTGAACGGTGTCATCCAGAAGAGCGCATAACCCGCCAAAATAGTAATGGCGCCGCCGATCAGAATACCTTTGATCGTCTTGTGCGGATTGTCACGCAAGGGCTTACCGCCGAAATAGGAGCTTGCCATCACAACGATAAGATCACCCAAAAACACGATCAAAAGGTAAAAAAGCAGAAGCAATGACGGACTGGAGCCAAACCGGGTGATGTCAAAATTCATCAGCGCCGGCGCATGGCTGATACAGTAGACACTTAACATCAGACCCCACTGGACCTTGGCAACACGTTCAAGGAAACGGTCACTGTCCGGACGCAGAGACATGAGTACCGGCAGCAGTAAGAACAGGTACACCGGGATAAAAACAGTGAAGAGCCAATAGCGATCCAGTCCGATCAATACGTACTGAAGCGGGATAACGATATAAAAGGAAATAACCAAAGCCCAGTGATCCGAGACTTTTGTCGGGGTAAGCGCAACAAATTCACGGAAGGTGAAAAAGCTCACCAGGGCAAACACAATGAGAAGCACTGTCTGACCGGCCCAGAATGCCAGTGTGAACACAACGATCAGCCACCAACCCATTTTCACTCGTGAGTTAACGACCCGAATACGTTCGATTTGCTCAGGCGCCGTGGCTTTCCGAATAGCCCATTGGCAGTAACTTGTCCCGAAAGCGGCCAACAGCACCAACACCGCTAAAACAAGTGTATAGGTTTCTTGTAACGTAATACCTAACCGCATATCAAGCCTCCGAGAGTTTAATCACCGCTTCGCGGGCTTTTGTTAGGAATTCCTCTTTAGGATCATCCGGGCTGAAGGGTAAGGGTGCACCGAAGCGAATCGAGCAGACCGTAGGCACCGGAATTAAAGCGCCTTTAGGCATGGCTCGATACAGGTTCTCAATGTAGACCGGAATCAGTTCTACGTTCGGAAATTCACGGGCAAGACGCCAAATGCCACTCTTGAATTCACTGGGAATGGCTTGAGGACGGCGCGTGCCTTCAGGGAAAATGATCATGGAGGAACCTTCCCGCAGACAATCTCTGAGCGGTTCAAGCGGATCGCTGTGTTCTGAGCGGCGGCGATCCACCAAAACCACATTGAGTTCCTCAATGGCGATGCGGCGCCGAATGGCTCCTTTAACCCAATAGTCTTTGGCGGCAACCGGCCGAGTGTGCGAACGCATCTCTTTGGGCAGCGATGACCAAATGACAATCGTATCCAGGTGACTTGTGTGATTGGCAAAATAAATGCGTTGCTTTTTCGAAGGCTCACTGCCGATCCATTGAGGATAGGCACCGACCAGCAGGCGTGTCAGCAACACAATAGGGGTCATTAATCGAAACAAAACTTAAACCTCTTAAAAGGTGAAAACCGCTTCAATCGGTGGCTCAATAAAAAATCCAACTACAAACTTCAATAATAATGCAAAAGACAACAGATAGGATGATGTTAGAGTCGGTTTGGCACTTATTGAGCCAAAGTCCGGCTTTTAAGCGCCGGTAAAATTTCTCGGCTTTGTTTAATGCGGCTGGGATAAACATCGCCTAACAAAACGCCTTCGCCTTGAGTGAGCTCGGCCACCGTGACTCCCCACGGGTCAATCAGAATGCTGTGTCCCCATGTCTGTCTGCCGCTTTCGTGCGTACCGCCCTGTGCGCAGGCTAAGACGTAGCACTGATTTTCAATGGCTCGCGCACGAAGAAGGGGATCCCAATGAGCGCGTCCCGTGAAAGTGGTAAAGGCGGCCGGCAAAGTGATGATGTCGGGGGTGTCGAGCTTTCGGAACAATTCCGGGAATCGCAAGTCGAAACAGACAGAAAGCCCCACTTTGCAGATTCCTTCCCAGGTTTCAATATTGACGGACTTCACTTCATGGCCGGCTTGAGTGGTTTGCGCTTCGTGATAGTGTTCGTTGCCGCGTTCAAATTGAAAGAGATGAATCTTGTCATAGCGCGCAGCCACTTCACCGTTGGGGTTATAGACAATGCAGGCATCAATAAAGTGTTTGTCATCGTCGGCTTTCAAAGGAATGGTGCCTGCCACAAGCCAGATTTGGGAGTCTTTAGCAGCCTGACTCATAGCCTCCTGTACCGGTCCGCTTCCGAAACTCTCTGACATTTCAAGCAGTTGACTGTCGGATTCGGGCATTAAAGCAAAATATTCAGGCAATACGACAAGCTCTGCCCCGCTTTGAGCGGCGGAGCTGATCAGCGCCTTGGCTGTGCGGACATTCTTTTCCACATCGATACCGGAAACCATTTGACAAGCAGCAATTCGCATCACTAATTCCTTTCTTCAGAGAGAGCTGAGGCTTGAGAATGTTGATTTTCGCCTACTTTAGTAATAATCGGTTCATCAATCGAGCCCGTAATACGGTACTCGGTGCTTAAAAGTTCTGAAAGCGGTGCCTGCAAAGCCAACTGGGCAAGAAAACTTCCCACGCCCAAAATCGGATTGGCAATACCCAACGCAAGACTTGCGCTTCCCAGACTGACACTCGGTAAAACCGTAATTTTGATATCTTGCGTCAGACTGTTCAAGTCCATCGTACCTTCTCCGAGGATTGTTGCCTGAGGACCGATGAGTCTGAACGAGTTTGTACTAATAACACCGTTTGCAATGCTGTCGTTGGAGACGACGGAGTCAAAAACAAAGCCTTGCCCCACCACATCACGAAAATCAAAGGTCAGACGACGCAATAATGTTTGCAGAGAAAGCAGCGAAATCAGTCGTCCTGCACCGGGTTCAACCTGAAGAATTTGTCCGGAAGCCAGAGTCGTTGAAATGCTGCCGTTTAAGGTATCGGTGTTGAAATCAACCGGGGCGCCTTTCCAAGACAATTTCGTGTGTACTTGACCGCGGCCGTCATTGATGACGTGAGCCAATTTAAAGCGCTCAAGAAGTTCTCCCAAATCTCTGACATCGAGCGTGGCTTCAAGAGAGGTTTGTGAATTTTTTCTCTGCCCCGCATTCCAGATTCCGCTGGCTGTAAGCGTGGCATCATTGTTGGTGAGCGAGAAATTCTTCAGATTCCAACGCGTGCTTGGTCCTTTGCCTTCGTTTTCAGCCCAAAGATTCAAGCGCCCAAGCTCATAATCTTCAAAACGGAAATCCTCAATTGTCAGGGCAACCGACGGCAACGACTGAGTTTCCTTCGGCGCTGCTTTCATCGCTTCATCCACAATATCCGGCCGAGGAATATGCAGGTAATCGAAATTGGCCGTTAAAAGAGGATGCGAATGATCGGTACGGGGAGTGTAGTTAAATTTTGCCTTGGCCAGGGTACTTGCAATCGTGCCGCTCCAGGCACCGGACGGATAGGCTGAAGCGTTGACATTGACGGCATCAAAAGAAAGACCTTTATAGGCGAGACGCCCGATTTGAATCGATGCGCGGTTAAGATCCAACGCCTTCATGTCACGTTTGGGATCAGACGAAATCGCGCTTTGAGCCGAGGTTAAGATATTTTCCCAGTCTTCCCATTTGAAATTCGGAGTTTGAATGTAGAGAGCCAGACCATCCGCTTTGGGGGTTAGGTTCTGTCGTTTACCGATGGTTAAAACACCGCGTTGGGTTTTCAGTCCCTTATCGGTGTCAATGTAGTGCAGGTTTAACCCCAGCTTATCGGCTAAGATCAAGTTCATTTTTGCCGCGCACTTTTCATTGCCGGCGCAGGGCTCAAAATCAAAATCTAAATTCCAGGCGGTATCGGCCTTTTTATTAAAGGGGGCTGGGGCGTTGCTTTGAATGCCCAAGAGGTTGCTGTTGACGCGGACAGTCACTCCGTTTTGAATTTCAACAACGGTGTTAACCGGAGCGGCACCTTCTGCGTGTGTTAATAACGAAGCAATTCCGGGTGAACCGATGATTTGAGCGGCAGCCCAAGGCGTGGCATTGGCCGAAGCACTGATGCGGATCTTTCCGCTTTCATCGGTACTGATTTCGCCTGTGGCATCGCAGCCGTAAACATTGGCTGTCAATCCGCTGCCCCAGACGCCTTTTTCAGTGAATCTGACCAGACCTTGAGCATTATTGAGTTCCGGCACATTATTCATCTGTACTGTGTTGCCGTTAAGCAGCACGGCACCGGAGACTTGTGTATTGTGAAGGTCGGTAATCGGAATATTGAGTTCGAGTTCAAGCGATGCGTCACCGCTTGCCTGTGTGCCGACAAAAGCGTTTCCGATCATGGAAGAAACCGGGCTGTTGTTGACCCATTGAGCCATTGTTTGCAGCGGAGCCTGGCTTTTACCCTTAATTAAAAGAGGAAGCCCTTTGGCTGTGTAGCTTGGAATTTCAGCGGTGACGTCAGTGACGGTTGCCCCCATGGTTTGTCCGCTTTGTGCACGAATAAACATGGACATGCCTTCAAAAACCAGTTCACCGTTGATGTTTTCAAAGACAGGCCACTCGCTGGGAATCCATCGACCGGCAGAATCTTTTCGGTTCGTGGGGACATAGTCCAATGTCACCCCTTCGGCGATGCCGGTGATTTTGAAAATATGCCCTTGATCCTGCTGATTGACGTAGGGAAATTCTCTCAACGGACCGTAAATATCAACTTTGCCGTCGCGTGCGATACCAGCCTGCAGCGCCCCTTTAAGCCAGTCATTGGTTGCTTTGCCGCCGGCGACAATGGGGATGAATTTATGAGCGGCAGATGCCCGCAGATAATGCAGGTCACCCCGCACTTCAAGTGTGCCGAGATCACCCGTATCGCTCCATCCGCCGTACACTTCAGCGGACGCATCGCTGTTGGCAACGAGCAATTTTTCAACTTTAAAGCTTACCTGTGGTTTTATTGACCAGGCAGCCTGCATCTGAAGAGTGTCGAGCTTGAAGTCTTTTTCAAAGAAAATTCCGGGAAAGCTCAGTGAGCTGTTAGGAGCATCGATAGTGACGGTGCCGCCCTTTTCATCAGCTTCAATGCTGCCGGATAAATTGGTAAAGCCGAAGCGGTTGGCGTCTTCATCATTCTGTGCGACATGATCCTGAACGCTCAGTCCGGCGAATTGGGAGCTGAATTCATAACTCTCGGGGGCGCTCAGCGCACCTTGCCATGAACTCTTAAAGTCTTTGATCAGCCCCGTTGCCTGAAGTTCGCGAATGGTATTGAGTACGTTGTCTGAAATCGGCAACTGCAGTCCGATGGTGGTCAAAGAACTCAAATCAAACGCATCGATATAAAGCGATCCGTCATAGATATTGCGGTTGCGCAAGTGACCTTCGAGCGTGGCATTACCCAAATAATAGGGGTTCTGACCGATCGGCTTGATCACGATGTCTTGCGCACTGAGAGAAAGATTGGGACCATCGAGGGTTTGCTTCAGTCGTGCTTGGAATGTATCAACGCGGATCGGATTGTCATCAGGTCGCCAACGCAGACTGACATCGTTCAGAGAGACGTCAGCGGTGAGTTGCGTGAGTTTTAATGCATCAAAATCGAGCCAAATATCGGCTTGCCCGACACCTTCCTGAAGGAAGGCATCAAGATCAACACGCTTGGCAATTCGCCCGAAATTAATTGACGGGATTGACGCATAGATTGTTCCATGCAATCTTTCAAGGCGGTTTGAGGAGCCGAAATACCTTTCACGGAACGTCGCCCGAACGTCAATCGGACTTTGGTTTTCGCGGATAGCTGTCGATTGGAGGCCGAACTTCCATGCGATCATGTAGCGGTGCAATACGGCATAGGTATCGTGTAACAGTACCGGCCGGGGGCGGTCATTTGTAAAGTCAATATAACGGAATTCGCCGTCAATAATTTCCAAATGCTCTTGTGAAAGCACCCAATCCAAAACTCGCATTCCGGTCTCAGACTTTTCCTCGGTGCGAGTGTCGGATGCGGCGGTATCGATTCTGAAACCGGCGATATTGAAAACATTCTCAGACAATCGTTCAACTCTAAGCTGCGGGTTGAAGATGACGAGTCGAGAGAAGTTCGGCGAGAAAGTGTAAAAGGACGACAACGCAAATGTTGCCTGTACCTTCGGAAGGGTAAGCGAGACTCTTTTGCCCGGCTGAGCAAAGGTGACATCGGTCAGCGTAATGCGCGGTCTGAGCCACTCCCAGTCAACGTGGATATCTTTGGCTTCAATCTGAGTACCCGTGCGATTTTCGATGTAGTTTTCAAGTTTTGGGTAATAGGTTTCAATATTGGGAACAACCCAAAGTCTCACGGCAAGCAGCGCCGCAGTTAAAAAGAGATACGCAAATAACAAAACCCACCCTGCCATGCGCAAAAGCAAACGCCATTTTGAAGGGCAATCGTTGCGCAGCAGTCCGCTCGAATTCTTTAAAGGGGGACGATGGGCTAATTTCAAGGAAGTTGTCAGACAATAATTCAAATGCTCTAAACCATCTCGAATTTTAGCGGTTTGGGTATTGCCGGTGGGCTTTTTTCCAAAATTTTTCGATTGAAACTTTTCGAAAAAAATTTGCGCTTCGCTAAACTGTTTCCCATACAGTTTTTACTTAGTAAGAAAATGCTTCGTTTATCCGTTTCCGATCTGCCGCAATATTCTTTTTTCGTCAAAAGAGCGCTGATGTCGGCTCTGCCTGCAGCCGATGATGAAGGGCGGCTTTCGTGGCTTGAAGCGTTAGCCAAAGAGCCGTACAGCCGCGACAAAATGAAAGCATATCTGCAGGATATCGACGACGCACAGGTGCTTTCTGATCGCTTGCGTCTTTTGCGCCGAGAGGTGCTTCTGACGCTTTTGGCTCGTGATGCAACAGGTGCTGCGGATTACTTTGAGGTGGTTCGCACCATGACTGATTTGGCAGAAGAAGCCGTCAGTCGAACGGTTCGTGTTCATGCGCTGGCTTTGGCAAAACGATTCGGGGTGCCCACGTCTTCTGATGGTGTGCCGCAGGACTTTTTGGTTGTCGGCATGGGTAAATTGGGCGGCAAGGAGCTTAACGTCAGCTCTGACATTGATTTGGTTTTTGTCTATGACGAACAGGGGCGCTGCCGTCCTACGGCTGAGTGTCCCAGTCCCAGAAGAGAGCTCAGTAATGCAGAATTTTTTGAGCGGCTCGCAAAAAAGGTGATTCCGGCGCTCTCAGATATTTCCGGCGCAGGTTTTGTATTTCGCGTGGATATGCGTCTTCGTCCCAACGGAGATTCCGGCCCTATTGTGATCAGCAACGAAATGCTCGAAGAGTACCTCTACGTTCAGGGACGGGAATGGGAACGATTTGCCTGGCTTAAAGCTCGAGTGATCAATGAACCGGTTTTTACGGATAAAGATACCTTTGAGCAGCAGTGTAAAAATCTCAACGATGTCGTCCGTCCTTTTGTTTTCCGCCGTTACGTGGACTTTAACGCCATCAGCGCATTGTCGAATTTACATAAATTGATTCGTGCTGAAACGCAGCGCCGGGAAGCGGGTAAGGATTGGGGCATCAACGTTAAGCTGGGCCGCGGCGGCATTCGCGAAATCGAATTCATTGCGCAGACCTTTCAAGTGATCCGGGGCGGTCGAGAGCCTCAGCTTCGGGTAAAAAGCACTTTGGAAGCGTTGCCGCTGTTGGAAAAGTGCGGAGCACTCAAACCTGAACAGGTCAAAGAGTTGACGCAAGCCTACATCTTCCTGCGCAACCTTGAACATGCCATTCAATACATCGATGATCAGCAGACTCATCGTCTGGCTCCCGATGAGACAGCAAGAAAACAGGTGGCGGCACTTTTGGGACTCGACAGCGACGAGATGTTGTCTCGTCTTATGCAGATTCGAGAGTACGTGGCAGGCGTTTTTGACGGGATTTTCCAGGTCGGAGAGGTTGAAGAGGAAGAAGACGATTGGCCTCAAGGGTGGAGTGTCGGTTTCCCTGCGGCTCGCGATGCGCTTTCTCAGGTTTTAAATAATTTGGGCTATGAAGAAGCTTCCCAGTGCGCAGACCGAGTGTTGGAACTGATGGCATCGAAATTTCTTGCCGCACAGACCGAGTCGGCTCGAGTGAAAATGGCGCAGTTTGTCAAACGCATTGCACAGCTTTGCGTGACAATGGCAGAAGAAGACAAGGGAGTTGCTGCCGATGTGATTTTCATCCGATTCTTGTCTTTGCTTGAAGTGATTGCCGGCCGCAGCACCTACGTATCTCTTTTGATTCAGTACCCGAAAGTCTGTGAGAAGGTTGCCGTGGTTTTGAAAACCAGTGCCTGGGCCGCAGACTACTTAACGGCGCACCCGATTGTTCTTGATGAGTTGGTCGATGAACGAGTGACTGAACTGGACAATTTCTCGCCCGTTGATTGGAGCGCCTGGCAGGATGATCTTTGGGTGAAACTGCGTGAAGCTGAGGGAGACCAGGAAACGCAGATGAACCTATTGCGTGACGCCCATCATGGGGCGGTCTTTAAACTTTTAATGGCTGATTTGGAGGGGCGCTTTACCGTGGAGCGCCTGGCAGACCAGTTATCGGCTTTGGCTGACGCTGTTTTGGAAATTGTCATTACGCTTGCTTGGCAGACGATCGCTTCGCGACATTGTGAGGTGCCGAAATTTGCTGTCATTGCTTACGGAAAATTAGGCGGCAAGGAATTGAGTTACGCTTCAGACCTGGATTTGATTTACCTCTACGATGATCCGAGTCCGGAGGCAAGCAAAAATTACACCCGTCTTGTGCGCCGAATGATGAGTTGGCTCACTGTCCAGACTTCTTCCGGAATTCTTTTTGATGTGGATTTGCGCTTGAGACCCAACGGTGAAAATGGCTTGGTGGTTTCATCTTTTGAGATGTTTAAACGCTACCAGCGAAATGAGGATGGAACGGGGGCTTGGCCATGGGAGCATCAGGCGCTGACGCGCGCGCGTTTTTGTGCGGGGGACCGGGAAATTGGCATGGCGTTCGAAAAAGAGCGTGAAGCCATCCTGCGCATGCCTCGGGACAAAGAGAAGGTTTTCGCTGATGTAAGCGAAATGCGGGGCCGAATGCTACAGGGACATCCCAATCCCACAAAACTTTTCGATGTCAAACACGATCGCGGCGGCATGGTGGATGTGGAGTTTGCCGTCCAGGCTCTGGTACTGGCTTATTCGCAGCAGTATCCGGAGTTGGTTAATAATTTCGGCAATATTTTGCTTTTGGAGATGGTAGCCCGTGTCGGTCTCATTGATGAGTCATTGGCTCAGCAGTGCGTTTCCATTTACCGCAACTATCGTCATATTCAAAGAAAGCATCGTTTGGAATTCGGATCGGGACCGGTCAGAGTGGATCGGGAAGAACAGAAAGAAAGTATCGATGCGGTACTTAAGTTGTGGACAAAGGTCTTTGGTTCCGAAGGTCCTCAAAGGAACTAAAAAAAGAGTGTCGGCGTTGGTAAGACTCGACACTCTTTAGGAAATGCACTCCCCTCAGTCTAAGCTGGGCGTTTCGACACCGAGAACCTTATGCAGTTTCGGCGAAGTTGTCGTGTATTGCAGTAAGGTTTTCTTTTCGGGGTGAACGATTTCCGAGGCTGCGAAAGCGGCCAAGGCGCACTCGTGGAAACCGCACAGAATCAGTTTCTTTTTGCCGGGATAGACATTGATGTCGCCCACGGCAAAAATGCCCGGGATGGATGTTTGGAATTTTTCCGTATCCACGACGATCTGCTTGCGATAGATTTCCAAACCCCAATTGGCGATAGGACCAAGTTTGGGAGTCAAACCGTAGAAGACGAGCAAGTGATCAAGAGGCATACGGCGTACAACGCCGTCATCACCCGTGACGCGGATTTCTGTGAGTTTGCCGTCCTTTTCTTCAAAACCTGAGATCTGTCCCACTTCAAATTGCATTTCCCAGTTTTCGCAAAGCTCACGCATCTTGGCAACAGAAGCGGATTGAGCGCGGAAGCCGTCGCGGCGATGCAAAAGAATTACGCTTTCGGCTTTGCCGACTAAATTCAAAGTCCAGTCCAGAGCAGAGTCACCGCCGCCGCAGATCACAATATTTTTCCCGTAGAAAAGTTCAGGATCTTTGACTTGGTAATGCAGCTGAGTGCCTTCGAATTTTTCGATTCCGGGCACGCTCAGGCGCTTGGGTTGGAAGCTGCCGACGCCGGCAGCGATAAAGACGGTTTTCGTCATAAATCGCGTGCCCTTATCGGTCTGCACGAAAAATCGCCCGTCTTCCTGTTTTTCAACCGTAGTGACTTCTTCACCTAAGTGAAATTGCGGTCCGAAAGGATGAATCTGCTTTAAAAGATTTTCGGTTAATTCGCGCGAAGTGCAGACGGGCAAAGCAGGGATGTCGTAAATCGGCTTGTGCTCGTAAAGTTCCATGCACTGCCCGCCCACCATTTTGAGCGAGTCAACGACATGGGCTTTGATTTCCAAAAGCCCTAATTCAAAAACTTGAAAAAGTCCCACAGGACCGGCACCGACAATCACCGCATCAGTTTCAATGATTTCATCGGTTTGAGGCGCAATCGTCAAATAATCTTCAATAGCCATAATGATTCTCAATTGGTTTGTTCGGCAGAATTATACGAGAGTTCAGATTTGAATTTGATTGCAAAATTGTTAATGGGTTCGATCATTTTTGGAAAGAGCTTGCTGTTGTCCGATTTTGAAAACTCAAAATACAAAAGTAGCAAAAAAATGTGTTGAAAACTCATTTTTCCTTTAGCATTGAGGAAGGAGCTACCTGGAGAAAGAAATGCTCGAGAAAAATATTCTTGATCGTATTGTGAAGTTTTTTAAGTCAATCGGAACCAAGGAAGCCTCAGGTGAACCGATTGAGCTGGGGCGACATCGTCACGATTCAGATTCGGAAGAAAAGCAAATTCGAATTCATCATGATGTGGAAATCAAATCTGAGGCACCTGCCGCTGCATCAGAAACGATGATTAAAGTGGTCCATGAGGATAACGAAAAATCTGAGCCTCAGAAAGAGCAAACGCACAACGCTGTGGTCGTTGCTAAAGTTCACCCCAGAAGAGAGTATTCGCAGGCCTTAGAAATTCTTCGCAATCGCTATCCTTGGAGAAAACTCAAAGCTGAAAAAGCGCTTCCCGTGCAGGATCTGCCGGAGCCGTTTTATTTTCTTACCTCTGATAATCAACCGGTAGAAGCATCCAAATTTGAGGTCTCCTTTGTTAAAGAGTTGTTGGCTAAAGCAGCCGAAGCCGGTATTGAAAATAAGTTCTCCTTCAGCCTCTCTTCAACGATGAGCATTACTGTGAAATATAAGAAGAAATTGGTGGGGCGTGTCTATTTGCACGGACGCAAGCATAAGATGAGCTTTAAGAGCGAAGGCAAGACCGTCACTGAAGAGAATTTAACATTGTCAGAGTGCAAAAAACTGATCCCGATTTGGGTCGGACAAATTAAGGAATTTTAGAAGGTGATTGGCGGCTGCTTCGGCAGCCGTTTTCTTCAGTCGTCTTTAGCTTTTTCTTCAGCCAGAATATCCGCTCGCGTGGTGCGAAGTTTTCCGTCCACCTGACTCATCGTGTAGTAATCACCGTCGTTGGCTTGCTGAGCGAGATTGTATTGGTATTCAGCGGCGCGCTTATCACCTTGCGCAAGGTACATATCACCGACAGCCATATGGTGGCGGCTCATCTGCTTTAACGCTCTGTAGCAGCGCGCATTGATGGCGTGGTAGGAAGGATTGCTTTGAGTCATTGCGTGTTGAGAACGCATAAAGCGCAAAGTATCCTGATAGCGCTTCAAAGCATAAAGCTGACCGGCGTAAAGTTTAACGGCCATCTCAGACAGAGGATTATTGTCGGTGAGACGCTTGGCCATGGCCAAGGCGCGCTTTTTCTCCGCCGCGGAACCGAAAATAAAAAGTACTTCCGATTGGTTTTTAACCAGGATGGGATTGTTGCCACCGAGACTTACCGCCTGGTTGGCGTAGCGGATGGCATCGGCCTTTTGATTAAGTTTGCGGCTCACAACGGAAAGCCCGTAGGTAAGCGCAGTCTTTTGACGATTGTTTTTTGCTTCCGCCAGGTTTTGTTTTAACTCTTTACTGACTTTGAGCCACCCGTCGTATTTGGTTTCCTGAAGCACACGCATACGCTGCTGAATGAGCAGGAAGTCTAAAGAGTCTTTGTGAGTTCTTGCACCGATTTGCCGCGTGCGGTTTTCCATATCGCTGATACGTTCGACGGTCAGCGGGTGAGTGAGCAGATAGGCAGGGGCGGCAGCCTCATAGTAGCGGTTATTTTGCTGCAGACGCATGAAAAAGTTTTCCATGCCCTTGGGGTCAAAGCCTGCGCGCACCAAAGAAGTTAAGCCCACTCGGTCGGCTTCGCGTTCAGCGCCGCGAGAGTAACTCAACTGGTTTTGAATCATGGCGGCTTGACCGCCCACAGCAAGCGCCGTGGCAGCCTGACCGCTGCCGGCCCGTGCGGCCAGCAGCGCCAGAAGGAACGAACCCAGTGTGATGGCAGCGTTGCCTTTTTGCGCATCAATCATGCGGGCGATATGGCGTTGGCTGACGTGTCCGATTTCGTGGGCGATGACGCCCGCCAATTCGCTTTCGTTTTGTGCGGCAACAATAAGCCCCGTGTGTACGGCAATGTAGCCGCCGGGAATCGCGAAAGCATTGAGTGAATGATCAATGAGCGGATAGAAAAAGAAGTTATAAGTGTGAGTGTCAGCGACGCTCACGAGTTTATAGCCTAAGCGGTTAAGGTATTCCAAAGTTTCAGAGTCATTGAGATAACTCGGATCACTGCGGATCTGATTCATCATCGCTTCACCCAGCGCCTGTTCTTCCAAAGGGGAGAGTTCAGTTCCCGCAACCGCTCCCATACTGGGTAGATTAAGGTTAAGCGACTCCGTAGCCAATTCTTCGGCCGCCAAAATGCTTGCCGTCGGAGTGAAAGCAAGCTGGGTACATAAAACGCTGACTAAGAGACGTTTAACAAGCACAGTGGATCTCTGAAAAATAATTGACTTAATCTTAGCGAGGCAAGTCAGGCTTTGAAAGCAATGTTTCAAGTCCACACAATTTGCTTCAAATGATTATGTTTTTAACGGCTTATTTTGAAAAAATGCACAAGAGGCGTTGATTGGTAATGTAGTTTCAATCAACGCCTCTGCATTAATGTTTGTAATGAAGTGTGGTAAGCGTATAGCGCTCTAAAACCTGGGAACTCCGGTCAGGTTTGTCGGCAGAATTAACCGGCAGTGAGTCAACAAACGCAATTTTGCGAGGGCACTTGTAGGCAGAAAGCGTTTCTTTGCAAAAACGTCTGACATCTTCAGGTTTCGGATGAGTTCCTTTTTCCGGGACAATCAGTGCGCAGACAATTGCGCCCCACGTTTCATCAGGCTCTCCCAGCACTAAAGCTTCTTTGATAAAGGGCGAGCGAGTGAGCATATTTTCCACTTCCAAGGGATAAACATTTTCTCCTGCGCTCAAAATCAAGTCATGCCGTCTGGCGTGAACATGAAGAACACCTTCCTCATCAAACTCTCCCAAGTCGCCGGTCTCAAACCACTCATTTGTGATTCTGGGGCGCCCCCAGTAGCCTGGTGTGTTCATGGGACTTTTGACTTCAATTTGCCCGTCGCGTATACGAACTTGAGCACCGGGAATGACTTTGCCGCTGCCTTTAACAAGGTTGAGACGTTCGCCGTAGGGGGTCATCACCACGTGAGAGCAGGTTTCAGTCATTCCATAAGTGGTTACGATGGGAAGACCTTGCCGGTGTGCTTTTTCAAGAAGCTTATCGTTAGCCGACGAGCCGCCAAGAAGAATCACACGCAAAGCCTCCGGAGCCCGCCAATCCGGGTAGGTTTCAAACACTTTGGCAAGCATTGTGGGAACGATACTCGTAATTGTCACTTGATCGTCAATCAGAGCTTGCGTGAAAGATTCAGGGCTAAAGAGAGGTGAAATCGCGAGTGTTTTTCTTGCAAGCAGACAGCGCGTCAAAATGGATAAACCGCCGATGCGAGTTACCGACATGCAAAGCTGCCAACAATCGCCTTCTTGCCAACCCAAATTAACTTCACTGGCTTTAGCCGACTCCCAAAGCATTTTCCGAGTGATGATGGCCGGTTTCGGCAAGCCCGTTGTGCCGGAAGTAAAAAGCACCGCGACAGTGTCTTCGGGCAGGGGATCTTGAATTTCCCTGATACTGGATAAAAGCACATACCGCTCTGCAGCTGTGAGCTTAGGGTGAAGCATCAGAGCCGGAACTTTTAATTCAAAGAGCGCGTACAAAAGCACAATGGTTTCGACGGTGTTTTTACCTTCGACAACCATCGGGCGACCTTTCTCGGGCAACACCTTTTCTTTGTGCAAACGATCAATGGTGTTTTGTGTGAGGGTGGCAAGGCGTGCAAAAGAGTAGTCTTCACCCGCACGGCGCAGGCCGATTTTATCCGGGCACTGCGCCGCAGCCTCAAAAATACTGAAGCAATTGGCCATATCGATTACGGCAGGCGCGGGAATTTGGAGAAGTCAGGGCGGCGCTTTTCCAAGAACGCGTTTTTGCCTTCTTTGCCTTCATCGGTCATGTAGTACAAAAGCGTTGCATTGCCGGCCAATTCCTGAATACCGGCCTGTCCGTCACAGTCAGCGTTTAAAGCAGCCTTCAGGCAGCGAATGGCAATGGGGCTGTTGGCAAGGATTTCCTTACACCATTTCACTGTTTCAATTTCAAGCTCTTCAAGAGGAACCACGGTGTTGACCAAACCCATTTGAAGGGCTTGCTGTGCATCGTACTGACGGCACAGGAACCACATTTCGCGGGCACGCTTTTGACCGATCAGGCGAGCCATGTAAGAGGCGCCCCAACCGCCGTCGAAGCTTCCGACGCGCGGACCGGTTTGACCGAAGCGGGCATTGTCTGCGGCAATTGTTAAATCACAGAGCATGTGAAGAACGTGACCGCCGCCGATAGCGTAACCCGCAACCATAGCGATAACGGGTTTCGGGCAGGTGCGGATCATGCGCTGAAAATCCAGCACATTTAAACGAGGCACGCCGTCGCCACCAACGTAGCCGCCGGTGCCGCGAACCTTTTGGGCGCCGCCGGAGCAAAAGGCCAAGGGACCGGCACCGGTCAGAATGATAACACCGATTTCAGGATCTTCTCTGGCATCGGCAAAGGCTTGGCACAACTGCAGTACCGTCTCGGGACGGAAGGCGTTGCGAACGCGCGGACGGTTAATCGTAAGCTTGGCAATGCCTTCAGCCTTATCGTAGAGAATGTCGGAGAATTCTCCGGCCGATTGCCAATCAAGGGCTTTTTTAATTTCAACGTTGGTATCCATAATCACTATTCCTAAAGTCTGAACGTCGTTAGTCTAAAGAGGTTCTTGAGGTTTTAACAAGATCTGTCCATTTTTTCTGTTCACTTTGGACAAAATCAGAAAATTCAGTCGGTGTACAGAAAATCGGCTGCGCACCGCGCGCCTTGAGCGATTGCTGTACTTTATCATCTGAGAGTGTTTTTTGTATTGCCTCAGACAGGGCTTTAACGATCGGTTCGGGCGTGCCGGCCTTGACGGCGATGCCGTCCCAGGCAAAAAGCTCATAACCATCAATACCCTGCTCGCTTAAAGGTTTGATGGGATTTGAGCTGTCTTCCTTACGGGCAGAGCCTAAACCGAGTGCTGTGAGCCGTGCACTTTGCACGTGAGGCAAAACATTAGGCGCCACATCAATAGTGAAGTCAATTCTGCCGGCTAACAGATCTGTCATAGAAGCAGCACCCCCGCGATAGGGGATGTGTTCAAAGTTGACTGCTGTCAGCCTGCTCAATAAAACGCCAGCCAGGTGGCTTGTTGTACCGTTGCCTGCTGAAGAAAATGTCATCGGCATGTCGGTATTTTTAGCCAACTTGAGAAATTCGTTTACATTGTCAGCCTTTATTCGTTTGGGGTTGACAGCCATAACGAGCGTGATGTCCGTTAACCGAGCGACAGGTTTAATATCGCGGATGACATCGTAACCCACCTTGGGATAAAGGGCAGGATTGGTGCAGAGGGTACCGTTAGTGACGTAAATTAATGTTTGTCCGTCGGCTTTCTCTCGGAGAGCAAGTTCTGTTCCAAGGCTGCCGCCTGCGCCTGTGCGATTTTCAATAATAATTTTCTGACCGATGTTTTTTGACAATTCCGGGGCGATTGTGCGGGCGATGATATCTGCGCCGCCCCCTGAGGGAAAGGGTACTACCAGCTTGATGGGTTTTGTGCCGGGCCAATCAGCGGCATGAGCACTGAGGGCAAAGATTGTCAAAAGGGCAAGAGAAAACTTTCTGATGCTCATATTTAAAGAATAAAAGTTGAACAAATGGGTTCAATATTTTTAGGGAATCAGCCCCATCTGTGCAGCTTCGTAGACGGCTTCGCCTCGTGAGTGCACTTGAAGCTTGCGATAAATTTTTTTGATGTGGGCAGTCACTGTGTGCGGTGAAATCGTGAGAATGTCACCGATTTCATTAAAACTCATGCCTTTGGCAAGAAGCTGAAGAATTTCCGTTTCGCGCTCCGAGAGCGGATTAGGCTGCATGGAGACGGGGCTTTTTTCGATGCTGTGAGAAGTGTAGGTTCTCAAAGCCCTCAATACGCTTTTCGCTACTGTGGGACTCACCGGGGAGCCGCCCGCAGCCAACAATCTGATGGCGGAAATCAGGTTGGATTCAATTTCGGATTTCAGCACGTAGCCTGTCGCACCGGACTCAATGGCACTGACGATATGAGGATCATCGTTTGTATCGGCCAAAACCATAATGTCAATGTCAGGATGGCTGACGGCCATACGTCGGATAATGTCTAAACCGAAACCGTCAGGCAGCGCAAGATCCACCAGAAGCATTTGGAATTTAAATTGTGACAGCAACACATCGGCTTCACGACGCGTAGTCGCAGAACCGATGACATGAATGTCAGCTAAATCACCAAGTGTTTTTTCAAGGCGAAAAGCAACACTGGGGTCATTTTCCACGTAAATCACATTGATACGATGAGTCTCTGCCATGAGAATATCTGAAGATGATTATGCTGGGGGCAAATTTTAAGTATTTGACCGAAATTTTGTGTTGCTTTTTATGTCTGAACTCAAGCACAGTCGGGAAGACAAAAGTCAGAACCCGATCTTTCTTAAAGTAGATTGTGGAATTTAAGACAGCGCGGCAAAATCGTTCAGTCGTTTAAGACAAGCTTTTGACGACTGAGCGAAAATTTGTTTACTGCCAGTTCCGTAAAGCCCCGGCATTGATGCCGAGGATATAAGGAACGCC
>ERZ779866.1839-NODE-1839-length-20194-cov-3.786980_pt1 | contig 20194 bp, 14 predicted proteins | sample MGYA00511248_ERZ779866 | MGnify/ENA primary metagenome ERZ779866 (study PRJEB29588, sample SAMEA2155758) | human gut metagenome | biome: human gut; feature: human-associated habitat; material: faeces | place: Denmark | collected 2008/2010 ... | reverse complement strand
CTTTTCGAAGGCTTCCAAAGGAATCCCCGTCCTTCAGGGCGGGGAGGACGTCAAACAATATCGCCTTAAGCTACTAAGGGGGAGTTGATTGGGCCTTACGTAAGACCTTTGCAAAAGACAACTCCCTCTCGTTAGGAAGCCGTGTTTTTAGCTTTGAGCGTCTGAAGTTTTTTGTGCGTTTTCCAATGAAAGTAGCTTTGAAGCAGAACCGACACGCAAATCAGAAGAAGACCGATATAAAACGAGAAATTCAGGTCCTTGGCCTCATGGAAAATAATCATTGCCAAAATGATGCTGTAAACAGGCTCAAGGTTATAACTCAGGTTAACGGTAAAGGCCGACAGGCGTTTTAGGGCTTCAAGCTGAAGCGAGAACATGCCGACAGTACAGAAACTCGACAGTATCAATAGGTAAATAAAGTCTGACATCGAGGGCACGATGGTCGGCACCGGGAAATACGAAAGGTATACCGGAATGAAGGCCGTCATGATCACGGCGCTTGCCAAGAGTTCGTAGAAAAGAAATGTCATTAAGGGATAGTCTGATCCCACACGGCGGTTTTCAATCGTTAAAAATGCCGCAACGATTGCCGACAAAATTCCCAAAATAATCCCCGTCTGATAGCGCGTATCAAAGTGGAAAATCAATGCAATGCCGATAATTGTCAGGAGACTGAACACAATTTCTCGGATTGAAAACGGACGTTTACTCCAAAAGGGATCAATGATGGCTGTGAAAAATCCTACGGAGGCAAAACAGACCACACCGATTGAGACGTTGGAATATTTAATGGAACCATAAAAAAGCAGCCAGTGGATACAAAGAAGCAGTCCCACCCAGGCGATGCGAAGAATGTCTTTAAACGCCAGTCGAATCTGTCCTTTTTGAATCGCCAGATACAAAAAGAAAAAGACGCTTGCAAACATCACCCGATACCAAACGAGCAGCCCTTCGTTTAGGGTGATCAAACGCCCCAGCACGCCGGTAAAGCCTGCCAGCACAATAGACAGATGTAAAACGATAAAAGCGTAAGAGAGCATGGAAGTTTTCAGAAAAAATCTCGGCGAAATTGTACAGCAAGCACGAATACCCTCGCTTTAGTAGCACAGCCTTCGATGCCCTGTGATATATTGGGGTTGTCGGATTTTCCTAAAGATCAGGAACTCTTTTATGAAAAAACAATCCCAACAAACCTCGGGCAGCGCTTTTTCGGCACTGTTTGACGACATTTTCGGAATGAAAGCCTGGGCGGATAAAAAGAACCGTCGGGATAAAAAACGCATTCCCTGGCAGTGGGCTTTATGGGGCGCACTGCTTTTCTTTATCATCGGCTTTTTCATGCCGACCGATTCAATCTGGATTGTGCTTGTGGCTATCGCTGCTGCGGTGATTTTCTATTTTGCCCGCAGCACCGAAACCGTTGAAGAACAAGTGCTTCTCTTAACGGATGCCCGTACGCCCGAACAAAAAGAAGCCCACAGACGCCGTGAGGCGGCAAAAGCTCAAAAAGCAGGCGCGACTTCCCGCCGTACAAGAAGCCGTCAAAAACCGACAGCCGCCGCAACAGAACCCGCCCTGGAAACCCCTGTTGCGCAAACAAGCGTTAAGCCTGAAACGAAGACTAGTGCCAAACCCAAAGCCCGTCGCAATACTCAGCGCAAGACTGCCAATAAAGCTAAGAAACCCGCTGTAACGCAAACGACTGCGCCTGAGGTCAAAACTGAAGAACCGGTGAAACCCACCGTTGCCGCACAAACTCCTGCAGCAGTTACGACAACTCCTGAAGTGCCGACTTCGCCTGCGCCTGCCGCCTCAGAAGAAAGGGCGAAAAAGCCGGCTACCCGCAAGCCTCGCGCACCGCGCAAGAATACAAAAACCGGAGCTGCCAAAACTCAATCCTCTCGCCCCAGAAAGCCGAGAACAAAACCGGCAGCTGCGCTCACACAAACGCAAACCGCGCCGGTTGAAAAACCGCAAAATTAAGTACACGGTTCATTCTTACCGCAAGCCCGCTCTGCTTCTTGAGCGGGCTTTTTTGCGCACTCTGCGATCATTCGTACATACCCCTAAATAAAAACGCCTACAAATAGGTGAAATGCTTATTTTCTCGTGAAGACATCCTCAGTACGATGATTCAAATATGGGATTTTTCCCTTAATCATTAATTTAACCCGGTAAAGGACAGCATCATGTTTGAGGGTATGCTTTTCTATATATTTGTTTGCCTTGCGTTTTTCGCTATCGGCGACTTCCTTGGCGTAGCCACCAAGGCAAAAGTTTCCTCCGTGTTCGTGAGCTTACTTTTGTTCTTGGTCTTTTTTATGGCCGACTGGATTCCGGACGATGTCATCAATCAGGCCGGTCTCACGCAAATCGGTAAGTGGGCCGTGGGCTTTGTGGTCTTCGGCATGGGTACGACCATCAATATGCGCGAACTCATTGCCGAGTGGCGCACGGTGGCAACTGCCTGTCTTTCTATGGCTGTGATCTGGATCGGCATGATTGTTTTGGTGCCCTTGATCGGCTACAACGAAACGATCGTCACCATCCCGATTATTAACGGCGGTATTGTGGCCACGCAAATCATGACGTCGGCTGCCATGGAAAACGGTCTTGAAATGGCCGCCGCTTTGGGCACGATCATCTACGCTGTGCAAAAGTTCTTCGGCACCCCCTTCGCCTCCTATTTCGGTCTTCGTGAAGCCCGTGAAGTGCTCGCGGTTTATCGTCAGACCGGTGTTAATCCCAATAAGGCACAACCGAAGAACGGTGAAGAACCCAAACCCACGTTTGCGGAAAAATATAAGAAATACTACGGTCAGTTTGTCTGCCTTGGCATCGCCGCTTTCTTCTCTTGGGTTGCCTCCTGCATCGGTCAGATGACGGGTTTAAGCTATACGATCTGGTGCTTGATTTTGGGCGCCATCATGGCCACTACGGGCTATGTGCCGAAAAACATTCTGGCTCAAGCCAAATCGGGCGGCATCTTTAACGTCGCCGTGTTTGCCTCCATCATTCCGAGTTTGGCAAAGATCGACTTGGGTGATCTCGTTGTTTTGGGCTACAGCACGGTTGTGATCTTTGTGGTCGTCTTCATTTTGCTTTATGTCTGCTTCGGCATTTTGCCCTTGTGGAGAGTTCAGGGTCACAAGAACGTGGCTTTGGGTGTGGCTGCCGCTCAGCTTTTGGGCTTCCCCGCTACCTACCTGATTGCCAATGAAGTGGCAACGGCTGCGGCAGAAAACGAAGAAGAAAAGCAGGTGGTTCTCGATGCCATTATGTCGAAGTACTTGGTTGCAGGCTTTACCACGGTAACCTCGGTTTCCGTGATTATTGCCGGCTTCTTCGAAACGTTCCTCATCCCTTAAGAATTTGATTTGTTGTAGTGAAAAGGAAGAGTCATCATGTTTAAATTTGACGCTCAAGATTATCCCTACGCTTCCAAGCGCCATGTGGTCTACGCCAAAAACGGCATGAGCTGTGTGGGCAACCCCTCGGGTGCTGCCGCGGGTCTTAAGGTGCTTTTGCAAGGCGGCAACGCCATTGACGCAGCTGTTGCTGTTGCCAGTGCTCAGCCTGTCGTCGAACCCACCGGTAACGGTCTTGGCGCCGACTGCTTCGCACTCATTTGGTATAAGGGCAAACTTTACGGCATCAACGGCTCCGGCCCCCTGCCGAAAGCCGCTTCCATTGCCAAATTGAAAGAACGCGGCTTTGAGAGCATCCCGCCCTATGGCGTAGAACCGATTGACGTGCCGGGCGCCGTGGGCGGCTGGATGGCAATGCACGAGCGCTTCGGTCGTTTGCCTCTTGAACAGGTGATGCAGCCTGCGATTGACTACGCTGAAAACGGCTACCCCGTCTCCCCCAACATCAGCCGCTTGTGGGAAGAGGCCTGGGGCATTTACGGCAAGTATCGCGACCGTCCGGAATTTAAAGGCTGGTTTGACACCTTCGCGCCGAACAACACGTGGCTGCGCCCCGGCGACATCTTCAAGAGCCATGACATGGCCGAAACGCTTCGCGAAATCGCCCGCACCAAAGGCGAATCGTTCTACCGCGGCGAGCTTGCCCAAAAGATGGACGCTTTCATGAAGGAGCATAACGGCTTCTTGTCCGCCGAAGACCTCGCGGCCTACCACCCCGAATGGGTTGAACCCTTAAAGACCGACTACCGCGGCTATGACGTGTGGGAAATTCCGCCTAACAGTCACGGCATCACGGTGCTGATGGCCTTGAATATCCTGAAGGGCTTCACGTTCGGCGAACGCGACACGATCGACACTCTTCATAAGCAAATCGAAGCCATGAAGCTCGCCTTTGTCGACACGATGGAATACGTGGCCGAGCCCTCTCGCATGCTTGTCACCTCTGAACAGCTTTTGAGCCAACGCTACGCCGATGACCGCCGCAAACTCATCAAGCCGGACTCCGCTTTGATGCCTGAAGTGGGCGATCCGCGCTATAGCTCCACGGTCTACTTCGCCACCGCTGACGCCGAAGGCAACATGGTGAGCATGATCCAGAGCAACTTCAGAGGCTTTGGCTCCGGCATCGTGATTCCGGGCACCGGCATTTCGCTCAACGACCGCGCCCAAAACTTCCGCTTCGATGAAACGCACCCCAATGCGTACGAAGGCGGCAAGCGCCCGTACCACACCATCATCCCGGCCTTCATCTCCAAGGGTGATAAGCCGATTTCGGCTTTGGGCATTATGGGCGGCTGGATGCAACCTCAGGCCCACCTGCAAGTCATCATGAATATGATCGACTTCGGTCTCAATCCTCAACAGGCGCTCGACGCGCCGCGTTGGCAATGGATTGGCGGCAAGAAGGTTGAAGTGGAACAGGAAATGCCCAACCACTTGATTCGCCTGCTGCAACGCATGGGTCATAACATTGTTGTGCAACCCGATCCCTATCATATGGGCCGCGGGCAGGTCATTTTGCGCGATGAAAAGACCGGTGTCCTTTGCGCCGGCACCGAAAAGCGCACGGACGGCCACATCGCCTGTTTCTAAGCGCTTAGTGTATCGCTAAATGATTTCGGGTGGGAGCAATCCCACCCGATTTTTATTTGGGAAAATCAGAGCAGTTTCCGGTCAACAGGCGGCAACTCCGCCCCCATCATGTAAAGCGAGGCTTCCACTTTACGGATGGGATAAATCCCTTCGAGCCACTCAGCCCCCTTTTTGTTCCTCGCTTTGGCGATCGCCTCAGTCACCACCCACGAAGCCAGTATGTTGCTTTGAGCGAATGTGCGCTCTCTCATCGGTCGCTTCTTAATTCTGTCCAAGGGCTCGAACACATTGTTTTCCCAGGAGGCATTCCGCGAGAGATCCCCGTTATTTTTCCCCCAGCCGTGCAAGCTTCCCCACTTTAAGCTTTTCGGCAAATCCATCGCGCAAAAAAGACAATACTCACGAATCAAATAGCAAAGCGCCGCGCAGACCCGGCTTTCATAGGTGATGAAATCGGGAATAAGCGTCGCATAAAGCCTCGAATAAAAGGAGGACATGGCGGCCCGTACGCCCTGCCGAAAATTGAGTAATTGGGTGAATCAGACTCAAGCTCCCGGCAGGCGCAGTCGATTTTATCGGTTAGGTTTTTCACCGCTTCAATTTTTTTAATGTTGCTTCTGAGCACAAGGGGGCGCGCGGCGAAGATTTTTTTAGTGATTTCGATAAACGCATCGTCATCTTTTTTCTCAACAGCTTCCCTGAGAGCGCTCTCATAGGCCAAGAGATCATCTTCAAATCGCCGATTAGCCGTCTCCTGAATGTACTGATCCCACGCGTCTTCAAAGCTCACAAAACAATACTGCACCCGCGGTCGATAAGTTTGAGTCAGATAGGGCGGATTAAAAGCGCGCCCCGCGATGTAGTCGCTCAGATAATCGGCAAAGGCGCTTACCTCGGGCAGACTGAGGAAATGCTCGCGAGCGGAAATCAAGGAATAACTCTCGGACATGGAATCACTACCTTTAGAAGATCTATCCGATCATTGTACGCAGAATCGAATGTTTCAAACACAAAAAAGGGAGATCCTTTCGGACCTCCCCATTTCATTTCCAAGACCGGAAATGGATCAGATTATCTTAGAAGCGATAATCAACGCGGACTTGACCGAAGAGTTCCTTCGTGTCGTCAGAGCCCATGGCGCTGCCGGCCTGAACGCCGAAGCCCCAATTGTCCTTCTGAGCCTTCAAGCCAACGCTCGTGCGAACCACGCTTTCGGACCAAACGTCCATCGAGGTGTGAACAGTCGTGGCGCCGACCTTCGTGCGGGCGTCGGTGTCACGATCGCCCAAAGCGGCCACGTAGCCCACATCAACCGACGGCGTCCACGTCCAGCCGGAAGCCGTTTGCATGTCACCCGCGAACTTCACGCCGACCGGAATCGTCACGAGATCCTGATCCTGATCTTTGACTTCAAGACCTTGATCTGTGTGGAATCCATCGGTGCTCACGCGCAAGTAGTTAACACCGACGTACGGCACCAAGCGCGTGTTCTGCGTGAGGTCAAAGCGCATTTCACCGCGAACACCGACACTCATCACGTCCGCGTCGATGTCAGCCTTTTCCATGCCGACCGTGGTATGCGTGACGTCGTTAGACGTTTGCACGTAGCCCACTTGGCCCACCACGTTGAAGGCGCCGAGGCGCTTGGCGGCGTATGCCTGAACACCGTAGTAGTCCACGTCGTTCTTCACACCGCTGTTGGCGTCCTGACCGCGAACCGTGCCGGTACCGAGGTTGGCCAACGCGCCGAATGTCCAGTCGCCCGTGGTGTATTCACCGCCGACCACAATGCCGCCCAACTCGGTCTTGATGGCACCAAAGTCAGATGAGCCGCCCATTTCAAAGCGCTTGCCCGTGGCTTCGGCAAAGAGCACGCCGCCTTCGGCAAAGTCATTGATGAGAGAGGCGCGCTTGGCGGCCGCGTCAATGCCCATCGTGGCGCTGTCAATCGCAACCGTTTGAACACCGGCGGCAGCGGCCAAGTTCATCGCGGCGTTGATTTGTTGCGAACGATTGCCGTTGTTGACCGACGAAGTGGACTCATCAAGGAAATTGTTAATGTAGTCCGAAGCCGAGTCGTCCTGGCCCGCGACATCAATCAAGGCTTCCGTGTCATCCACGTCACCCAAGCCTACTTCCTCGAGCTCAGAGCCGGTGCGTTGAGTGAATGTGTAACGAGTTAGATTATCGACAGTTGAGCCACTGACCGTATAGAGGACGTTATCAACGCTTGTCGCCGCTTCAGGATCGACCGCAATATTGACCTGGGCATTTTGAGCGGCGGCTTTAGCCACGTCGGCAAAGTGAATCTTACTGCCCTCAGCCATGGTGACACCAGTCTTCACAACGGTATGACCGTCCGCATCAGCAATTAAAGCGCCGTTGGATCCGATGACAATACCCGTTTCTGTGGCCTGTGCGTTTTCACCCACCGCGACCGACCAGTCACCCTCAACAGTCCCGGTCACATAGAGGGCGTTTTTAACGCCGGCGCCCGAGAAGGCGGACAAAGCCGCATCCGTCGTGTCGGAATTTAAAGCCAAGAGACCGTTGGCGACGTTGAGCTTGGCGGTGACGACATCACCAGCGCTGATCGAAGCGATACCCGCGCTTTCTGTCATGCCGATATTCATCGTCTTGGTATAGTCACCTGTGATGGACGCAAAGTTCACATTGCCTGTCACATCGGTGGTTTCTTTCTCGCCGAACGTGTAATTCAGATTCTTCACCGATTGGGCATTACCCTCGATCATGTTAAAACCAATCACGTTCTTGTCGGTCATGTCGAAGTCATCTGTAACAAAAGTCAACGTAGAGCTATTTGCTCCCTGACCGTCCACAGTGGCGTCTTTTTTGGTCAGAATTTCATTCGAACCCAAGATGATCTGACTTGTTTCGACTGTAGCCCCTTGCTCAATTTTCTGAGCTTCTCCGGTTTCATCTTTATAAACATAACCACCGGCGAAAATATCGCCAGTTACTGTGCCATTTAACAAAGCAATGGTAGATGTACCGACACGTGATTTCGGCGAATCGTAGGTGGAACTATCATTTTTCGGACCGCCTACCAAGCCGCCACCATAAATACTGCCATTGACGGTGACATCTTCGCCATCAACAGTAATCATGCTTTCAACAACGTCGACTTTGCCGTCAAATGTAGCAGCACCACCGCCAAAAACAGAGCCGTTAATTGTTCCGCCTGTTAATTTGATTTGGCTATATTGGGTATCAGCGGTAGCGCCGCCACCCGTGGCCATGCCGGCCCCAAGAATAGCCACATTGGCTTGGTCAATTAATTTCACGGTGTCATAAATATAAGCTCTCTTACCCGGAGCTCCCGTAGGCGTTAAACTGCCTTCACCAACAATCTCGACGATTTTACTGGTGTTAGCTTCATTAACCACACCGTCACTAACATTGATATAGATACTATTGACATTTGCAATGGCATTCGGATCTGTTTGGTTAGTATCGTCAATGGCAATACCGCCCCCGTAGATGCCGTCAGTTATGCCACCTTTAACATTAACTTTGGCGGTTCCGACCGTCGACTCCGCCTTCACTTCAGTGTTATATCCATCTCCTGCAGTAGCAAAGGCCGCACCACCGGCAGCAACTAAAATGTTTTCGCCTCCGGTAATTTCAACTAAAGTTGCCCCTGTAGTTGTGGTTGCCGATACCGGCTTATCTGCCGTAGTATTACTGCCACCCTTGGCAATGGCGATGCCGCCGGCCATGTTGGCCACGTTATAGCCGCCCTTCAAATTGAAATAGACTGTTCCATTGACATCGGCTTTTGCGACCGCTCCGTCTATTCCATCCACTCCATTGGCCACCGCAATACCGGCACCCAAATTACCAACGTGAACACCTTGGTAATTCAAATCTTTAACGCTTTGCTGTAAACCGGAAATAAAGTTTTCTACATCAAAAGGAACTTTATTGTTTGTGAGTTGATTAAAAACTTCTTTTCCAAAATCAATAAATTCGCCGGCAGCATTGTGGAAGGCAATCTTATTATCTTCAGATCCTTCTTCATCATTAAAGACGTTGTCACCGCCCTCAAGGTTAATGGTTACGTTACCGAGAGTTGATGCCGTGGCGTTCGATTGACCTTTTTCAGCATTGGCGATGGCGATACCGCCGCCCATTAACAAAGCCGTTGTGGAGCCGGCTGTTGCGTTGATTGTGGTGTTACCCAGAACTGTCGAAGTTGATGTACCGCCGGATTGCCCTAAAACCCCTTCCACCGTTTCATTTCCGAGAATAGAAGGATCCGAAGTCAACGCCATGCCGCCACCGATTGTTCCAAGAACCATCCCGTGATCAATAGTGACTTCTGTGCCTGTCGTTTGTGTCACTGCAGAGGCGCCGCCTGTGGCAATCGACAATCCCGCGCCGGCAACACCAATAACAAGACCTTCAAGCTCTCTGTCATTAACCTTTGTGTCAATGGTAACCTTTGAGAGACCGTTAACCGTGCTGGTTGCTGTACCATTGGCTCCGGCAGCCACACTCATGCCTGCCCCAAACATGCCTAAAGCGTTAGCACTGCCGTCAATAGTCAAGTTGCTGCCATTATTTTGAATGACTGTAGCACTAGAAGTTAACCCCCCATCAGGAAGCTTAACATTCACGTTAATGGCGGAACCACCGGCTACACCACCCAGTGTGATTCCACTAGAAAGCTTCACCTTTGATGATTCGTCTCTGGTAACCTCAAGATCTTGAACGCCATCACCCAAATTCACGTTAAAGAGAATATCTCCGCCTGACACAGCCATGACTACAGGATCTGAGTCCTCTCCTCCAATCAATACATTGGTACCGCTGGAGTTTTGTACTGGCTCTGTGATTCTTTCAAAAGACACAAATCCGTTGAAATAATCAGAATCTTCTCCAAAAGCAGGAGCTAGTAAAAAAGCGGACTCTGAAGAATAAACTTTTCCTCCCGTCACACCTACGATGCTCTTATGAGTCCCATCGTTTTGAATGAGACCATTCAAAATAGCCTTCAACCCATTATGGTTCTGCTGCAACTGCGAGAGGATTCCACCAAAGCTGCCATCCGTTTGAATTTCCAGTGTTTCACCGTTACCTTGAATGAATGCTTGATGCCCTTCTTCAAGAGTGTCATTAGTGATTGTCGTGGCGGAAGCCGAACCGGCGGCCATCAACCCCGCTACCGCGGCCGCCACAAGAGTTTTAGTTGCTTTGCTGGGTTTTCCATGCGTTGTCTGAGCTTCTGAAGCGACAACGTATGTGTTTCTGACTTGATTCCACAAGACTTTAAATGCCTTATTCATAAGGAGTACCTTTTAAAGTAAACGAACACATAAACCTCTCCGGATAAAACCGGATGCGTTCAGGTTACGCTACCCCCCCCCCCAGAAGTATTGACTATCGTCAAGTCAGAACGTTTTGTCATAAAAGGGAAATAAACAAAAAATACCCTAATCCTTATTTTTCAATGAGATGGCAAATGAGATATCTTTACGAGAAGTGACCCTAGTTGCTAAAAAGCAACTCTGTTTTTCTATCCTCTCAGACCCAATGTTTTCTGCTTTTCGTTTAAACACGTGTTCTTATTCGTCATTACTTCATTTTTCCAGGTCACTTTTTTGAGATATCTGACACTTTTCCAGGCGACTTTTTAAAAGAATAGACATTTTTCAAAGCGAGTTTTCAATCAAAACGGCGTCAGCGCTTTATGACGAGAAAGATACTTGATGATTTTTGGAAAAAGTTACCCCCTGGCAAATGCAGAAAACATTCAACAGGGGGCAGATATCTTAAGGGTTTCCGACGTCAATTAGAAGACGTGACGAATGCCGACATTCCAGCGCCAGTTTTCTTTCACGTCACCACCGTTGGAGCGTTCCAAATCAACGTAGCTATAAGTCGTATCGGTCCAGTTGAAGTTCGCGCCAACGCCAAATTCAACCCACGTGTCTCCCAAGTCTTCGCTCACATGATCATACAGGGTGCGATCAGACATCAAAGTCGCCGTCGAATCAAAGTCTCCTTTGAAGTCATGCAAGCCTGAAACGCGAGCGTAAATCACGCCCTTGTCGTTGGGCAGATGGAAACCTGTTCTCACACCTACACGACCGATCAGCGATTCAAAGTTGTCCTGATCAATTTCCACGCCGTTGCTCGTGTGGAACTTGTCGCCTTGTATATAACCGTAAGTCACTTGAGCCTGCGGTTCCACAAAGCCAGCCTGACCGAGCTTTAAATGCCAACCGTATTCCGCGCTCACGCTAAAGGCGTTGTTGTCGGAGCTGCCGTCCATGCCTTCCAATTCAAAGTCCGTATCCAGGCGGTTGTACTTGGCGGTCAAATCAACATATTGGCCATTCTCAGCCATCCATGTGCCGTAAACACCCAAACCGTAGGACTTGTTGTCGGCATTACCTAAGTCATAATCGACCTTGCCGTCCGTGTAAGAGAACGCGGCACCGACCTTCCAGCCGTAGCCCACATCAGCATCTGCACCGACCTGAACGGAATTATTTCTGGCGGTGATGTTTTGAGAACCGTATTCCTGTTCAGAGCCGTAAATGCGAACCCAGGAGCCGACGCCTTCAGGGCTTGTGCGCAATTCACCCATGCGCTTGGTGAGGTCATTCATTTCATGGCGCCACTGCATGATGCTCAAAGCCGCCACAGAGCCGTAGGCATTTAAGCGAGTGTTTTCTGCAACAGTGCGAGATGTTCTTTCACCCTCTGCATTGTATGTTTCTGTAACAGCGCCCAAGATAGCACCTTGTACAACATGGAGAGTTTTTGAGGCGCCTTCGGCTGTCACACCGCCATCAATTTTCGAAAGTTCCGTTCCTTTCAAATCATCCGCAGTGACACCAGTGTAATTAACATTGAATTGAGGGACAGTTTCCGAATCAACTGTTTGAACTTCAACTTTTGCAGAACTTAAACCATCATCGTTAACCTTAGCAGGCAAATTGAATGTGCCTCCGGTTCCAGATACAGTCTTAATTTCAAGAGTCTGCGTATCATTAGCTAAGTTAACGATACCATCATTAAAATTCAGAGTATTTAATGCAATCTCCTCAACGACTTGTCCGGCAGAAGAAGGTTTATCAATTTCGGTTACATTCCACTGAGCATTATCGCTAAGAGATAAAGTCCCTCCCTTTGTAATCTCTTTATCAATATCACCCGATTCAGGATAATCAACTTTGATATTTCCAGTCCAGAAAGAATCTGCACCAGATAAATTCATTTGAACATCGGCGTTGAGAATATCACCGCTTGACGTAGGTTCGGTAGCAAAAGAGATATCTCCGTTAATTTGAACAGTCTTATCACCAAGAGGATTCACCTTCAATAAAGAATTTCCTCTGGCTTCAATAGCTGTTGGAGCATTAACAATTAACCCCGTATCCAAATAAACATGACTATTGGAAAAGGCTGCAACGCCTACAGAACTCGCCTGAATCAGTGTATCTTGCGCCTCAATGTGGATAGAAGATGTATTATCCGGGAGCTTTTCGTTCTCGGTCGCATTCAGTGCCATCAAACCGATACCCACGCCCTCAGTCGAATTGACTGAAATATTTAAAGTATCAGCGTTAATATTAACTGAGGAATTTTCGCCCTCGGCACGTAACCCGACGGCACTTTCTGTTGCGCTGGTCACAACATTTACTAAAGAGGCCTCTCCTCCCACTTTAATCTGAGCCCCTTTGGAAGCCGCTAAAGTAGTTGAAGCATAACCCTCTGTATCAAGCAGAATATCAGCACCGGAAATTTCCACAGTCCCAGAAGAACTGGTAACAGCACTGGAAATTCTTGTCTTTTCATTTTCAGGCTTATCTTTAGGTTCTGTATTGGCTGACGTGATAATCTGAATTCGGCTAATATTTTCATCACCCAAATACACTTGACCATTATCACTAACATTAATACCCGCAGCGTCATAGCCCGTTGCATTCAAATAAATTTCCTTTCCTGAAACCGAAACGCTACCACCAGATGTTTTTACAGCTGACGACATTCTATTTGTATTAACGCCGCCCTTATTATCATTCAAACCACTTTGAGCTGTAAGACGGACAGTAGAGGTATCCGCATTGCCGAGAACAAGACGACCGTTCTCCCCTACGTCAGCAGCTACTGCATGATTACTGAGTTTACTAACAGAATTTGTAGCTGTTAATGAAATAGTCGAAGCATTTAAATTAACTTGAGCATCTTTATAAATTGTAATTGCTTTGGCAAAGTTACCGTTATTGCTACCTGCGAAATCTACTTTAATTTCTAAGTTATTACCATTTAAATTAACCTGACCTGAATTGTTAGCGTAAATTCCATGTGAATTTAATTTTCCTCCCTTAACATCAATTAAAATTTCCGAGTCAGCATTTCCGATATCAATTTTTGAGTTGTCTCCGTCCTTCCAAACCCCATAGTGATTAGTTTGAATCTCCACTTTATCTGGTCGTTAAGGAAACGGAACCGGCTTGATCACTGGAGCCACTTACAGTAGCAGTAATTCCAGATTCGACATTAGTTATTTGCCCATCTGGAAATTTGATATTTCCATCAACAGAAACTTTCCCATCCGACCCATCAGCGTAAAGACCACTTGACTCTAAAGGGGGGGCAGCTAAAACGCTCCCTGATAGCAAAGAAAGCCCAAAAATTAAGCTAATTGCTTGGAACAAAGGTTTGAGACGATAGTTTGTCATTATTGACTCCATGAGTTTTATTATTTCATTTTGTCCCCACCGCCGAAAATTGTTTTTGATGTCAGTCAAGGTAATGGAAAATTTAACGGGAATGTCATAAACAAAAAGAATTCACCAAAAATTTTTGTCCTAAAACGTAGAAACTTCTAGCTCCAAATTTTAGCATTTTCATCCTATAATTCATTTTTATCTAGATATTTATAGATTATGGTTCAAGAATGTTGAATTTTGAATATATTCCCAGAAAAATTGAAATAAGGTTAGCTGAAAAAAAACTCAGTAACCGAGCGGAAATTGTTTTTGGTCCCAGACAGGTAGGGAAGAGCACTCTGATTGCTCATCTTATGGAAAATCAAGGTGCTCATCTTCTGACTGGAGATGACGAGAATGATGTCAAAATATTGTCTGATCCCTCAAGCTACCTGCCGTTATTAAAGGATTATCCAAATTTAGTTATAGACGAAGCACAGTACATCCCCGGAATCGGCAGAGTCATTAAACGTCTTGTTGATAACAATGAAGCCAATTGCCATATTTTCGTAACCGGCTCCAGTTCCTTGGACTTAGCCGGCGGAGTCATGGAGTCTGCTGCCGGTCGCATTAATACCTACAATCTCTGGCCTTTTTCGCTTGAAGAACTGGCTCAAAACAGTTCTTGGTTGGAAGTCAAGCGAGCGATACAGGAACGCATGATCTTCGGATGCTATCCGGCTGTGATTAATGAACCGCAATATGCTCGTGAGTACCTAAGAGATTTCGTCAGCAGTGTGCTGTATAAGGACCTCTTTAACTTAGCAGAAATGAGGAAACCCACTGATTTGAGAAAGTTGGTGACCTACCTTGCATATAATGTCGGTTCCGAAGTCAAATATGCAACCGTTTCCAGTGAACTGGGAATCAGCTCCAAAACCATAGAAAGATACGTAGATCTTTTGCAGAGCTGTTTTATCATCAAGGTAGTACCTTCTTTCAGTAGAAATCCCCAATCTGAAATTAAACTTGGGAAAAAAATTTATTTTGTTGATAACGGGATCAGAAATGCCTTAATCAGCGGAGGATTTAATCCGATAGCGTCAAGAAACGATGTTGGGGCGTTATGGGAAAATCTTTTTTTGACAGAACGTCTGAAAAAACACAGTTACTCCGGAGATGGTACAGAAATTTATTTTTGGCGAACCCGATTTTTGCAGGAAATGGATTTTGTTGAAATAACAGACGGAAAAATGAAAGCCTTTGAATGCAAAGTCAGTGCCAGAGTAAGAGGCAAGTCTGTGAGGGCATTTCGAAATGCCTATCCTGAATGCCCGGTTGAAATTGCCTCTCCCGATAACATCGAAAAAATTGATTCTCTTTAGTTAATGGTCTTGGTAATAAAAAAGTCAGGTTTGCCCAAACACTGCTCGAGCAAACCTGACCATTAAACACTGTGTCTAAAAATTAGAACACGTAACGCACACCGGCATTCATCATGTAGTTGGTAGAAACTTCACCACCTGTCGTCCGATCAAGGTTACCCCAAACAGACAAATTGTCCGTGAAGTTAAATTGCGTACCGATACCATAAGTCGTCCAGGTGCCGCCCAAATCAAGGTACATGCTTTCAGCCAAGTTGCCCTTGGAAGCCGTTCCGTCAATTTCACCTAAGAAGTCGTGGTTAACCGACACACGGGCGAAAATCTTGCCGGCTTCATTGGGGAAGTTGAAACCAACACGAGCTCCAAGGCTGGCAATCAAAGCGTCAAAGTCGTCCTGTTCAACCTTAACACCATTGCTCGCCTTGTAATCATCGCCCTTAACGTATGCGTATTGCAGACCAACGTTAGGTTCAATGAATCCTTGCTCGGCGAAGGTGAAGTGGTAGCCAACGTTACCGCCCACGCTGAAGGCATTGTTATCATAGGAAGCATCCATGTTGCCGGCCTTAGCGTCGGAAGACAGACGACCGTAACGGGCAATACCGTTGATGAAGAGACCCGAATCAAAATTGCGTTCGGCATACAGAGACAATGTGTAGGCATCCGTATCGGCTTCGCCTCTGAGCAGATCGGCTTCGCCCGTCATGTAAGAGAACGCAGCACCGGCAATCCAATCACCGATTGTGGTATCCGCACCGACTTGAATCGTCGTTGTTGTCAAGTCGCTCTTATCATCATAGCTGCTTTCGCCGCCATAGACTTGAGCCCAAGCACCATAGGCATGACTGTTGTCGCGGAGGAATTCTATACGTTGGTTGGTATAGGCCACTTCATCACGCCAAGCAACCAAAGAGACAGCGTTTAAACCGCGGAAAGAAGCCAATTTTGTATTTTCAGCGGTTTTAACTGCCGATTTTGTACCGTCAGCAGCGATAGTTTGAGTCATTTCACCTCGGATATCGCCTTCGGTAATTCTTTGAGTCTTAGCAATCTTACCCTTCGTCGTCGTAACCTTTCCATTGAGAGATTCCATTGCCGCTTCGGCATTGGTAATGTCATCGGCAGTCACTCCAATCAAGGAAACAGACACAGGCATTTCGGAAGTTGTTTCTGCAATGGATACAGAGCCGGATTTAATTGATTGTCCATCATCAGTAGTAGCAACTAAATTAATTGCACCACCAGAACCTCCCATTGAACCAATCTTCACTTCATGATTATCGAGAACATTGATAACACCATTATCTAAATTCACATTATTAGCGACAATGGCAGCATCTGTGATGTATCCGTTTCCAAAACCTGAGACATCAGCAGCAACCGCATTCCATGTTGCTCCGTCCTTAAGTGATAATGTAAAGCCGTTGACTGCGGTATATTTGTTGCCTTCCTTGTCTACCTTGCCTTCCAAGTAAGAAGCATAGGCTTTACCGATGCCGCCAGTCCAAGATGAACCCTCTCCTGATAAGTTAATATTTACCTTCGAATTAACGTATTGACCACTATTATCAGTAGACCCAGGGGTTTCGAAAATAATATCGCCATTAATCACTACCGTAGACCGACCATCTTGGTTGATATTAATTTCTGAATTACCGCGAGTATCAATTGCTACAGGAGCGTCAATCCTCAGATTGCCGGTGATGTCCAACTTACTATTCGAAAATGCACGGATACCAGCAAAGCCAGCGGTAATAACTGTATTTTCCGCATCAATTGTCAAATGAGTTCCATCATCGGGAAGTTTAGGGGTTTCCGTATTATTTTGCAACCAAATAGCTGTTCCGTTTTCCCCTGCTATTAAATTTACTTCATTGGCTTCGATATTAATTTGTGACTTACCAAACGCATTTAAAACATCACCTGTGCCTTGAAGTACGATTCTTTCAGTTGACTCGTTCCCTAAATTAAGAGTTGAAGCATTTTCTGCGCGAATAGTTTCGCCAACTTTCCCCTTCTGACCATCGATACTGATTTCTTGACCAAAAATTGAAGCACTATCACCAGTTAGATAGACCGCCCGTTTATTCACATCGGTGTTAACAATAGAAACACTCTGATTTGCCGGGTTGGCAAGCGCCTCTTTAATGTTGTCAGTTACAGTTGTTTGATCAACTTTGACATCTGTTCCAAAAGTAGTGTCAGCAAAAGAGGCAACAGAAATCAGTGAAATCGCCGTTGCTATTGATGTTTTTAGAAAAATCTTATTCATTTCAAGATTCCGTGTAAATCAGGCAAAATCGCCTGATAGGATTTTGCCCCCCCCAAAAATTTCATATTGACCCTAGTCAAAGTGAGGCACAAACACTCCGTAATGTTGGGAAAAAGATACAAAATAGGCAGCTTCCTAAACTGACACCTTCATGATCAAGGTAGACATAACAAGGCGTTGCTGAGGTGTTTTTTAGTGAAAACTCCAAATTTCCAATTTCAAAGACATTAAAAAGAATCCAATTCGTCGTGATGGAACGAGAAGGCAGCTCAATCTTTTGCACCGCCGTGTTTTACGTTCCCGACGGCACTCTTGTCGGCAAACATAGCAAGTTAATGCCCAACGGTTCAGAACGGCTGATCTGGGGTCAAGGCGACAGAAGTACTTTACTTGTCATCCAGAGGCCCTTTGGCAAAATCGGTGCAGTGATTTGTTGGGAAAATTACATGCCGCTGCTCATAGCGACAATGTATCCCAAAGGAATCGATATCTATCTGACACCGACTGCAGATTCAAGAGACTCTTGGCAATCTACTCTTTAACATATAGCCATTGAGGAACGATGCTTTGTTGTTGGCTGCAACCAATTTGTCACTAAGGACATGTATCCTCAAGACTTTTTGCAAACCGATGAATTAGACAATGAGTCTGACAATATGTGTCGTGGGGGAAGCACAGACATTGATCCTCTTGACCGCTATGTTGCAGAATCTTTATACAACGTCGCCACCGTTACCATTGCTGACTTGGATATGGGTATAAGAGCAAAAGGAAAGTATGACTTTGATGTCAACGGCCAGTATGCTCGACGTGATGTGTTTAATCTATGTGTCGATGAAAGAAAACGTTGCGGAGTGACTTTCTACAAAGCATAGTATTTCGCCCCTTTCGGGGCGACTTTTTGTTATTGGGAAACAGCATTAAAGCTGTTCAACAACAATACCCGCACTCTTCAAGAACTTAATTCCCGCATCATCTCGGTACATTTCATGATAGTAAACATGAGAGATGCCGCACTTTTGAATCAACAAAGCGCAGTGGATACAGGGACTGTGAGTAATAAAGATCGCAGCGTCCTTGCTGCAGTAACCGTTATAGGCAAGCTTTGCGATAGCATTGAGTTCAGCATGCTGCACCTCTGGACGAGTCACCAGTTTGCCGTCAACTTCCATTTCGCAACAGTTGTCGTAACCCGTCGGCATTCCGTTCCAGCCGATTGAAATGATGGAATTATTTTTTACAATCACGCAACCCACTTTCAACCTTTGGGCATAACTTCGTTGAGCAGCAAGCTTCGCCACCTGCATGTACATTTGATTGTCTTTTTGAATGTCCATCATCACTCCCGAATAAAAAGGACAAAGCCCGAAGAGCCTCTTGGGATTCTTCGGGCTTAATATTAATCACAAGTTGGAAATTATTCTTCCCAGCGCTTGAAGATCAACGTACCGTTCGTGCCGCCAAAACCGAAAGAATTCTTCATGGCGTAGCGAATCTGCATCGGACGCGCAGCGTTTGCGCAGTAGTCCAAATCGCATTCAGGGTCTTGTTCAACGATGTTAATCGTCGGAGGCGACACTTGATTCTTCACGGCCAAAATCGTGAAGACAGATTCGATTCCGCCCGCACCGCCCAACAAGTGACCGGTCATGGACTTCGTGGAATTAACCACCAACTTCTTAGCGGCTTCACCAAAAGCTTCCTTGATCGCCTTTGTTTCATTGATATCACCGACACTTGTGGAAGTGCCGTGAGCGTTCAAGTAATCAATATCTTCAGGTTTGATACCGGCGCGAGCCATTGCCATTTCCATGCAGCGCTTCGGACCGTCGGTATTCGGCGTCGTAATATGACCGGCATCGCTTGTTAAACCGTAACCCACGATTTCCGCATAGATATGGGCACCGCGAGCCAGAGCGTGTTCGAGTTCTTCAATCACGACAACACCGGCACCTTCACCCATCACAAAGCCGTCACGATCCTTATCAAACGGACGGGAGGCATGTGCAGGATCGTCATTGCGGCGGCTCAAAGCATGCATATTGTCAAAACCGGCAACACCGACCGGGCAGATGCTTGCATCGGCGCCGCCTGCCACCATCACATCCGCGTCACCGCGGCGGATGATCCAGCTGGCTTCACCAATACCGTGAAGACCGGTCGTGCAGGCTGTTACATGAGCAATGTTCGGGCCCTTTAAGCCGAACATAATCGACAACTGACCGGAAATCATGTTAATGATCGTCCCCGGAATCATAAAGGGAGACACACGGCGGGCACCGCGTTCGTGCAAGGCAAGGTAGTTGTCGCAAATCATCGACAAACCGCCGATACCGGAGCCGATCGAGCAGCCGATACGGGTAAGATCTTCTTTTTCAAGATCAAGGCCAGAATCACGGATAGCTTGCGTGCCAGCGGCTACGCCGTAGTGCACATAGCGGTCATAACGGCGAGCTTCTTTAGCCGGGAGGTATTCCTCCACGTTGAAGTCCTTCACTTCGCCTGCGATCTGGCAGCCCATGCCGCTCGCATCAAAACGGGTGATCAGGCCGATACCGTTTTTACCGGCCAAAGCGTTTTCCCAACTTGTCTTTACATCGTTACCGATCGGACAAACCATGCCGAGACCGGTTACCACAACACGACGCATGGACATTCTCCCTTAAAGATTCAATTCATTAACAAAACCCCGCCAAAACCCGACCAATTGCTTGGCGTTTAAGGCGGGGTGGCCATCTTGAAAAGATGGTTAAAAATTACTTAGCGTTGGCTTGGATGTAGTCGATCGCTTGTTGAACCGTACGCAACTTTTCTTGTTGATCGTCCGGG
>ERZ779866.1838-NODE-1838-length-20198-cov-3.824207_pt1 | contig 20198 bp, 20 predicted proteins | sample MGYA00511248_ERZ779866 | MGnify/ENA primary metagenome ERZ779866 (study PRJEB29588, sample SAMEA2155758) | human gut metagenome | biome: human gut; feature: human-associated habitat; material: faeces | place: Denmark | collected 2008/2010 ... | reverse complement strand
CTCGCCGGAGTTGGAGAACAGCGCGCCGATATGGTCGGCGGCGGTATAGCCCTCCGTCTCCCCGTCCTGCGTCATTACGTTCAAGACATAGATCTTGAATGCGTCCGCCTCGGCCACGGCGCGCGCCACGCCTTCCGTCAGAAGGTTCGGCATGATACTGGTATAAAGGCTGCCGGGGCCGAGGACTATCATGTCCGCAGCTCCTATCGCCTCAATGACCTCGGCCAGCGCGGGCGGGCGCTCGGGTATGAGCCGGACCCGCAGTATCCTTGCGCCCAGGCTCTTTTTGAAATCCGCTATGCGGGATTCCCCGGTTATCTCGCTGCCGTCGTCGAACTCTGCGGCGAGGTAGACATTCTCGTTCGTGACGGGCAGGACCCGGCCCGTGATGGCCAGGACCTCGCTCATCTTGCGCACGGCCTCGTCGAAGGTCTCCGACATGCCGTTGAGCGCGGCGAGAAAGAGGTTGCCGAAGCTCTGGCCCCTGAGGCTGCCCTCGGTGAAGCGGTAGGCCAGGAGCTTTTCCATCGTCGGCTCCGTGTTCGCCAGGGCCTGGATGCAGTTGCGCACGTCGCCCGGGGGCGGCATGCCTAGGTCGGCCCGGAGCATGCCCGAGCCGCCGCCGTCGTCCGCCACGGTGACGACGGCCGTTATGTTCTCCGACTGCCGCTTCAGGCCCCGGAGCATGGTCGAGAGCCCCGTGCCGCCGCCTATGACGACGATGCGCGGGTCGGCCTCGCGTCTGCGTCTGCTCATGTACTCACCCCTTTTCAAGGTCGCGGAAGCTCCGCGCGGCGGGGATGCCCGCCTCCTCCAGACTGTCCGCCAGCGCGCAGGCGACGGCTACGCTCCTGTGCCGCCCGCCCGTGCAGCCTATGGCTATGTTCAGGTTGTATTTGCCCTCCTCCAGATAGAGCGGCATGAGGAAGCGGAGCAGATCCTCCAGCTTCTCCAGAAAACGCCGCGCGTCCCCGCAGCCGAGCACGAAGTCCGACACCGGCTTGTCAAGGCCCGAGAGGCCCCGGAGCTCCTCGACGTAGAAGGGGTTCGGCAGAAAGCGCACGTCGAAGACGAGGTCCGCGTCCATGGGCAGGCCGTATTTGTATCCGAAGGCCGTCACCGTGACGGCAAGGCGCCGCGCGCCGGCCCCGCCCGGCAGCAGAGCCGCGATGCGCGCCTGGAGCATCGCCGTTGTGAGGCCCGTGGTGTTGATGATGTAGTCTGCCCGCTCCCTGAGCGGCGCGAGGGCCGCCACTTCAAGGCGCACGGCCTCCTCGATGGAGCCGCCCGCGAGCATGGGATGCGGCCGGCGCGAGCTCTTGTAGCGGCGCACGATGGTGGGCATGTCCGCCTCGACGTAGAGTATCCTGTACTCCAGGCCCTGCTCCCAGAGCCTGTCCAGGGCCTCGATGAGGCCCGAGATGCTCTCCCTCTCGCGCACGTCCGTGACAAGGGCCACGCGCTCGTAGCGCCCGCGCGTCGCAAGGCAGAGCTCCGCAAAGCGCGGCAGCAGCGCCACGGGCATGTTGTCCACGCAGTAGTAGTCCATGTCTTCGAGTATGTCCGCCGCGAGGCTCTTGCCCGCGCCGGACATGCCGGAAATTATGAGAAATTCCATCCCTTAACCCTTCAAGATCCTGACCTCCGGCTCCAGCCGGACGCCGCTTTTTTCAAAGACCGTCTTTTCTATGTGCGCCATGAGGCGCAGCACGTCCTCAAACGTGGCCCCGCCGCGGTTCACGACGAAGCCCGCGTGCTTTTCCGAGACCTGCGCCCCGCCTATGGCGAAGCCCTTGAGCCCCGCCTGGTCTATGAGCGCGGCCGCGTATCCTCCGGCAGGCCGCTTGAAGGTGCTGCCCGCCGAGGGCAGGTCGAGCGGCTGGGAGGCGCGGCGCTTTTGAGCAAGCTCGCGCATGCGCGCGCCTATTTCCCCCCGGTCCCCCGGCGTCAGCCTTATCTCGGCGTCGAGGATGATGCTCCCGGTGTCGGAAAAAATGCTGCGCCGGTAGCCGAGCCCAAGCTCCCCGGCCGGAAGCCTGAAAAGCTCCGCATCGCTGTCAAGAAAGCTCACCGAGGATAGTACGTCCTTCATCTCGCCGCCGTAGGCCCCCGCGTTCATCATCACGGCGCCCCCCAGGGTGCCGGGGATGCCGTGGGCAAATTCCAGCCCCGCCAGCCCCGCCTGCTGGGCATATACCGCCAGACGGCTCAGCAGCACACCGGCATCGGCCTCCAGGGTCACATCGTCCAGACGGCGGATGCCGGTCATGCGCTCCGCCGTTTTGATGACCAGGGTGTCCAGCCCCCGGTCCGACACCAGCAGGTTGTGAGTACGCACACCTCTTCACATTTTCCGCAGCCTATACAGGCGCCTTTAACCCTGAAGCCCTTGGTTTTTATGAAGAATCTATAAAATCCCTCGTTTACTATTCCCGACTTGAGCCTGTCGGCAGCGCTCACCTTGACGGCGGGAAAGATCTCGCCGTTTTTTATGAGCTCTATGCCCTTTTTCATCTTTTCCTCGGCCTTTTTTATCATTTCTGCCGATTTCTCCTCTGTGGGAGCCTTGAACATCACGATGTAGTTGTCCGGCATAACCACTGGCAAAAGTCCCTTGAACTCAAAACCTTTTTTGTCACACAGCTCTTTTACTCTCTCGGCGGCGTTTCCCGTCTCTCCTCCGCAGGTCAGGATAAAATATGCCTCCCTGCTGCCTGTAAACACCGTTTTCTCTATAAAATCTTCAAAAACCCTCGGCATCTGCCAGCTGTAAGTGGGACAGACAAAAATCCACGGCTTTTCCGACTCAAGATTTGCCCTTATGCCGTTTCTTATAAAATCAAAGCTGTCCGTCACGCTGTCCAGAAGCAAATCGGACGCCATTTTCGCGCAGTATCTGCTGTTTCCCGTACCCGAAAAATACACTATCATTGTTTTTCACCTCTTGTTTTTCGATAATCTTTATATCTCTATTTTACCATAAGAGATCATCTGTGTCCATTTATTAAGCATTTCATTCTTTGTCAAAAACCAACAAACTTTCTTTTTGACTTGTTGAAAATTTAGTTTTATTGTGATACAATGTAACCATAAGAATATACAGGTTCAATATCAAAGGAGGAAATTTTTATGGATGCCATGCAAAACCTGCTCACACGCAGAAGCGTCAGAAGCTACAAACCCGACCCGATACCGGAAGATATCCTCGAAAAAATCATAGAAGCGGGCACATACGCCCCCACCGCCATGGGCAGACAGTCCCCCATAATCATCGCAGTCACCGACAAGGCAATGAGAGACAAGCTCTCCAAGATGAACGCCGCCGTCAACGGCTCGGACAAAGACCCGTTTTACGGTGCCCCCGCTCTGCTCATAGTACTGGCCGACAAAAACATACCCACCTATAAATATGACGGCAGTCTCGTAATGGGCAATCTCATGAACGCCGCCCACGCTCTCGGCGTGTCGAGCTGCTGGATACACAGGGCAAAAGAGGAATTTGACAGCGAGGAAGGCAAGGCCATGCTCAAATCTCTCGGCATTGAGGGAGATTACGAAGGAATAGGCCACTGTATTTTGGGATATATCGACGGCGAAGAGCCCGCTCCCAAGCCCAGAAAAGAAAACTATGTCTACTATATAAGATAATCTCCTTTCCTCCCCCCATTTCTAAATGAAAAAAGACGGCTGAGCCGTCTTTTTTCATTGAAAACAAAAATGCCGAGCCCTTTTAAGGACTCGGCATAATATGGTCGGAGTGAGGTGACTCGAACACCCGACATCCTGCTCCCAAAGCAGGCGCGCTACCAACTGCGCTACACCCCGATCAGATACCGTTAGATTATATCACAATGATGAGAAAATGTCAATATTTTTAATCTGACACCTTCTGCGCCTTGACAACTGATGTCTTTCACGATATTATAATGTATATGTATATTTAAAACGGAGGACTTTTATGAATAATTCTGAAAAGACTATGGACAAAATAGTCGCGCTCTGCAAGGGACGCGGCTTTATATACAGCGGAAGCGAGATCTACGGCGGTCTTTCCAACACATGGGACTACGGCCCCCTCGGCGTGGAGCTCAAGAACAATGTCAAAAAGGCATGGCTCAAAAAGTTCGTGCAGGAATCCCCCTACAATGTAGGTCTTGACAGCGCCATACTCATGAATCCCAAGACATGGGAGGCCAGCGGACATCTCTCGGGATTTTCCGATCCCCTCATGGACTGCAAGAGCTGCCGCACAAGACACAGAGCCGACGACCTCATCGAAAAGCAGACGGGAGTCGAGCCTGCAGGCGCCTCCAACGAGGAGCTTGAAAGAATAATCAAAGAAAAGGGTATCGTCTGCCCCAACTGCGGAAGCTCCGACTTTACCCCTATCCGCAGCTTCAACCTCATGTTCAAGACATTCCAGGGCGTCACAGAGGACAGCAAGAGCGAGATATACCTCCGTCCCGAGACAGCTCAGGGTATTTTCGTAAACTTCAAGAATGTCCAGCGCACCACCAGAAAGAAGATCCCCTTCGGCATAGCCCAGATAGGCAAGTCCTTCAGAAATGAGATCACTCCCGGCAATTTCATCTTCCGCACAAGGGAATTTGAGCAGATGGAGCTTGAGTTCTTCTGCAAGCCCGGCACAGAGCTCGACTGGTTTGAATACTGGAAAAACTTCTGCGTAAACTGGCTCAAGCAGCTGGGTCTCAAAGAGGAAAACATGCGTATAAGAGACCACGAAAAGGAAAAGCTTTCCCACTACTCCAACGCAACCTCCGACATCGAGTTTGTCTTCCCCTTCGGCTGGGGCGAGCTTTGGGGCATAGCCTCGAGAACTGATTTCGACCTTTCGGCTCATCAGAGAGTTTCGGGCGAAAACCTCGAATATTTCGATCAGCAAACCAACGAAAAATATATTCCCTATGTCATAGAGCCCTCCCTCGGCGCAGACCGCTCTGTTCTCGCCTTCCTTGTTGACGCCTATGACGAAGAGGAGATAGCAGAGGGCGATGTCCGCACCGTTTTGAGACTTCACCCTGCTCTCGCTCCTTTCAAGTGCTGCGTGCTGCCCCTCTCCAAAAAGCTCAACGACAAGGCTCAGGAGATTTGGACAGAGCTCTCCAAAGACTTTATGGTTGACTTCGACGACGCAGGCTCCATCGGCAAGCGTTACCGCCGTCAGGACGAGATCGGCACTCCGCTGTGCATCACAGTGGACTTTGAAACCGTCGGCGACGACAAGACCGAGGCCGACAACTGCGTAACAGTCCGTGACCGCGACACAATGGAGCAGGTCAGAATCCCCATCACCGAACTCAAGGAGTATATCTCTAAGAAAATAGTATTCTAAGCATGAAAAACACATCTTTCAAAAAAGAGCTTTTTATCTCGGCGGCGGTCTTTGCCTTCGCCCTGCTCTTCGGATTTCTGTGCCGTTTTGAAGGATTTGCGCAAAAAGTAAGACCGCTCAGCGACTTTGTCGCGGGCGGTCTTAATGCATTTTCTTCTCTCTTTCCCTTTTCGCTGGCGCAGTTTGCCCTGCCTCTGTTCTTCGGCGGACTGATATTCTACATAATATACTGCATAGTCAGGAAAAAATATTTCAAATGGATACCAAAAGTTCTGTTTGCCGCCGCCTATGTGTATTTTTCCTTTGTTTTTCTACACTCCTACGCCTTTTCCCTGCCCTATGCCTCCGACGCGCTGCCCTATGAGATAGAGCCCCACGATTCAGGCACGCTGGCACAGGTGACCTCCATGATAATAGAGGATTTAAACGAAGCCGAAAAACTCATCGAACGGGACGAAAACGGCGTTATGGTGCTGAGGGATTTTTCCGAAAACTGTGCCAAAATAAACGAGTCATACCTAACTCTCATGGAAAAGTACGACTTTACAAGCCGCAGCCGCATCGGCAGGGCAAAGCAGGCAGGACTGCTCTCTGTGCCCATGTCATATTGGAATACCTCGGGATTTTACTTTATGTTTCTGGGCGAAGCCAATGTCACCGAGGATATGGTAAATACCCATATTCCCTTTATCACCGCCCACGAAACCGCCCACACCCTGGGGATAGTCAGAGAGAACGAGGCCAATTTTTTCGCCTTTCTGTCCTGCTATGAAAGCGGCGACAGCCAGCTCAGATACTCGGCTCTCATCAACGCCTATGTCTATTCGATAAATTCCCTGTATTCGGCCGATGCCGGAAAGGCGGCAGAGCTGTCCACCGCCTTGTCTGAAAATGTCAGAGACGATCTGACAAGGCTCAACACCCACCTTGCCAAATACGAAACCCCAATCAAAGAGGCGGGCGACAGCTTCAACGACGCCATGCTCAAAAGCAGCGGCGAAAAGGACGGCATAAAGACCTACGGCTACATGACCGACCTTTTGATTTCCTACTATCTTGCAAAATAGAAAAAACGGGATATTTTGAAAATATCCCGTTTTTTTATTTTACTTTCCAAGTTCCTTTTTTCTTGCGGCGTAAGCCCAAACGGCCAAAGCGCAGGCGATGAAAAGTCCCGCCATGGCGTAAAGGAAGGAGAGCCTCGGGCCGAAACCGTAGATAAATCCGGCAAACAGAGAGCCCGCCACCATGCCCAAAGCCTTGAGCGATGTGAAAACTCCCATAAACACTCCGCTCTGTTTCTGATCGGGAACTCCCTGGGCATATGTGGCCTGTATAAGGGGGTTATAGAGGGCGTTGAGTGAATAGAGGAATATGTTTATTACTACAAAGGGTGCGAGAGCCTGGGGAAAGAGCAATCCTATGAGGAAAGTGCCGTATGCGCCGAGAACAACTATGAGGGATTTGAAGAGGTTTGTTCTCTTCATTATCCACATACCCACCGACATATTGGCCACCAGCGCCACTATGCCCAGTCCCGCTCTCAGCACTCCGTTATTGGAGGGCGAGAAGAAGTACTGGTCTTTTATGTAATAGTTGAAGCACTGGTCGTATGCCGTGTTGGCAAAGCTTGCTATGAGGGTGATGCACGAAAGTATTATGAGCACCTTTGTCATCTGCTTGCCGACTCTGGCAAAAGCACCGAAGGGATTGGAACCCTTTGCCGCCTCTTTCCAGATGATTTTCTTTGAGAATTTAAGCTCCTCGTTGTCCTTGCAGAGCACTGCGAAGATGATACCCGTGGCGGCCAGCGAAACGACCTGCAGCACGAACATCATGGGTATTGAGTATTCGCTTATGTATCCGCCTATGAGGTATCCCGCTGCCGACGACACCGACTGTATTACGGCGAGAAGGGTAAAGTTTTTTCCCCTCTGCTCGGCGTCCGAATAGTCCATTATGTACGAGAGCTGAACGACGCTGCCTCCTCCGATAAAGAAGCCCGAAATCATTCTGCCGAAAAGTATTCCCAACTCGGTCGTAGCCATTCCGAATACCGCCTGACCTACTCCGTAGCCTATGCCGCAGGCGAGAAACACCTTGTTTCTGCCGATCTGGTCGGAAATTCTTCCCCAAAACGGCGAAAACAGAAAGTTTGTTATCGACATTCCCGCAAACGCCACGCCGAACATATAGTCGTGCAGATTGAGATTTTTAATAATGGTCGGAGTTGCGGGATGCGCAAAGTTTGACACCACCGAATACACCGCCATTATAACAAAATACCAGAACAGCCTTTTTTTCCTTGTAGCCGAGTCCATACTCATATCCCCCCGAAAATTTTATTACTTTTTAAATCTCTTTTCGTCTTCTTTCTTTTTGGCCTCTTTTTTGAGCTCTATATACTCCTCAAAAGAGGGTACTCTGTACTTATAGAAATAAGCCTTTATGAGTTCGACCTTGTCTTCCTCCACCTCGAGGAACTTCTCCTGAAATCCGAGACCGAATCTGAGTCTCGGATTTTTGGCAGTTTTGAAATCAAAGGTGTAATATCTTATTCTGTCATATTTCGACAGTATTCCCTGAACAACTATTCCCTTTTCGGTAAGGCCGCAGTTTAGGAACAGGGCGAACACAAATATCACCACATACAGCGCGCAAAGAGCAATCGTCTCGGCATTTATTCCCAGATTTTTCAAAGCGATATAGCAGAAAAGCACCGCTATAATCGGGAATGTTATGTTCTGAGAGGGCATTTTGGCCTTTACGACTATTTTGCTCTTAAATCGCAGAAAGGAAAATACCTCCCATGCCAAAAACAGCGCTCCTACCACGAACAGTATGAGGACATAATAATTTACTTCTAAATCTCCCATTTTTTTCTCCTTGTTTACAATATTTTATTTTGTCAGTTCATCTAAGGTCTTACCGTAAAAATGAACAAAGTTTTCCATATAGTAGTCGGCTTCAGGCATGTTCAGAGCCTTTACAGCCTCTCTGAGCTGTTCCTCTGCCCCTTCAAAATCCCTGTTGCCGGCGTTTTTCTCCTCGAGACATTTGATATATGCCGATATTTTATCGGCCGCCTTTATATATCTGTAAAGCTCGGGGTTTTTCTCCTCGCAATATATGGCAGGTTCAAAATCCTCGGCAAGCTCTTTGGGAATCATGTCAAAAAGCCTGTCTTTCGCCTTAGCTTCCACTCTTTTGTACGCCTCCCTTATCTGGGAATTCTCATACTTTACAGGGGTCGGCATGTCTCCCGTTATTATCTCGGCGCAGTCGTGATAGAGGGCATACGCGGCGACAGCCGAAGGATCGCAGTCTTTATTATATACTCTGCGGCCTATAATTGCAAGGGTGTGAGCCAAAACCGCCGTCTCAAAGGAGTGCTCCATGAGGTTTTCCTCCCTGGCGTTGCGCATAAGACTCCACCTGTTTATAAACTTCATTCGTGAAAGCAGCGGAAAGAAAGCGCCCTTCATTATGCTTCCTCCCCAGATTTTATCCTTGAAACCAGCTCCATCTTCTTCCATTTTCCGCCCTTATATCTTATATACGCCAATATTGATCCGCCGCACCATCCGATGGGCAGAGCCGCCCAAATTGCCGCCGTTCCCCAAACAGGGGCAAAGGCGTAGGCAAAGGCAATTCTTATTGCAAAGGCCAAAATGGTAACCACCATGGGGAACATCACATCTCCCACGCCCCTCAGAAGGCCGGTAGATGTACCCATAAAGCTGAACACCCACATGGAAAGTCCCATAACCGTCAGGTATTCCCTGCCTATGTCAAAGACAGTGCCCGAGGCTTCGGGAACAAACAGGGCTACCAGCTGATGGGAAAGAGCTATGAGCACCGCTCCGCCTGCCGCAGACCAAATGAGCATCATGGCCATTGTGGAGCGGTATCCTCTCTTCACTCTGTCATACTGCTTTGCTCCTATGTTCTGTCCCACAAACATGGATATGGCAAGCTGAAGCTGCATGAGGGGCATGGAGACCAGCTGCTCTATTCTCGAGCCTGCGCCGTAAGCCGCCATTGTGTCCACCCCGAAGGAGTTGACCAGCCTCTGTATCGCCATTATTCCGAGAGAGGTCAGCATCTGCTGAATACCCGTGGGAAGTCCTATTCTCAGAGACTCGGCAAATATCTTTTTATCAAACACGATCTCCGAGCCTGTTATTCTCATTATGGGAACCTTTTTGTATACATATGCAAATCCCACTATGCACGACACGGCCTGGGCTATTATCGTGGCTATGGCCACGCCGTTTACTCCCCAGTGGAATTTTATCACGAATACCAAATCCAAAACGATATTGACTATCGTGGCGACAATGAGGAAATAGAGAGGTGTTTTGCTGTCTCCCAAAGCCCTCAGCATGGCGCCGAGAACATTGTACACCGCCTGAAATACCAGGCCCGCCATCATTATCTGAACATATCCCAAAGAAAGCTCGTATATCTCCTCGGGCACGGCCAGCACATATCTGAGCAGTAAACCCGTCAGCATATAGCCTATGACCGAAAGCACTATGCCGCCCAGCACCGACCCTATGTACATGGTAGATACGGCTCTTTTGACCTCTTTCAAAAGCCTTGCACCGTAAAGCTGTGATATTATGACCGACATACCCGAAGATATGCCTATCATCAGCGACACCACGAGAAATATCGCCGAAAAGGTGCCGCCGACAGCCGAAAAGGCGTGAGAACCCACATAGTTGCCGACGACTATTCCGTCGACCATGTTGTAAAGCTGCTGAAAAAGATTTCCTAAAATCATGGGCAGAGTAAACACCAAAATAGTCTTCCACTCCCTGCCCTTTGTCAAGTCGTTCATACCCATCTCCTTTTTACTTAAACCGTGATACCGAGCCGAATGTCAAAATAAATGTACGATACATCTATATTTCACAATACGGCTGCGCGGTAATAACATTATATCATATATTCCTCTCAATTTCCACAGTTAATTTTGTTTATATTATAACAAAAGCGCCGCTTGCAGCGGCGCCTGTATCATCGGTTATTCTGATTTTTTATCCTCTGTGTTCTCTTCCTTTTTTGCATTTTTCCTGCTTTTTTTAGCCTTTACAGCCCTAATGATGACAAATATCAAAACCGCCGCCGTAATTATCGCCGGCAGATTTCTCACAACCGACAGGAAAAGATTCTTAATCCCCTGTCCGTAGTCCTCAAAGCCGTTGACAAATGCTCTTTTGATCTGAACGGCAAAGCTCTCGCTCTCCCTTTCGGAAAGCCTTGTCACCTCTCTTATATTGACTTCGACAGTGCTGTAAGCTATCCGTCTGTCGAGATTGGTGAGCTCCGACTCTATGCTGTTTATCCTCCACCTCACATCGGAAAGGCTCGACTCTATGGCCAGCATATCCGATATGTTTTCGGTCTTTTCCAGCATTTTCAGAAGATTTTCGTGCTGTATTTTGAGAGATTCCAGCTCCATACTCCTGTCATTATACTGCACCGTCACATTTTCGCTGAATATGCCGCTGTCCACAACCACGCCGAGATTTCCGCCGTTTTCCATAAAGTCATTGAAGTTCTCTGCGGGTACTCTCACCGTTATTCGGGCGCTTCTCGTGCCTTTGTCTATGTTTCCGTCGTATCTGTCGTAGCGTGAGTCGTCAAAGTATTCGGCAGAATCCTTAAAACCTCCCTTTTCCTCAAGCCATGTTTCCAGACTCTCAATGGTTTTTTCATACTCCATGGTCTCTATTTCGAGTCTTCCGCTGTAAATTATCTTCTCCTCAAAATCGTACTCCGAAAAGGGGCTTTCGGAAGATGGCTGTTCTCCGCCGCTTTCCTCTGTGGCTTCGGCTGCCACTCCTGCGCCTGTGTCATATGCCTCGCTCATTTGATAATTGCTTTCAGTGGCGCTCTTTGCACAGCCCGACATCAAAATTAAAGCTGCCAGCATCAGCGCCGTAAGTTTTCTGATTTTCATATTCTCGCCTCCTTTACTCTTTAGACGGATTTTATTTTTTCTTTGTTCCGATATTATTAAATTTTATTTACAGCTTTATGTTTTTTAACCATTTTGATGTATGTGTTCCCTTTATCCCCATTTTTTTGTTGCGTTTAAAACCTTTTCGTGGTATACTATACAAAAATGGTGCTTTGCGCTCAAACAGAGCGCGGCTGAAAAAGCATTTTGTTTCCTTATTAAATATATTCTGGCAGACAGTTCTGCGCCCATCTTTCAAGGAGGATTTTCTATGGAATTTACTAATGAATACGGCAAAATTACCCTTTCCTCAGATGTTTTGGCATCTATTGCCGGCGCCGCAGCCATAAACTGCTTCGGCGTAAAAGGAATGGTCCTCGTGTCCTTAAAGGACGGTCTTGTGCATCTGCTCAAAAATGAGTACATGTCCAAGGGCGTAAAGGCCACGATAGGCGAAAACGGAGTGGAGATTGAGCTCCACATCGCCGTCAACTACGGAGTCAATATCTCAGCTGTGTGCAAATCTATCATAAGCGAAGTGCGCTACAATGTCGAACGTTTTTCCGGCGCCAAAGTCGCAAGCGTAGATATATATGTAGATTCAATTCGTATCGATTAGGAGGCAACTTATTTTGGCTACTGTTATAAATGGTGAAATTTTTAAGAATATGGTGACTTTGGCGGCAAATGCTGTCGAGGACCAGAAAGAACAGCTCAATCAGCTCAATGTTTTCCCCGTCCCCGACGGTGATACCGGAACAAATATGGCCCTCACTTTGGGCAGCGCCGCAAAGGAGCTTGCGAAGCACAGCGAGATCACTTTGGGCAAGGCGGCCGACATCACCTCTTCCTCTCTTTTGAGAGGTGCGAGAGGCAACTCGGGCGTCATCACTTCCCTGCTTTTCAGAGGTCTTACAAAGGCCATGCGCGAGCTTCCCCAGGCAAACGCCCTGGATTTTGCAAACGCTCTCACCGAAGGCGTGCAGACTGCATATAAGGCCGTCATGAAGCCTGCCGAAGGCACTATACTCACAGTTTCCCGCATTTCCGCTGCCGCAGCCGTCGAGGCCGCCGAGCAGGGCAAATCTCTGGAAGAGGTCATATCTGTGACGATAGACGCCGCCAGAAAGGAACTCCCCAACACAATGGAGCTCAATCCCGTCCTTAAAAAGGCAGGCGTTGTCGACGCGGGCGCCTATGGCTATATAGTCATTCTCGAGGGTATGCAGAGCGCCGTCACAGGCAAAAAGCCGAAGGTCGTCTCCTTTGAGGAAAAGGCTCCCTCCAAGGTCAACGAGGCCGGAGTGGATTACCTCATCTTTGACGAAAAAGACATTACATTCGCATACTGCACCGAGTTTATCTGCGAGAGAACCGACAAGAAGCGTTCGGTTCCCCGTTTCAGAGCCCTTCTCGACAGCATCGGCGACAGCGTTGTCGTCGTTGATGACGAGGAGTTCATAAAGGTCCATGTCCATACTAACAACCCCGACAAGGCTTTGGGTGAAGCCCTCAAGTTCGGCCGTCTTTCCTCTATCAAGATAGAGAATATGCGCGAGCAGTTTGAGGCTCTTGCGAGAGAGCAGGGTCTCAGAGTCATCGACGCCGAAGAGGCCGAAAAGATGGCCAAATCGGCCAAAAAGCCTGCTATCGAGAAGAAATACGGCTTTGTCTCGGTTGCCGCAGGCGACGGTATCGAGAGCATTTTCAAGGATCTCGGCGTAGACGAAATGGTCGAGGGCGGTCAGACCATGAACCCCTCCACTCAGGACATTCTCAATTCGGTGGAAAAGACACCTGCCGAAATAGTATTTGTCCTTCCCAATAACAAAAACATCATAATGGCAGCGGAACAGGCATCGGCAATAGCCGACCGTCAGGTCATCGTAATCCCCACCCGTTCGGTGCCCCAGGGTATCTCTGCCCTTTTGGCATTCGATCCCGACAACGACATCGACACCAACAGGGAAAATATGACAAATGCTGCAAAGGCTGTTTCGACAGGTCAGATGACATACGCCGCAAGAAACGCCGAAATCGACGGCAAGACCATCTCAGAAGGCGACTTCATGGCTCTCGTCGACGACAAGCTGCTTGCCACGGACAAAGACCCTGATATCATTATCAAAGAGATGGCCGAAAATATGTGCTCTAAGAAAAGCAGCTTTATAACAATCATCTACGGCAGCGATGTCGAAGAAGAAAAGGCAAATTCTGTCGGAGATGTATTCCAGTCCCATGCTAAAAACGCCGAAATAAATGTGGTATACGGCGGACAGCCCGTCTACTCCTACATTATCTCGGTAGAATAGGTATAATTTTATGAACAAGCAATCCAAACTTTGGCTTTGTACTCTTGCCGCCTGTATTCTTCTTTCGGGATGCAGCGGCAAGGAGACCGAAACCACCGCCGCAGAGGAGACCACAGCCGCCACAACGACTGCGACCACCGCTGAAAGCACTTCGGAGACCGAGAGCTCGGAAATCAAGGTGTCCTCTAAGAATCTCAGCGAAAAAACCTTCTTGGAGGACGGCTCCGATATAATAGTGGCTGCCGCCGAAATTCGTTTTCCCACTTTCGAGGGTGACAGCGAAGCTCTTATGAACATCAACTCCTATTATGACAACCTTCTTGAGAAAAATACCGTCTATTTCCGCGGGGAGTTTACCGAGATGGCCCGTGAAAATTACAAGTTCACCCAGGACAACGGCACTATCTTCAATCAGTTTTCCATAAGATCTGATTTTTGGGTGGCCTGCAGTGATGATAACTATGTCTCCGTCGTCCGCGATTACGACGAGGCGTCAGGAGGCGCCGTCTCCCACACCACTCTCGCCTGTGATAATTTTGATGCGAAAACAGGCGGCAAACTTACACTTTCCGACCTGTTCAGCGTAAATGAGGAGCTGTATCTCAAAAAACTTCTGCCCATTATAAAGGAACAAGCCAAAGAGAAGACAGACCTTTACACCAACTACGAATCCCTCCTTGAAACCACTCTGAACAAGGACAACTTCTATATTGTCGATGAAGACGGCGAAAAGACCCTCTTTATCGTCTATCAGCCCTATGACATAGCTCCTGGCAACATCGGCGTAATAGATTTTGCCATTCCCTTCAGCGACCTCAAAGAGATTTTGAAATAGGTGGAATATGGAAAAAAATCAGATTTTCGAAGGGGAAATCACAGGATATAATTCCGACGGTCTCGGAATATGCAAAAAAGACAATGTAATATATTTCGTAAAAGGCAGCGTCCGAGGGGATGTCTGCCTTATTCGTGTTGTAAAGGTGCTTAAAAACTTTTGCTACGGCATAGTGGAAAAGCTTATAAAGCCCTCGGAGCACAGAATATCTCCTCTCTGCCCCCACTTTCCTCTGTGCGGAGGCTGTGACCTCCATCACATGACTTATGATGAGGAGCTTTTTTTCAAAAAGGACAAGGTCATTTCCGCCATGAAGAGAATCGGTGGAATAGACACCGACTGCCAAATCTTCGGCAGCCCTTCCGTATCTCATTACAGAAATAAGGCTCAGTATCCCGTAAAAAAGCAAAAAGGCGAGATTGTCACTGGATTTTACCGCGCCAGAAGCCACGATATTGTGCCTATGGACGACTGTCTTTTGCAGAAAGACGAGGCCAACCGCTTATCTCTGTTTGTCTGCGATTTTTGGCGCAGGCACGGCCTGTCTGTATATGATGAAATATCTGGCAAGGGACTTTTAAGACATATATACATAAGAACATCGGCAAAAAATATGCAGCTCTGCCTCGTTATAAACGGCGGCGGAATCCCCAGAAAAGATGAGTTTATCAAAGAGGTTACATCGTCTTTTCCCTCCGTCAGCTCTGTTGTTCTCAATATCCACAGGGCGTCTACCAATGTGGTTTTGGGCAAGGACTGCGTTACGATTTTCGGTGACGGCTTTTTGAGAGACGAGCTGTGCGGAAATGTATTTGAGATATCTCCCCTCGCCTTCTATCAAATAAACCACGACCAGACCGAAAGGCTCTATGACAAGGCTTTGGAGTTCGCAGGTCTCACAGGCAGCGAAACGCTGCTGGATTTGTACTGCGGAATGGGCACTATCACCCTGCACATGGCCAAAAAGGCAAAATTCGCCTACGGAATCGAAATAGTACCCGAGGCCATAGAAAACGCCGCTTTCAGCGCCAAGGTCAACGGGATAGAGAATGTAAGCTTCATGTGCGCCGACGCAGGTACAGGCGCAGAAAAGCTTTTGAAACAGAATGTCAGACCGGATGTAATATGCGTCGACCCGCCCAGAAAAGGTCTCGACCAAAAGGCGGTAAACGCCGTCCTCTCCCTCTCCCCCAAAAAGATCGTCTATGTCAGCTGCGACTGTTCAACAATGTCAAGAGATGTCAAACTTTTCTGCGAAGCAGGCTATAAATTTGAAAAAATCGCCGCCTTTGATATGTTCCCGAGAACATCCCATGTCGAGACGGTTATGTTGCTTTCACGCTGCAATTAAACCAAAATAATTGTGCAAATGGCATACAAATATTTGTATTCCGCTTGTTTTTTATATTGTACTTTTGCCTTAAATATGTTATACTGTATTTATAATATAGTATTATAGGGGGTTATCATGTTTAAAAAGAAGCCAATTACACTTGCCGTTGTACTGACCGCTCTTGTATTTCTTTTTATTTTTTGCAAAGACTTTTTCATACCCAAGGCCGAAAAGCACGAGCTTTACGAACTTCTGTCATCTAAAGCGGGCGGCGCTGATGTTCGCATAAGCACTGAGGTCAAAGTAGGCAACAGGATTGCAAATTACACTCTCGAGCTTTCCGATGGCTCCTCAATGATAAACAGAGACAACGGTAAGACATATACCCTCCGTTCTCTGTCACGATATACAGGCGAAAAATACTGTGAAATGAGTTATTCTGACGAAAACGGAGACTACACTCTCAGCTGGTATTATCCCTCAGGGCGCGACGATTTAAAATATCTCATATCAAAGAGCAAAAGCGGCACTCGCGCCGTTTGGAAATTTTATGATTTTGATATATCCGAATGTGTCGATGAAAGCCGAATGCCCGAGGAAAGCCGGCAGCTGTATGAAAAACAGAAAAAGAATATCATAGCCAATGCCGAAAAATATATAAAAAATGCCGATACTTCTCCGTATACTCTCGGTGAAATGCTGTCTCTGATATACGGAGCATCTTCCGCTGAAGACATTGAGTCAATCGAATTTTCCCCTCCAATATCTGCCGAATATCCCAATACCTACGGCGACGAATACACATCGTCCGAAAGACGGGAGATAGATAAAATCTATGATATTATCTCTGAAATAAAGTTCTACGGCATGGAAAGTTTTTACGGCAAATCCGAGCTGCGCAAGGATATTGTGTCGGAATTGTCCAAAGAAGAGCTCAATAAAGGCAGCGACTCCCATATAACTATAAAGCTTAAAAACGGTGAAATAATCGACGACTGGATATTCGACCCTGTTGTCGGCAACCTGTACGGATACGGCAACCGCTGCAGCGAGATCATATCCCAAGAGGATATAAAGGCTCTGTCAGATATTATGAGTGTCAAAAAATAAAAGAGACCTCTGGGTCTCTTTTATTTTGTCTCCTTAATTGAAAAAAAGTTTTTTCTGTATGTCAGTATTCCGTCTTTTCTCATCTTCGAAAGCTCGGCCGACAGAGCGCTCCTGTCGACGCCGAGATAATCGGCCAGCTGCTGTCTGTCAAAGGGAATTGTGAAGCTCATATCCCCGTTTACCGACGCCTGGCGGGACAGATAAGCCATGAGCCTTCCTCTTATCGTCTTGTGAGAAGTGTAGAATATCTTGTCGGACAGATGGAGATTTTTCTCGGCCGTGAGGGCAAGGAGATTTTTGATGACGGCGCTGTGACATTCGCATGTCTCGCGGCAGCTTGTCATAAGCTTTGAAGCATCTATAAACATCACCTCGGTATCGTCTGCCGCCGTCACATTTACCGACAAAGGCACATCGGGCAGAAATGCGTAGGTCTCGGCAAAAATCTGTCCCTTGCCGAAATGGCCTAAAATGTCGGTATTTCCCCACACATCTCCCCTCTCTATATTCACGCTTCCCGACAGCACAAGGCCGATATTGTGAGTCTTCTGACCCTCGCCGTATATGACATTGCCTTTCTGGTATTTTTTGCAGAACGCGCCAAGACAAATGAACATTTTTTCAGCGTCTTTTTGAGATACATTTTTAAAAAGCGGAGTGTCCGCCAAAAAAGAAAAATCCATAAAATCTCCTTTTTGTTGTTAAAACAACATACTTTTGAGCACTATTATATTATACTCTCATTGTAAAGTCAAATACGAACCGAGGAGGAAAGTTTTATGGTAAGAAGAATTATAGAGATAGATGAGGAAAAGTGCAACGGCTGCGGCAAATGCGCCGCCGCCTGCCACGAGGGAGCCATAGGAATGGTAGACGGCAAGGCAAAGCTTTTGCGTGACGACTACTGCGACGGTCTCGGCGACTGTCTGCCCACCTGCCCCACAGGAGCAATACGCTTTGTGGAGCGCGAAGCCGCTGCCTATGACGAGGCGGCCGTAAAAGCCAACATGGCCAAGGCCAAAAAGCCCTTTGTCTGCCCCGGCTCTATGGCAAAGGCCATATCACGCCCTGCCGAAGAACCCCGCTCTGAAACCCATGAATCTCACAGCATGCTGCGCCAGTGGCCCGTGCAGATAAAGCTTGCCCCGATAAATGCTCCTTACTTTGACGGAGCAAAGCTTTTGATCGCCGCCGACTGCTCGGCATACGCCTTTGCCGCCTTTCATGAGAAATTTATAAAGAGTCACATCACCCTCATCGGCTGCCCCAAGCTGGACAGCGTCGACTACTCGGAAAAGCTCACCGAAATAATAAAAAACAACGACATAAAGAGCGTCACCGTGGTACGCATGGAGGTGCCCTGCTGCAAAGGTCTTGAAAACGCCGCCATAGCTGCCCTCAAAGACAGCGGAAAATTCATTCCGTGGCAGGTGGTTACCATTTCCACAGACGGACGAATTATCGTTTAAAAAAAGCTCCCCATGGGAGCTTTTTTTATATTGCAAACATCTGTTCACGCCGTCGGTTTTCCGTTACTTTTCTTTTTCGCAAGTTTGACAACTGCCCATATCCCCCATCCTATGACACATATGAGTGACATAAAGCCTGTGAAAATGGCAAGGAATACATAGCCGAGACTTTTCCACCCCATGACTGCGGCGGACACAACTGCCGATATGAAAAGCACTGAAATCGGCAGCAGACGGGCCGCTTTACTTCTCACTTTGAAACAGAGCAGCAGCTGTATCGGCAAAAGCACGGCAACAGAGAAAATCAGCACAAGAGTGGTGATTTCCACATCCCCTATCCAAATGTCAAACATATACTTACGCCCCTTTCTGTCTCAGCGAGAGCTTTTTATTTAAAACCAAGCCTCATAATAAAACCAGTTGTCGGTTATCCTCTTTGTAATTCCGCCGTTGTCGGTGCCGTCGCTCCACTCCCAGCTGTTTTCTCCTGTTTTTGCAAGCTCATAATCACAGTTTTGATAGGCGGCAGGAACATCGTTTTCCGAGTAGTAGAAGCCGTAATATTTGGCCGATGGGATTATGCCGAATCCGCCGTAAAAGAACTGCACGATGTTGTTTTTTCCGCCGTAAACTCCCTCTATCTCCACGCCTTTAAAGCTGTCAGAGTCTTTTTGTCCGCCGAGTATCTTCAGCGTTTCCGCTTCGAGACCTTCCCTGTTTTCGAGGACGAAGCTGTATATCTTATCCTCATAACTTCTCAAAACCGTCACTCCCAGCACGGCGAAAACCGCTAAAACTGCGGCGGCATAGAGCAGAAACCGTCTTTTGTCTTTAGTCTTTCTCATTTTTCTCACCTTTTTCAGTATTTCAGCCTGTCAAGCCCTTCCTTTAAATCCTCGGCTATGTCTTCCCAGTTTTCAAGGCCGACAGACAGCCTGACAAGACCTTCGGAAATGCCGAACTCCTTTAACTCCTCGGTGGTGTATGGGGAATGTGTCATGCTGGCGGGGTGCTCTATCAGCGTTTCGGCGTCGCCCAGACTCACTGCCAGAGTGCAGAGTTTTAGGGAATCCAAGAGTTTTTCGCCGTTTTCCCTGCCGCCCTTTACCTCAAAGCTTATCATGGCGCCGAATTTTTTCATCTGCTTTTTCGCTATTTCATGTCCCTCATGGCTCTCAAGCCCGGGGAAGTACACCTTTTCGACAGCGGGATGATTTTTCAGGAATTCCGCTATCTTTTCGGCCGACTGACAGTGTCTGTCCATGCGTATCTCGAGGGTTTTAAGGCCTCTGAGTATCAGAAAAGCCTCGAATGGCCCCAAAACTGATCCCGTCATATCTTTTATTCCGAAAAGTCTGACATCATTTATAAACTCTTTTGAACCCGCCACAAAGCCCGCTATCACATCTCCGTGGCCGTTTAAATATTTGGTGGCCGAATGTACCACCGCATCACAGCCCAGCTCTATGGGATTTTGCAGATACGGCGTGGCAAAGGTGTTGTCGCATATCACCATTATGTCCCTGTTGTAGTCGTGGACGGTTTTGGCCGCAAGCTCGATGTCGGTTATCTTGAGATTGGGATTTGCGGGGGTCTCGAGATACACCACCCTCGTGTTGGGTTTCAGTGCCTTTTTGAGCTGTTCTATGTCCGAGGTGTCCACAAAATCCACCTCGACGCCGTATCTCGATATGCCGTGAGCCAAAAATGCATAGGTACAGCCGTAAAGGGTTCCGTCGGCCACGATGTGGTCGCCCGCTTTGCATGCCGTCCAAAAGGCCGCCGATATGGCTCCCATGCCCGACGAAGTGGCCG
>ERZ779866.1836-NODE-1836-length-20233-cov-9.904698_pt1 | contig 20233 bp, 13 predicted proteins | sample MGYA00511248_ERZ779866 | MGnify/ENA primary metagenome ERZ779866 (study PRJEB29588, sample SAMEA2155758) | human gut metagenome | biome: human gut; feature: human-associated habitat; material: faeces | place: Denmark | collected 2008/2010 ... | reverse complement strand
CCGGCTGGAAGCGGTATCGCGCGCAGGAAAAGCGGGACGCCGCGCTGCCGGAGCTGTCGGAGGGGCAGGTATTGGATTGCACCGAAGCCGCCGTAAAGGAGGGCAAGACCACGCCGCCCAAGCACTTCACCGAAGATACCCTTCTGTCTGCTATGGAGAACGCGGGCAAGGACGATACACCGGAGGACGCCGAGCGAAAGGGCTTGGGAACGCCCGCCACCCGCGCCGCCATCATCGAAAAGCTGGTAGCCACGGGCTTTGTGGAGCGCAAAAGGGCAAAGAAGGCCGTCAGTCTTGTGCCTGCCCATACCGGCGTTTCCCTCATCACCGTGCTGCCGGAGCAGCTCCAGTCCCCGCTTCTCACCGCCGAATGGGAATACCGCTTGCAGCAGGTGGAGCGCGGCGAGCTTTCCCCGGACGAGTTCATGACCGGCATTGCGGATATGCTCACGGAGCTGGTGAAAACCTATAAGGCCATCTCCGGCGCGGAGGTGCTGTTCCCCTCCGGCCGGGAGGTCATTGGCAAATGCCCCCGCTGCGGCGGCGAGGTCAGTGAGAGCAAAAAGGGCTTCTTCTGCGAGAAAAACGACTGCCGCTTCGGGCTGTGGCGGGACAATAAGTTCTTTGCCGCCAAGCGCGCCGCTCTGACAAAAAAGGTAGCCGCCGCGCTGCTGGCAGACGGGCGTGTGAAGCTCACCGGCCTCTACTCCGAAAAGACAGGCGGCACCTACGACGCCACCGCCGTGCTGGAGGATACCGGCGAGAGCGTCCGCTTCCGTTTGGAATTTGACAAGGGGGCGAGGACATGAAGCTCTCCAAGCTGGAGCAGGAAAGTATCATCCTCTACAACGAGGAAGAATCCACCGCCAGCATCTACACCCACGACCCCAAGCTGAAGCGCAAGCTCAAGCGCCTTGCGGAGAAATACCCGGACAAGGTGTACCCGGATAGGGCCGTCCATGCCGGAGCGGTCAGCTACGCCGTGCCGAAAAGCTGCGTCAGCGTCAGGGAGCCGTTCAGCGACGAGCGGCGCAGGGCCGCCAGCGAACGCGCCAAAAACGCCGGATATACGCCGCCCGCAAGGAGTATATACTCCGAAAACGAATAAGAACCGAGCGCCCGCACAGGAAAGCCTACCCCTGCGCGGGCGCTGCCATTTTAGGGGTAAGCAGCCCATGAAATGAAAGGAAGTGCCTATGACACGAAAATCTCCGTATCCGACAAGAGCGGATTATCCGGCATTGATTGAAAATGCCAAGCCTGCGCTGCGCGAGCTGCTGGAAGCGGCCTCCTATGAACGGAGGATCGCCGTTCTCAACGAATGTTCTCTCGATGTGGTCAATACCGTCTGCACGATCATGGTGCTGGGGCGGCACAGCCTCTATCTTCGCCGCAAAAAGCCCTTCAACGCGCCGGACACGGTTTTTGTCCGGTGGGCGGCGGACCTGTGGACGCTGCGTGAGCAGGACAAGGCAGGCGACATCCGCTATCTCTGCGGAAAAACGGATTTACGGGAATATCTTTCGCGGGGGATTCAGCTCCTGCGTATCGACCTGATGAAAGGAGGCAAAAATGCCAGAGAAGCCCGGTAAAAACAGAGAACAGCTCAAGGAGATCACCGACCGCATCGAGGCGGGTATCCGCGACATCTTTGAATCCGGCGATATGGAAAAGTACCGCAATTACCTGCGCACCATGAGCCGGTTTCACAACTATTCCCTCAACAATCAGGCGCTCATCCATTTGCAGCGCCCGGACGCCACACTTGTGGCAGGCTACAACCGCTGGCGGGACAAGTTCTCCCGCCATGTGCTGCGGGGCGAGAAGGGCATCACCATCATCGCGCCCACGCCGTATAAGAAGAAAATCGAGCAGGAAAAGCTCGACCCGGACACCAAGCTGCCCATTCTGGACGCGGACGGCAAAATCGTCACCGAGGAAAAGGAGATCGAGATCCCCATGTTCCGCCCGGTGAAGGTGTTCGACTACGCCCAGACGGACGGAAAACCCCTGCCGGAGCGTGTTGCCAGCCCCGTCGCCAACCTGACCGGCAGCGTTGAGAATTATGAGGCGTTCATGGAGGCGCTGCGCCGTTCCTCTCCCGTGCCGGTGGAGGTAAAGCCTCTGTCCGCCGATATGGACGGCTATTTCAGCCCCAAATCCCAGAGCATCACGCTGCGGGAGGGTATGAGCGAGGTGCAGACGGTATCCGCCGCCGTCCATGAGATCGCCCACGCCAAGCTCCACAACTACGGTTTGCAGCAGGCAGCGGAGCGCAGGCATAAGAGCCGCAATACAGAAGAAGTGGAGGCCGAAAGCATCTCCTTCATGGTCTGCGCCTACTTTGGCATCGAAACCGGCGCGAACAGCTTCGGCTATGTGGCAACATGGTCAAAAAACGCCGAGCTGCCGGAGTTCCGCGCCAGTCTGGACACCATCAGCAAAACCGCAAACGGCATCATCACCGACGTGGAAAAGCATTTCGCGGAGGTTTGCAAGGAGCGCGGCATCGAGCTTCCCAAGGACACGGAATATGAGCTTGTCACCATCCCGCCCTCCCGCGCCGACGCGCTGGCCTTTGCCGCCGACTACGCGGCGTTCCTGCGCCGGGATCTGAACATTCCCGACAGCACGGACAAGCCCACAGCGGAGGCGGTGGCGGACCGGCTGCTTGCCGGTGAGGACGCAGAGCTGCGGAAGGAGCTGGAGGATTTCGTCAAGCTGGCAGACGAGATCGGCATCGACGACGGCTCCCATGGGCTGCTGGAACGCTTCAACGGCCTGTTCCGCAGGGAATGGCGGGCTAAGAAGGAGCCGCAGCCGGAGGCTAAGGCGGAAATGGACGAAAAAATGACCGAGCTGCCGCCCCTGCCAGAGCTGGAGCAAGGCTATCCCATGCCGGATACCAGCATCGGCTTTTTGGAAATGTATCAGTACGGCTACACGGACGGCAATGCCATGCTGCCGCTGACAAAGGAGCGCGCCATGGAGCTGTTCATGCAGGACGTTCCCGTATTCCTGCTCTACGGCGACAACACCGAGGCCATGGCGCTGGACGCAGAGGACATTTCCTCCCACACCGGCGTGTTCGGCGTGGAGCGCGAGGAATGGGACGCGGTGCGCGGCGTTGTGACGCTGAGCGAACAGGCAGACACGGAAAAGCTGTTTCTGGAAAACCCGCAGGACGCTTTCCTCATCTATCAGATTCGGCGCGGCGGTGAATTGGACGCTTACCGCTTCATGAACTATGACTACTTGCAGAGCAAGGGCGTCACGCCGGAGCGCGGCGGCTACGACGCGATCTACACCGGCGGGCTTGCCGACTATGGGGACAACAAAACCAATCTGGATATGATTTATCAGCGGTTCAACGTGGATCATCCTGCGGATTTTAAGGGACGCAGCCTGTCGGTCAGCGACATCGTTGCCTTGAAGCAAAACGGCGTAGTATCCTGTCATTACGTTGACAGCATCGGCTTCCGGGAGCTGCCGAACTTCCTGAAGCCGGAGAATTATCTCAAAAACGTGGAGATGCTGCTGGAGGACGACTACGGCATGATCGACGGCATCATCAACAACGGCCCCAAGCAGCCCACCGTGGCCGATTTGGAGGCGCAGGTCAAGGCGGGCTTTTCCATCTCCCTGACGGAGCTGGCTGCGGCCTCCCACCGCGAACAGAAGAAGCCCTCCGTGCTGGAAAAGCTCAGGGAAAGGACGCCGGAGCAGGCGAAGAATAAAACAGCGCCCAAACGGAGCGCGGAAAGAGAGCTTTGATATGAACGACAAGCATTTCACCCACGATGAAGTCAGCCTTATGAGCATCTATAACGCGGCAGGCACCCGCGAGGGCCTGATCGCAGCCCTCACAGAAATGCGGGGGTATCTGGACGCGGAGGAGGCCGAGCTGCGGGAGCTGACGGACAGCGCCCTCGCAAAGCTGCGCGACATTACCGACGCGGAGTACGCCGCCCTTGACCTGACGCCGGATTTTGACCTCTGAGCAAAGCTGACTGTTTTACGGTCAAGAGCCGGAAAAATCGCAGATTCGCCGCTGGGAGCGCGCCGGATGAGGAATGTATCATCCGGCGCGTTTCTGTTTGAAAATCTCCGTTTTTCCCAAGTCATGAGCCGGAGAAAATACCCCAAAATCGCGCCTGCTTCGCGCAGGAAACGCAGAAAGGCCATTTATGAGAACAGGACTGACAAAAGCGCAGAAAATCACGGAAATCGTATTTGACGAAAAAGATTCCCTTATCCATATCCGCACCCACAATACCGACCTTAAAAACCGTCTTGCCGCCTATGCCGCACATCACCCCGCAGAGTGCCGCCAACTGGACGCAGACCCCGACACAGGCGGCATGGAGTTCACCATCCGCAAGGGGCGCTTGTCCTTCCGCCTGACCGCGCCGTACAGTGAGAAACGGAAACAGGCGGCGAGGGAGGCGGCAAAAAGAAACGGCTTCAACAGAAAACCATGAAGGGAGGATTTTGCTTATGCCAAACAAACTGCAAGCCTACGCGGAGCAGGCGGAGCGCACCGCGCGGCAGATCACCGGCAGCCATCTGGCGTGGACGGCGTTCCTGACCACCGCCGCAAGGCTGTATAAATACCCCTACAACGAGCAGCTCATGATCTATATGCAGCGCCCGGAGGCCACCGCCTGCGCGGAGTACGACTTTTGGAATGAGAAGATGGGGCGCTATGTCCGGCGCGGCAGCACGGGCATCGCCCTCATCGACGCTACCGGCTACAAGCCGCGGCTCAAATACGTCTTTGACGTTTCCGACACCGGCGGCAAGGAAAACGCCCGCCGCGTCAACTTGTGGGAGCTGAAAGACGCACATACCGACAGCGTGAGCGCCATGCTGGAGCGTAATTACAGCGTTTCCGGCAAAAACGGCCTTGCGGAGCAGTTCGAGAGCGTCGCTTCTCAGCTTGCTGCGGAATACTGGCGCGACCATTCCCGCGACATCCTCGGCATCGTTGCGGATTCCTACTTGGAGGAGTATGATGATTACAACATCGAGGTGGCGTTCAAAAACGCCGCTGCGGTCAGCATCACCTACTCCCTCATGTCCCGCTGCGGGATGCAGCCGGAGGATCACTTTGAACACGAGGATTTTTTCAGCATCTTTGATTTCAACACCCCGCGCACGGTGGCTGCACTCGGCACGGCGGTCAGCGAGATCAATGAACAGGTTTTGCGGCAGATCGAAGTCACCATACGAAATTATGAGCGCGAACACAGCGCGGAAAGGACGGCAGAGCATGGAGAACAACCTGACTTACACGATGAACGGAGATTACATGATTCCCGACCTGAAGATCGAAGTGCCGGAGCAGCCCCTCGGCAAGTACGGGCGGATGCGCCAGAAGTACCTGAAGGAGCGTCGGCCCATCCTCTGGAACCAGATGATTCTGGAGGAAACCCTGTTTCCGCACCTGCTGGAGATCGAGCAGGCAGCGCAGAGCCGCTTAGAGCAGATGATGCCGAAGCTGGCGTCGGAGGCGGGAGCGACGGAAGCTCTGAAAGCCCGCGACCCAATGAAATGGGTGGGCCTGATGAACACCTGCAAGGCGCAGGCGGAGGAAGTGATTCTCGCGGAGCTGATCTACGCATAACAGAACACCCCGCACGGGGCGGTCAGCTATCCTTTTTCCCCACCGAAGCGGAACAGATTACAGCCATAGAAGAAGCGGAGAGCGTTGCGCAGACGCCCTTCGCTTTTTCCGTTTCTCAGGCGCAGCTTGACCATGTGCTGCGGCTGGGCGGCAATTCGGACAACACCCGCATGGTCATTGCCGCCGCGTTCCAGAAGCAGAAGTCCACGGAGGACATTGCCGCGCTGCTGCAAAGCACCTTTCACGGCGGCAACGGCTTTAAGACGCCGGAGGGCGAGCTTTCCGCGTGGTACGCCGTAGACGGCATCCACATCGTCCCCGGCAGGAGCGCAGAGTATGTGCGCAGCGCACAGGTAATTGCATGGCAGGACGCCGCCGTGCGCATTTCTGAGCTTATGGACAGCGGCGCGTATGCCTCCAATGTGGAGCTTGCCGAGGCAGGGCAGCATGAGCGGATGCAGCTTGCCCAAGCCCTCTGGTATCTGAAACACGACCTCAGCGACGAGGCGCGGGAACAGGGCTATCTCTCCTGCCTGTCGGATATGCGGGGTGGCGGTTTCCCGGAGGAAACAGAGCGGCTTGCCGAGCGGATGACAGACCCTGCGTTCCGTGAAGTCCTCATGGACGATTTTGCACAGCTCCGATCCGACTACCGGGAGGACAGGAGCCTGCTGCGATTCCATTACCACAAGCTGGAGAACATCTGGCAGAGCCTGCGGGACCTGTCCTTGCCCCGCAGGGCGTATTCCTCCGAAATGGTCGCAGTGCCGGAGCTGGCACGCTTCATCACGGAGGACGAGATCGACCACGCCCTTGACCGCGGCAGCGGCGTCGAGGGCGGCAAGGGCAGAATCTACGAATACTTCACCGCCGACCATACCGGCAAGGAAAAGGCAGCTTTCCTCAAAGATGAGTACGGCATAGGCGGGCGCTCCCATGCCGTTTCCGGTGCATCCCATAGTGATGAAAGCCACGACAGCCGCGGAATTGTCCTGAAAAAAGCAGGCTGTGCCAATGTGGTGCTGAGCTGGACGAAGGTGGCCGCAAGGATTGACAGCCTCATTCAGAAGGACCGCTTTCTCTCTCCAAGGGAAAAGGAGCGCTACGCCCAGCTTCAGCGGGAAAAGGAGGCGGAGCGTGAACTGCCAACACAGGCACAGATTGACTACAATTCCATCAAGGAAGCCCACCCGGACGACATCGTGCTGTTTCAGGTGGGCGATTTCTTCGAGATGTACGGCGAGGACGCAAAGCAGGCGGCGGAGCTGCTGAATATGAATCTCACTACCCGCAACATCCCCGGCGCTGGCCGTGTGGAGATGTGCGGTGTACCGTCGCACAATTTAGAGATGTATGTGGAGAAATTGCGCGATAAGTATGATGTGACGATTGCCGAAGCGCCGGGCTTTAGAGGTGAACGCCACATTTACACGCTGCGCTCCGTTGACCATGAAGCAGAAGCCGCCATCAATGCTTATGAAGCAGAGTTCGGCGCGGACGGCACGAGGGTGTTCCGCGACCCCGCCGCAGAGCAAGTTCAGCCCACGGTGCAGGATCGTTTGGAGCATTACAGGCCGGTGGTGATGGCAGCGGTTTCGGAGGATACGGCCTATCGCAACGCCTGCGGTCACTCTGACCGGGAAAATGCGGAAATCGAGTGTAATGCCGCTGTGCGCCGTGCCGTTCTCAATTCAAAAGATATGGAGCTTATCCGGCTATTTTCGGATATGCCGGAGTTCCGCAGCCGCCTGCACCGAGAGACTTTTGAGGGAACCTATGCGCGGCTCCATGATCTGCTGCGTCCGCTCTCGCAGGACGATATAGACGATGCACTCCGTGCATGGAACGGAAATATCGAGAGCAAGCACGCCGTAGTGCGGTATATGGAGCAGCACGGACGTGAAAAAGAAACTGCTGCATGGCTTGCTCACGAGTACGGCGGCAAGGAGGGCAACAATCTCTTTATCGTCCGCGCTGGAAGCCCGGAAACCGCCGAACTGACATGGTCGAAGGTGCAGCGGCGTATCGCACAGCTTATCCGCGAGGATAAATTCTTCACAGAGCAAGAAAAGTCTGTGTTGGAGCAGAACCGGAATTACCTGATTTTAGACCGGCTGCGGGCAGACTGCGAATACTTTCTTGGCGCAGGCAATCGCGCAGAAAAGCATCTGTGGGCGGGCAGTGTCTATGCACAGATCGTCAAAATGCGGGAGCTGTATGACGCGCTCCCCCAAAAACCGGAATGGCTGACGAAAGAAATGATTGATGATTATGCCGACCGGATGGCACCGCAGTATCAGGTCGTAGTGTATCATCACTTTGAAAACGGCTTTGATGAGAAGCGGGACTATCAAACGCTGGAAGAAGCAGAAAAAGCCGCACAGGGTTATGTGGACGGCACGATGGGAAGCGACGGCTTTGCGTATGACGGCGCAGCCATCTACGACCAGCAGGCACGGAAGTATCTGCGTATCTACGGCGATTACCCGGATGAACGGGCGCACGCAGAGGTAGCGGGACGTGAGCCGACCGCAGAAAGCATTATCCCCGCAGACCGTTTCCATGTGGTAAGCCTTGACCGTGGCTTTCGTACCCTGTACGCCGTGTGGGACGACGAGACCCACGGCTACCATGTGGACGCGGACGGCGTGACCGAGGAATTTACAAGCGAATGGCAGGCGGAGGCGTACCGGCTGGAGCTGCAAGGACAGGCGGAGCAGGCGCTTTTAGAGCGTGCAAAAGGGCTGATCTCCGACTTTTGCCGGAGCGAATACGGCTCAGAGGCAGATTTCAGCGACCCTACCAAGATCGGCGTCGCCTACACCACCGTCACCGACGATGAGATTCCCCTTCAGGTGAACATCGACCTTGTGAATTTCCGGCTGGAGCGCTATCTGGACGACGAGCATCTGGAAACCCGGCAGTACGCCTCTTTGCAGGAGCTTATTTCCAATGAGCTGGAAAACCTCGATTTCAGCGACCTCATTCATGTTTCGGATGAGGACGTGGAGCAGCACCGCTGGCGCGTGCCGGAGGAAGCAGTTGCGGAAGCTCCCGAAACAGCTCCCGCCCCGCAGAGAGAACCGTTCCCGTATTCCGTAGGTGATACGGTGTATCTGGAAAACGGCAAGCCCTATATCATCGAGAGCGTCGGCGTCTTTGATATTACCCTCAGCGACCCGACGCTTTTCTATCCCATCTCCCGTGCGGAGAGCAGAGAGAGCTTCGCACGGCTCATGGAGCGGTATCCGCAGCCGGAAAAGACCGCCGCAGAGAATACGGCTGTCCCTGAAAAAGAACCAAACCACACCTACACCGAGGAAACCGTGGCGGTGTATCCCGGTGACAAAAATAACCTCCCCTATGATGTGGAGATTCGCACCCTGCGCTTTGACGAGCCGGAGCATGACCCGCCCGAACCGCTGCCGCCTGCGGAAAACTTCCGCATCATGGACGATGATCTCGGCAAAGGCGGCGCTAAGGAGAAATTCTGGCGCAACATCAAGGCAATCGCCACCCTGAAGCAGACCGAAGCTGAGGGCAGAAACGCCACACCGGAGGAACAGCATATCCTCTCCCAATACGTCGGCTGGGGCGGTCTTGCGGACGCTTTCGACCCTGACAAGGCAGGCTGGCGCGCCGAGTACGATGAGCTGAAAGGCGTGCTATCCCCGGAGGAATACGCCGCCGCCCGCGCCTCTACCCTCAATGCCCACTACACCAGTCCCACCGTTATCCGCGCCATTTACGACGCGGTGGAGAATATGGGCTTCCAGACCGGCAATATTTTGGAGCCCAGCATGGGCGTGGGCAACTTCTTCGGTATGCTGCCGGAGAGCATGGAAAGCAGCAGGCTCTACGGCGTGGAGCTGGATTCCATTACGGGACGCATCGCAAAGCAGCTCTATCCCAAGGCAGACATTACCGTGGCAGGCTTTGAAACCATCGACAGACGGGATTTCTTCGACCTTGCCATCGGCAACGTGCCCTTTGGACAGTACCAGGTCAACGACCGAGCTTACAACAAGCTCGGTTTTTCCATTCACGACTACTTTTTTGCCAAGACGCTCGACCAAGTTCGACCCGGCGGCGTGATCGCCTTTGTGACCTCCCGCTATACGATGGACAAACAATCTCCCGAAGTTCGTAAGTACATCGCGCAGCGGGCGGAGCTGTTGGGTGCGATCCGCCTGCCCAACAATGCGTTCAAGGCCAACGCCGGTACGGAGGTGGTGTCCGACATCATCTTCCTGCAAAAGCGTGACAGACCCATCGACATTGAACCTGACTGGGTGCATCTCGGTGAAAATAAGGACGGATTTTCCATCAATCAGTATTTCATCGACAACCCCGAAATGGTATTAGGCCGACAGACCTCGGAGAGTACGCAGTACGGCAGACAGGACTTTACTGTGGAACCGTATGAGGATTTGGACCTTGCCACGCAGCTCAGATACGCCATTCAGAATATCGGCGGCAAGTACGAAGCCGCAGAGTTGCCTGACCTCGGTGAGAACGAAACCATACAGGATACCATTCCGGCAGACCCCAACGTGAAGAATTACAGCTATGCCGTGGTGGACGGTGAGGTGTACTACCGGGAGAACTCCGTCATGGTCAAGCCCAGCCTGAACGCCACCGCAAAGGAACGTGTCAAGGGGCTGGCGGAGCTGCGGGACTGCGTTCACCGGCTTATCGACCTCCAGATGTGGGAATCCGACGATGCTTCCATCCGCACCGAGCAGCAGAAGCTCAACCGCCTCTATGACCGCTTCACGGAGAAATACGGCCTCATCAACAGCCGCGGCAACGCCCTCGCCTTTGCAGACGACAGCTCCTATTATCTGCTCTGCTCCCTTGAGGTGCTGGACGATGAGGACAAGACCAAGCTCAAAAGCAAGGCGGATATGTTCACCAAGCGCACCATCAAGCAGCAGCGCAGCGTGGATTCCGTGGATACCGCCGCAGAAGCCCTCGCTCTGTCCATTGGGGAAAAAGCCCGCGTGGATATGGCGTATATGTCCCAGCTCACCGGCAAAAGCGAGGACGACATCATCGACGAGCTGAATGGCGTCATCTTCCTCGACCCTGTTTACGGCGACTGGCAGACGGCGGACGAATACCTCTCCGGCAACGTCCGGCAGAAGCTGCGGGAGGCGGAGAACGCCGCCGTTGACAGCCCCGGCTATCTGCCCAACGTGGAGGCATTGCGCGCCGCACAGCCGAAAGATTTGGACGCTTCGGAAATCGAGGTGCGTCTCGGCGCAACGTGGATCGACAAAAAGTACATTCAGCAGTTCATGTTCGAGCTGCTGGAGCCGCCTCTGTATGCCCGCCGCTCCTTGGAGGTCAACTACTCGGAGTTCACGGCGGAGTGGAACATCTCCGGCAAGAACAGCATCCCCTACAACGACATCAACGCCCGCATGACTTACGGCACCGACTGCGCCAACGCCTACAAAATCCTTGAAGATACGCTGAACCTGCGGGATGTGCGCATTTACGACACCGTAAGGGACGCGGACGGCAAAGAAAAGCGCGTGCTCAACAGCAAGGAAACCACCATCGCCCAGCAGAAGCAGCAGGCCATCAAGGAGGCGTTCCGTGACTGGATCTGGCGCGACCCCGACAGGCGGCGGGAGCTGGTGCAGCTCTACAACGAGCGCTTCAATTCCACCCGTCCCCGGGAATATGACGGCAGGCACCTGATCTTTCCGGGCATGAATCCTGAGATCACGCTGCGGGAGCATCAGCTCAACGCCATCGCCCACGACCTCTACGGCGGCAACACGCTCCTTGCCCATGAGGTGGGCGCGGGCAAGACCTTTGAGATGATCGCCGCAGCCATGGAGGGAAAGCGCCTCGGCCTGTGCCAGAAATCCCTCTTTGCGGTGCCAAACCACCTGACGGAGCAGTGGGCCTCGGAGTTTCTGCGGCTCTACCCCTCCGCCAATATCCTTGTGGCTACCAAAAAGGACTTTGAGACACGCAACCGCAAGAAGTTCTGCGCCCGCATTGCCACCGGCGACTATGACGCCGTTATCATCGGTCACAGCCAGTTTGAGCGCATCCCCGTTTCCAGAGAACGGCAGGAGCGGCTCTTGCAGGAGCAGATTTGGGAGATCGAGGACGGCATTTCGGAGCTCAAGGCCAGCCGCGCCGAGCGCTTTACCATCAAGGAGCTGGAGCGCACCAAGAAAAATCTGAAGGCCAAGCTGCAAAAGCTCCACGACGCCGCCCGCAAGGACGATGTTGTGACCTTTGAACAGCTCGGTGTAGACCGGCTCTATGTGGACGAGGCGCACAGCTTCAAAAACCTGTTCCTTTACACAAAAATGCGAAACGTGGCAGGGCTTTCCACCACCGACGCCCAGAAGTCCTCGGATATGCTCTTAAAATGCCGGTACATCGACGAAATCACCCACGGCAAGGGCGTCACCTTCGCCACGGGTACGCCCATCTCAAATTCCATGACGGAACTGTATACCATGATGCGGTATTTGCAGCACGATATGCTCAAGCGCAACAGTCTGACCCACTTCGACTGTTGGGCCTCCGCCTTTGGGGAAACCACCACCGCCATCGAGCTTGCCCCGGAGGGGACAGGCTACCGGGCGCGGACGCGGTTTGCCAAGTTCTTTAACCTGCCGGAGCTGATGAACCTGTTCCGGGAGGCGGCGGACATCAAGACCGCCGATCAGCTAAACCTTCCCACGCCCACCGCCATCTACCACACCGAGGTCACACAGCCCACGGCGCTACAACAGCAGATGGTGCAGGAGCTGTCCGAGCGCGCCGCAAAAGTTCACGCGGGGAGCGTGGACGCAAGCACCGACAATATGCTCAAGATCACCTCGGACGGACGCAAGTTGGGCCTTGACCAGCGGGTAATCAACCCCGACCTGCCGGACGACCCGAACAGCAAGGTCAATCTCTGCGTCAACAACATCCACCGCATCTGGCAGGACGGGCAGACGGAGAAGCTGACGCAGCTCGTGTTCTGCGACCTGTCTACCCCCAAGGGCAAGGCGGCGCAGAGCGGCAGGATCGCCGCGAAAGGCACGGACAGCCCGGAGCTTCACGCGCTGGAGGCTGCCATTGACGCGGAAACCGAACCGGAGGAGCCGCCCTTTACCATCTACGACGACATCCGTGAAAAGCTCGTCGCCAGAGGAATCCCCCGCGAGCAGATCGCATTCATCCATGAGGCGAATACGGAAGTCCGAAAGAAGGAGCTGTTTGCAAAGGTGCGCTCCGGTCAGGTGCGTGTGCTCATGGGAAGCACCTTCAAGATGGGCGCGGGCATGAACGTGCAGGACCGGCTTGTGGCGCTCCACGACCTCGACTGCCCGTGGCGGCCGGGCGATCTGGAGCAGCGCAGCGGGCGCATCATCCGGCAGGGCAACCGCAACAAGGAGGTACATATCTACCGTTATGTCACGGAATCCACATTCGACGCCTACCTCTGGCAGACCGTGGAAAATAAGCAGAAATTCATCTCCCAGATCATGACCTCAAAATCCCCGGTGAGAAGCTGCGAGGACATTGACGAGGCGGCGCTCTCCTATGCCGAGATCAAGGCGCTGTGCGCCGGAGACGAACGCATCCGTGAAAAAATGGACCTCGACGTGGACGTGGCGCGGCTGCGGCTGATGAAGGCCAATCACCAGAGCCAGCAGTACCGCTTGGAGGACAACATCCTGCGGCATTTCCCGGCACAGATCGAGGAAAACAAAGGCTTCCTCTCCGGCTTTGAGGCGGATATGAAAACGCTGGAACAGCATTCCCACCCCAAGGACGGCTTTGCGGGCATGGAGGTCAAGGGCGACCTTCTTACCGACAAGGACAATGCCGGTGCTGCCATTCTGGAAGCGTTCAAGGACGCAAAGGGCTTGGAGCCCGTTCCCATTGGCAGCTATCGCGGCTTTTCTATGTCGCTGACCGTGGAAAACTTCGGCAAGGACTTCATTCTCACCCTCAAGGGCAGGATGAGCCACCGGGTAGAGCTGGGCAAGGATGCAAGGGGCAACCTTGTCCGCATCGACAACGCCCTCGCCCAGATGCCGGAGCGGTACAAAACGGTGCAGGGCAGGCTTGAAAACGTGCAGGCGCAGCTTGCAACGGCCAAGGCGGAGCTGGGCAAGCCGTTCCCACAGGAGGCGGAGCTGAAAGAAAAATCCGCGCGGCTGGCGGAGCTGAACGCAGAACTGAACATCGACGACCGGACGCCCATGGAACAGGCGGCGGAGAATGTGGTGGCAAAACGCCCCTCCGTCCTCGGCAAGCTGAAAGCGCCCAGCGTCCACGGCGCTGGGGAAAAGAAAAAATCTCACGAACAGGAGGCACGATGAATATGAACGAGGCATTACAGCAATCGTTATACGACAAGCTCTCGCGGGAGCAGGACAAATACCGGGACTGGCTGAAAGGCCAGCCCCCGGAGGAAATCCTCCATCACAGCTATGAATACACCGTGCGGGAGGATATTTTGATGAGTATGGAGGAGCTGACGCTCAGCGAGGCGGAAACGCGGGCGCTGCTGCTGTCCCCCTCGCCCATGGCGATCCTCTACGACAAGTTCTCCGATCTGGAAACCGGCTACATGGACACGATCCGCGACAGCATCGAGGACACGGCAAAAGACGAAGCAAAAAAGCTCCGGGATCTGCCGGTCTATCCCTACCCCGCCGATCACGCACGGGAACAAGGGGAGCTGGACGTTTACCGCGCGTCCTTCCGCGCCAATGTGAGCTGTAAGGACGCCATTGAAGCCGCCATCCGGGACAATTACCATGACAACCGCCTTGACACTGCGGCGGTGGGACAGGTGGCGGAGCAGTTCGGGCAGGAGCGTATGCTCTACGTCCTCGCGGCTACCGTCCGCCATTTTGATTACGACGGACGTATCTCGCGGGACAACAAGCGCTGGGCGAATACCATTCCCGCTTATCAAAACGGGGACGGCATGGATAGCGACCGCTCGGTGCAGTTTGTGGTCAGCTCCCACCCCGGCCTGACGGACCTGTTTCTCACACAGGCGCGGCACGAGCAGCGGCTGCGCCAGCCCCTTACCGCCGACGAGATCAGAACGGAGGCGGCGCGGCTGCTGGGCAAACTGCAAGAGCCTGCCCAGCCTAACAGCCCCGGCGGTACGCACTTCATCGCAGAGCTTTCCCCGGACTTTGCGGCAAGGGCCAACAGCCGCGACACGGCGGAGCTGCAAAAGCTGCTGCCCTTCCGTTCCCTCGCTCTCTCCAACCTAAAGGACCGCAAGGGCGTGTTTGCCGTCATCTCCAAGGAGGAGGACCGCACACAGCCGCTCCGCAGCCGGAAGCCCTCCGTCCGCTCCAAGCTGCAACAGACGGCGGAGCAGAAGCCTACCAGCGCAAAGAAGAAGGATTTGGAGCTGTGACATGGCGAAGCGGAAACGGGACATCCAGCTCAAAGTCCGCGTGACGCCGGAGGAACGGGCGATGATCGAGGCGAAGATGGCGCAGCTCGGCACGACGAACATGGGCGCATATCTTCGGAAAATGGCCATTGACGGCTATGTGGTGAAGCTCGATCTGCCGGAGCTGCGGGAGCTGGTGTCGCTGCTGCGGTATTCCTCCAACAATCTCAATCAGCTTGCGCGGCGGGTGCATGAAACAGGGCGCGTTTACGCTGCGGATATGGAGGATATACTCCAAAATCAGGAGCGGATCTGGCAGGCGGCAAGCGGTATCCTGTCCCGCCTTGCCGCCATAAAATAAAGGGGTATATATCCCATGCGGGGCGGCTTGCTGCGAGGTAAGCCGCCCCTGCTTTTTTGTTCCCCGTCATCCTTGCAATCTGGAGCATATTCCTGTATCCTGTTCTCACAATACAAAACGAATGGAGGAAAAAGAGATGCGCTTTCTTTTGAAACTTCTGTTTGCGCCGGTCATGGCTGTGCTTGCCGTCGTGTCATGGTTTCTTGTGTTCGTTGTTGGCCTCTCCAGCGGCATCCTCTGCATCCCCGCCGCCATTCTCGGCTTTTTCGGTCTGTTCATACTCTTTGTGGATTCCGTCAGCTACGGCGTGGGGCTGCTGGTGATCGCGTTCCTCATAAGCCCCTACGGGCTTCCTATGCTGGCGGGCTGGCTGGTGGCAAAGCTCCATGTCCTACGCTATATGCTTCGGGACTGGATATATGGATAAGGCTGTTTTCAGAAACACCGCATCAAGCAAAAGCGCGGAGCATATCGCCCCGCGCTTTTCGTTTTATTCGATCTCGTAATCCTCACTGTCGTCGGCCTCTCCGGTGGTGCAGGTGAAGCACATATTCGTCCCCGTGATGGCGCTGCCGGCCGCCCAGATGGGCGCGCCGCAGATCATGCACCCTGCGCCGTTTTTCTTGGCGGCGAGGGATTCCCGCAGCGAGGCGATCAGCTCCTTACGGTTGGCGTCCTTTATTGTTTTTTACCACGCCGTCCGCAAATTCTTCAATGGAAATATAGGTGAACATATCATTCCTCCGGTTTGACCGCAACATATTTTTGATTGCGGCTGTTGGGCTTGTCGGGAATGGTCATGCGAAGCTGCCCGCTTTCCAGCAGGGGCTTCAAATGGGATTGCATAAGGCTGCGGACGCTTTTATATCCACAGTATGCGGCGATCTCGGTTCTGGAACGCGGCTCTTGGCAGCAGGCCAAAATCTTATCTCTGATACCGACTTGTGCGGCATCTTGTGCGCCGACTTGTGCGTTATCTTGTGCGTCGCGGCTTTCACTGCGGAAGAACACAACAACGAACCCTGACTTCATAATCTTAAACGCAAACCGGCAATTTGCTTCGTTGCAGGCGTCGGCAATCCGCTTCAAGCCTGTGCCGAAGCTCTCCACATCCTTTGAGTAGTAGAGGATGGAGGTAATCAGCGGATTTCTGCGCACGGGGCGCTCATCGCCGCTGATGAAGTCCTCCGGCTTGTAGCCCTCCGGGAAGCTGCCCGGATTATATATCTCAACACGGTCTTTGTAGATGGCGACCTCGTTGCTCTGACAAGCGCCGTAGTCCTTATGGCAGAAGGAGTTGATCAGAGCCTCGCGGATGGCGTCGGCAGGGATTTCGGGAATCTCCTTGCGCTGCAAGGAACCGTCAAAATGAACGCGCCAGTGGATATTGCTCATGATGTATTTTTCGGCAAGCGCCACCAGCTCAAACACCGTTCCGCGATGACGCTGGATGTCCAGAAACGTCAGCCGCTCCGTTCCCGCGAAGATCGCCATTTGCAGCTCTGCGTACATACTCTCGCAGAACAGCACCATGCCCGCGTTCAGCAGATGCTCTCCCTCGGTCAGCAGCAGCTTATTCAGCGCAGAGGTCTTATCCGCATATTCAAATTCAATGCGCTTTGCCTCATGCCCGCGCTCAATATACCGCTCGACCAGCTTTCCGTCTACCTGCTCCACAAGAAAGTTTGACACGCGCCGTTCCCATGCGTCCTCTGCGCCGTCCTGCTTTCTCAGATAGGCCACAAGTTCCTGCTGCGACAGAACCTTGTCCTCGTCCGCAACGCGGATGCGGGCAACATCATACGCAAAGTATGGCGTATTGTAACCCTCAAAGCGGACAAGGATGCACTCTTTCCCGTCGATGCGCACGGTCTGTATCTCAGGAAAAATCTGCGGCTCGATATGATTGGAGATTGCCTGACTGATGTCCCGCAGCGTTTTTTCGGAGATTTCCTGTCCGATGGGCGTACCGTCCGGCCTGACCCCGAAATACAGCTCGCCCTTCTGATGCTTGTTGAGGATCGCGCCGATGGAAACGATCCCTTCCTTCAGCTCTCCGGTGGACTTCTTAAATTCAAGCGTTTCGGTTTCTCTGCCGAGATTCATCCCGCGTCACCCCGTTTCTGTTCCTCATCATAGGCAAATGCTACCCCATGGCGTTTGCAGTATTCCCGTATAACGAACATCGTCATCTTATTCGGAACGGTTCTTCCGTTCTCCCAACGGTTTACCGTTGCGCAGCTCACATTCAAATCCTCCGCAAACTCTTTTTGCGAAATCCTGCGCTCGCTGCGCAGCTTGATAATAGCGTCTGCAAAGCTCATACACTCCACGCTCCTTTTGCATAGTATAACACCTGTTAGGCGCTTTTACAATCGGAGCGGCGCATTGTTCAGAAAAAAGTTGCAAATCCATCCCACCGAAAGGAGGCCGCGCCCCATGGCGACCACACGCATCATTTCCATGCACGTTAATCAGGGCAAGACGATTGCCGACTGCCTGACCGACCGCATCGACTACTCCAAGAATCCAGACAAGACACAGGGCGGTGAGCTGATCTCCGCCTACGAATGCGACCCGAAAACCGCCGACGCCGAGTTCCTTTACTCCAAGCGCCAGTACCAGACCATCACCGGGCGGGAGCAGCGGCACAACGTGATCGCCTATCAGGTGCGCCAGTCCTTTAAGCCCGGAGAGATCACACCGGAGGAGGCGAACCGCGTGGGCTATGAGTTTGCCGAGCGGTTTCTGAAAGGACGACACGCCTTTTTCGTTGCCACGCACACCGACAAAAAGCACATTCATAATCACATCATCTGGAACTCCACCACGCTGGACTGCAAGCGAAAGTTTCGGGATTTTCTCGGCTCCGGCAGGGCTGTCGCACGGCTCAGCGACGCCATCTGCACCGAGCATCGGCTTTCCGTAATCGCCGATCCGAAGCGCGGGAAAAATCACTACGGCAAGTGGCTGGGAAACAAGGCGAAGCCCTCCCACCGGGAGCTGCTCTGCGGCCTCATAGACGCGGCGCTTTTGCAGAAGCCCGACAGCTTTGACGCGCTTTTGAAGCTGCTGCGCGATGCTGGCTGCGAGGTCAGGCGGCGCGGGAATACGTTGTCCCTGCGCCACCCCGGCAAAAAGGGCTTTGCCCGTCTTTCTTCCATCAACGGCTATTCGGAGGACGAGCTGCGCGCCGTCCTCGCCGGAGAAAAGGAGCATACGCCGCGCAGAAAGAGGGCGCAGGCCACACGGAAAAAGGATGCGCTGCTCATTGACATCGAGGCGAAGCTACAAGCGGGAAAGGGCGTGGGCTACGAGCGCTGGGCAAAGGTGTTCAACGTCAAGCAGATGGCGCAGACCTACAATTATCTGCGGGAGCATGGGCTGCTGGATTACGCGGAATTGGAAGAAAAAGCTGCCGCTGCGACGGAGCAGTTTCACGCGCTGTCCGCGCAGATCAAGGCGGCGGAAACGCGCATGGCGGAGATCGCCGTGCTGAAAACGCATATCATCAACTACGCCAAGACCCGCGACGTTTACGCGGGCTACCGCAAGGCCGGTTACTCGAAAAAGTATCTTGCAGAGCATGAGGGCGACATTCTGCTGCACAAGGCGGCGAAGAATGCCTTTGACGAGCTGGGCGTCAAAAGGCTCCCCACCGTCAAGAGCTTGCAGGAGGAATACGCCAAGCTGCTGACGGAGAAAAAGACGGCGTATGCTGCCTACCGGCGTTCGCGTGACGAGATGCGCGAGCTGCTGCTCCACAAGCAGAACGTGGATCGTATGCTGGGTAAAAACGAGCGCGAGGAGGAGAAGAAAAAGGAGCATGACCGGCAGTAACGGCCATGCTCCCAAGCGTTTCGCAGAAACGCGCAGCCGCACAATTTTGTGCGTTCAAAGGGTTTCAGGGGCGCTGCCCCTGACAAGCAGAGGGCAGTTTTCGCGGCGGCGGAAATTGCCCGAAAAGCAAAGTGGGTACCTCTTTGCCCTGCTTGCCACGTTTTCTCCCGTCCTTCGCAGCGATGCTTCTTGTGCTTCCCTGCATAAGTAACTTTTCTCTGAACACTTCGCCGGATGACTTGTGTTTCTTCGGATATTCGTATATAATGTATTGTGTTGAGTAATATCCATGCGGAGGTGCGGTATGAACGGGATCAAGGGCTATATCTCCATTCGGGAGGCGTCCTACCGTTGGGGCGTGTCAGAGCGGCGGGTCAACCAGTATTGCGCCGAGGGGCGGATCCCCGGCGCGTCCCGGTTCGGGCGCTCATGGGCGATCCCGGAAAACGCGGAAAAGCCGTCCGACCCGCGCTTTCAGGAACAGCGCCGCGATCCCGGCAGGACAAGCACCTGACGGATACCCCTCTGCATTTTAGCATCCGCAAAAAGGAAGTGAACGCTATGGCCTGTGACGAAAGCTACTACCGACAATATCTGAGCGGCGACGACGCGGGGCTGGAGGCCCTGATGAAGAAATACGGCGACCCGCTGACCCTGTATATCGACGGCTATCTGCACGACGTTCACGAGGCGGAGGAGCTGATGCTGGATGTTTTCGCCTATCTGTTCACCAAAAAGCCCCGCATTCGGGACGGCGGCTTCAAGGCGTATCTCTATAAAGCGGCGCGGAATATGGCGCTGCGCCATAAGAGCAAACGCAAGCCCCTGTTCAGCCTCGACGCGCTTGCGGACGAGCCGGACGGACGGCTGCTGGCGGAGGAGGTTATACAGACTGAGGAGCGAAACCGCATTCTGCATTTCTGCATGAGTGAAATGAACCCGGACTATCGGGAAGTCCTGTATCTCACCTATTTTGAAGATATGAGCTACGCGCAGGCGGCGGAGGTCACGGGGA
>ERZ779866.1835-NODE-1835-length-20237-cov-3.680309_pt1 | contig 20237 bp, 18 predicted proteins | sample MGYA00511248_ERZ779866 | MGnify/ENA primary metagenome ERZ779866 (study PRJEB29588, sample SAMEA2155758) | human gut metagenome | biome: human gut; feature: human-associated habitat; material: faeces | place: Denmark | collected 2008/2010 ... | reverse complement strand
CCATTTTTAATTTTTTATATAAGTTAGCGCACTGTTTTGGTAAACATACTTAATTTTTTGCATCATTTTAGAGCAACATTTTCCGTTCTACAAAGAATAAAACTTAAAAATATTTCCGGCTTACTGACTGCAACAGCATTTTTACTAACCAAAAACAATATTAAAATGTTAAAATTTATGCTCATTTATCATTATTTATATTTAAATAGAAAATGTTTAAAAAAATTCTTTTATTAGTAGGCATCTGCAGTGCTATGACCATGGCAGGCTGCAGTTCACTGCCTGACGGTTCACAAAAACCCTTTTTACAAATTGACAGTCTGACTCTCGCAGGTCCTAATGAAGAGCCAGGGTTTGATATTGCCTTTACAATGGAGCATCGTTCCCTTGAGCCTTTACAGATAAAAGAATACAAAGTTGACATATTCGTCAACGGAACCAAAGCGGCAAGCCATATTGAAGAGCCTGATGATTTATTGTTAAATCCCGGTGCCCCCGTTAAATTCAAATCATTCATAAAGGCTAACCTGCTTAACGAAGTTGCGGCAAAATCCCTGCAAAACAGTTCATATGTCGTAGTTGACGCCAGCTGCGTAATCACCGTAGTTTTTGATGAAGACGAAGAAAACTATGACTTTAACCCTACAGGATCATTTGAAGGCTTGATTTCCCATGTTCAGTAAATCTCACTCTTTTGAACCGCGTGTAGGAACAGCGCAATTCGTATTCGGCATCATTTATACTTTGATTGTCGCTACTGCTTTATTATTAGCGGCATATGCCTACTCTAAGGGAAACAAAGAACCCTATATGCATTACTTTATGGCCGTAGTATTTGCAATTATGGCTATAAAAAGTTTTTACCTATATAAAAAGGTAAAAAATCTGATTAAAAACGGAGTTCGTACTGTAGGAACATTAACTTCTTGTGAACCGGTACGCGGAATTACCATATTAAAAGCCGTAGTAGATGTTAAAGATTACGGTCCTATTGACATCGAAACAAGACTTGCAGGTGAAACCGTTGCCCACGAAATAAAACGTTACCTTAATGAGCACCATACGGATCAAGTTCCGGTCATGGTCGTCGGAAACAGCAAGCGCCCGCGCGGAATGATTATGATCCGCACCAAAGCAGGACGTCTTGATCCACAAAGCATTGAAATTAAAGATAAAGAAGGAGCTTTATAAATGAGTCTTGTCAGTGCCAAAGACATTCTTGACGGCAAATATGCCGTCGGCAGCACTGTTACCCTTGCAGGTTGGCTGCGTACCCGTCGTGATTCCAAAGCCGGATTTTCTTTCCTTGCCATAAATGACGGATCTTGCTTTAACAATGTTCAAGTCATCGCCGACAAGTCACTTAACAATTACGAAAGCGAAATTTTATCTTTAACTACCGGTTGTTCTCTTGTTGTGGAAGGAACCCTTGAGGCTTCACAAGGAAAAGGCCAAGCTTTTGAAATTAAAGCCGCTGCGATTAAAGTATACGGATTTGTTGAAGATCCTGATACCTATCCGATGAGCGCCAAACGCCACACCATCGAATATCTGCGTGAATATGCCCATCTGCGTCCGCGCACCAATTTAATCGGTGCCGTCATGAGAATTCGCAATACCGCAGCCTACGCCATCCATTCATTCTTCCAGGAGCGCGGCTTTATGTGGGTTTCTACCCCGCTTATCACCGCATCCGACTGTGAAGGCGCAGGTGAAATGTTTACCGTAACTAACCTTGACCTTAACAACATTCCTAAAGATGATAAAGGACAAGTAGACTACAGCAAAGATTTCTTCGGCCGTCACGCTTATCTTACCGTATCTGGTCAGTTAAACGTTGAAACTTACGCCAGCGCTTTCTCAAAATGCTACACCTTCGGACCTACTTTCCGTGCTGAAGATTCAAACACTACCCGTCACCTTGCCGAGTTCTGGATGTGTGAGCCTGAGATGGCATTTACCGATTTAAACGGATGTGCTGCAGTTGCCGAGGATATGCTCAAGTACGTATTCCGTACCGTGCTTGAATTGCGCCGCGACGATATGGAATTTATCGTTGAGCGTGTCGACAAAGATGCTATCGGACGCTTGGAGCGTTTTATCAATGCCGATTTTGCTCAAGTTGACTACACTGATGCCATCAAGATCCTCGAAAATTGCGGCAAAAAGTTTGAGTTTCCGGTTAAATGGGGTATTGATTTACAATCAGAGCATGAAAGATATCTTGCCGAAGAACACTTTAAATCTCCGGTTGTTGTTAAAAACTATCCTAAAGATATCAAAGCATTCTATATGCGCATGAATGATGACGGTAAGACCGTTGCCGCTATGGACGTTCTTGCTCCGGGAATCGGTGAAATTATCGGCGGTTCACAACGTGAAGAGCGCCTTGACATGCTAGATAAGCGTATTGAAGAAATGGGACTTAATAAAGATGCCTACTGGTGGTATCGTGATTTAAGACGCTACGGAAGCGTACCTCATTCAGGTTTCGGTCTCGGCTTTGAACGTCTTATCGTTTACATCACCGGTGTCGGAAATGTCCGTGATGTAATTCCGTTCCCGCGTACCCCGAGAAACGCAGATTTCTAAATTAAAAATTTATATTAAGGCGGCACCTTTTGGTGCCGTTTTTATTTGCTTTTTTATAATTCTAAAAAAATAAAATCTTTAACTAAAACGTTTGAATTTTTGCACTAATTTCATTAGATATTGCTTATTTTTTGTGCAATAACTCTTTATTGAAGATAAATTGTTATTATTTTTCAAATAATTAATAGTAATCCTTGATAAATCATACAAATAAGGCAAAAAATAAGTGGCTTTACATATTAAAAACCGCGAATTTGTATACTAGTCGACATTTTTACACATAATTTAAATTTAAATGTTTGAAATTTGCGCAAGATAGCAGTTTTTTTATTTTTTTACCGTATATTTAACGTGGTTACTAGAATACAAGTATGTTAATTACTTCGTTTTCTACATAATGCTATTAATAAATTGAGGGTATTTATATGCGCATTAATAAATTATTCGGAACTGCATTGGCTGTTGCCTTAGCTTCCACTTTAGCCTTAAGCGGCTGCGGCGAACAAGAAAAACAGCTTATTCGCATGTCCCATTCTCAGATTGAAACCCATCCTGATCATTTAGGTTTAGTTGCTTTTAAAAATTATGTAGAAAGCAAATTAGGCGATAAGTTCGAAATTCAGATTTTCCCTAACGCTACATTAGGTGCTAACGAAAAAGTTCTTGAATTGATTAAGCAAGGCTCAGTTCAGTACTTAGTTGTTTCTACAGCTAATATCGAATCATTTGATCCTATTTATTCATTATTCTCAATTCCCTACATTTTCACCTCAGAAAAAGCTTTTGAGAATTTCATTACCAACCCTGAAATACTTGAGCAATTAAGCGTAAACTCCGATAAAAACGGTTTCTATCCGGTTGCATCCTTCACTGCCGGTACCCGTAACTTCTATGCCAAAACCCCGATTAGAAGCGTAAGCGATATTGCAGGCAAGAAATTCCGCGTTCAGGCAGGTCCTACCAACGTTGCTATGATGCAGGCATTCGGCGGTGCTGCAACTCCTATGTCATTTGGTGAAGTTTACTCTGCATTGCAGCAAAGCGTTATTGACGGCGCTGAGAATAATGAGCTTGCTTTAACCGACCAGAAACACGGTGAAGTCTGCAAATACTTCTCCTATGACATGCACCAGATGGTCCCTGACCTTCTTGTAGTATCAAAGAAGTTCTATGACGGCTTATCAGCTGATGAAAAGAAAGTCTTTGATGAAGCTGCAAAAGAAGCTGAAAAAGCCGAGTTTGCTGCATGGCACAAGCGCGTAGGCGAAGCCAAGAAGCAAGCTGAAGAGATGGGTGTTGAATTCATTAATGTTGACGTTAACGAGTTCCGCAATAAGGTTCTCCCTATCCATCAGGAACTTTTGAACAAGACTCCTGCATTAAAACCTTTATACGAAGCTGCAGAACAAGCCAATCAGGCTCAGTAATTTAACTTTTTAGGAGTATCAGTTAATGGAAGCTATCAGAAAGTTACTTGATAAATGCCTTATTACCTTCTGCGTGTTTTTATTCATGTTCATGACGGTAATCGGTACTTATCAGATTGTAACGCGTTATTTCTTTAATTCTCCGAGTACTATTTCCGAGGAACTCGTAACCTATAGCTTCACATGGCTCTCGATTTTGGCGGCCGCCATCGTGTTCGGTGAACGCGGTCACCTCTGTATGGCCTTCGTATACAGCAAATTTACCGGAAAAAAGCGTGTATTTTTGGACATACTTTCCGAGATCCTTGTGATTTTGACTGCAATATTGCTCTTAATTTACGGCGGCTATGTAATGGCCTCTGAAAACATGAGTCAGGTCACCGCATCCTTAGGCGTCAATATGGGCCTTATGTATGCAGTACTGCCCCTTTCCGGCATTTTGATTACCGTTTACGGTTTACTCAATTTAGCCAAAATGTTTTCCATGCTTAAAGATCCTAACGTCGCACAATACGGCGTTGAAACTGAAGAAAACGCATAGCCGTTAAAAGGAGCGGATATAACCGCTCCTTAATTAGGAGAGATATATGACAATTACAGTAGCACTTATCATGGCAATCACGATGATAGTACTCCTTATCTTAGGCGTACCTATCTGTATTGCCATTGCGATATCTTCAATTCTTGCCGGTGCTAACGCTCTTGATTTCAACATGATGCTGCAAACAGGAGCACAACGTACCTTTACCGGAATTTCAGTATTTACTTTAATTGCAATTCCTTTCTTCATTTTGGCCGGCAATATCATGAACCAAGGCGGTATCGCTATACGCCTTATGAATTTTGCCCGTCTTTTGGTAGGTAAAATTCCAGGTTCATATGCCCACACCAATTCCATGGCCAATATGATGTTCGGTGCTATTTCAGGCTCAGGCGTAGCAGCCGCCTCCGCTATGGGTACCATCATCGGGCCTATCGCCGTCAAAGAAGGATACAGCCGCAATTACATGGCAACGGTCAACATCGCTACCGCTCCGACCGGACTGCTGATCCCGCCGTCAAACGTACTTATTACCTATTCGTTGGTGTCAGGCGGAACCTCTGTTGCCGCATTGTTCCTTGCTGGCTACATTCCGGGTATTCTCTGGGGTTTAAGCTGCATGGTCGTAGCTTATTTCTGGGCCAAGAGAATCGGATACAAAGGCGACAGCCAGAAAATCACCGCAGCTTTGGCACTTAAGGTAACTTTAGAAGCAATTCCTTCTTTACTGCTTATTCTTATCGTTATCGGCGGTATCGTTGCCGGTGCATTCACCGCAACCGAAGGTGCAATCGTTGCCGTAGTCTACTCACTGATTCTGTCAATCTGCTACCGTTCCATCACTTGGAAAGCTTTGGTACAAATTTATGCAGATTCAGCTAAGATGACAGGCATCATCGTATTGCTTATCGGCGTTTCTTCAATCATGTCCTGGGTTATTTCTTTCGTAAATATCCCGTCGCTTGTCGGCGAAATGTTAAACGGCGTAAGTACCAATCCAATCATCATTTTACTTATCATTAACATTATTCTCTTGATTGTAGGTACTTTCCTTGATACCACTCCGGCAATTTTGATTTTTACCCCGATCTTCCTGCCTATCGCAATTCAGTGTGGTTTGAGCCCTGTTGAATTCGGTATCGTTATTACCTTCAACCTCTGCATCGGCACTATCACACCTCCTGTAGGCAACATTTTGTTCGTAGGCGTAAAAGTTGCACAGACCACAATCGAAAGAGTAATCAAACCGTTGATTCCTTTCTATATAGTGATCATAGCCGTCTTAATGCTCTGCACGTACGTGCCGACCATTTCAAGCTTCATTCCGGAACTTTGCGGGTACGAAGCAACCTTACCTAAGTAACAATAAACTAAGAGCTCTCAAAAGAGAGCTCTTTTTATAATTAAGGAGTATCAATACATGAAAGCATTTATGGATGAAGATTTTCTTTTAGAAAACGAAACCGCTAAAAAATTATTCCATGAACATGCGGCCAAAATGCCTATCATCGATTACCACTGCCACATCAATCCGCAGCAGATTGCTGAAAATTATCAATTCCGTAATATTACCGATGCATGGCTTAGCGGTGATCACTATAAATGGCGCATGATCAGATCAAACGGCGTTCCTGAAAAACTCATCACCGGCAATGAAAGTACCGATTATGAAAAATTTGAGATGTTCGCCAAATCATTACCGCGCGCTATCGGCAATCCGCTATATCATTGGACCCATTTAGAGCTCAAACGTTACTTCGGCATTACCAAAACTCTTTCTGAAAAAACCTGCAAAGAAATTTGGGATGAGTGCAACGCTAAACTTGCCACCGACGATTTCAGAGTTCAGTCCATCATTAAAAAATCCAATGTTAAATTAGTCGCTACCACTGACGATCCGGGTGACAGCCTTGAATGGCATCAGAAAATCAGAGAACAAGGAACCTGTACCTGTAAGGTAATTCCTGCCTGGCGTCCGGATAAGGCCATGAAAATTGAAAAACCCGGCTTTAAAGAATATGTTAACCATATCGCTAAATTAGTCGGTGTACCTGCCATCAACAGCTGTGAAGAATTCTTTAATGCTTTAGACGCCCGCATGAAATTCTTTGACGAACAAGGATGCCGCGCTGCCGATCATGGTATCGACTACGCATATTGCCGCATCGTATCAAAAGATGAGCTTGAGGCAATTTACCAAAAAGGAATTAAAGGCGAAGCTTTGACCGATACTGAAATCGAAGCTTACAAAACCATGATCCTTATTCATCTTGCCAAAGGATATACCAAATACGGATGGGTAATGCAGATGCATTACGGAGCCATTCGCGATCCTAACAGCAAAATGTTCAAGATTTTAGGCGCAGACACCGGCTATGACGTTGTAGGCAACCGCCCGTGCGCTGAAGGTATTTCGCAGTTCATGAACGCTTTAAATGAAGCTGACGCACTGCCTAAAATGATTTGGTATTCATTAAATCCTGCCGATAATGCAGTTATCGCCACCGCAATAGGAGCCTTCCAAGGCCCTGAGGCTCAAGGCAAAATTCAGCAAGGATCTGCTTGGTGGTTTAATGATACTTATCAGGGCATGATCGATCAGATGACGACTTTGGCTTCTTTGTCTATTTTAGGCAATTTCGTCGGTATGCTTACTGATTCAAGAAGCTTCCTTTCCTATACCCGTCATGAGTATTTCCGCCGCATTATGTGCAACTTAATCGGCACATGGGTAGAAAAAGGCATGTATCCTGCAGACATGGACTTCTTAGGTCAAATCGTCGAGGATATTTCGTTTAATAACACTAACCGTTATTTCAGCATGGGACTTTAATAGTCCTCTCTTGTGCGGCCGAATCATTCGGCCGCTCTTTTTTACGCTAAAAATTTCTTAACTAAAAAAGGAGCTCAAAAATTGAACTCCTTTTTATTTATGTGCTTTTTATTCAAAGTTAACTGTTAATACAAAATGCGGCACTTTAAAGTAGCCGGGATCTGTTTTAACAACGGAACAATCTCTTCAGGAGTTTCTGAATGAATGTCCATAACTACATAACCGACATCCCCGGTTGTCTGCAAATACTGAGCCGCCACGTTAATATCTTTTGAAGCAAACACTTCGTTGATCTGACGCATAACGCCCGGCACATTCTTATGAACATGAAGCAAACGTGATACTCCTTCACGCTTTGCAGGAAGCGATACTTCAGGGAAGTTAACCGCGGTTAACGTAGATCCGTTATCTGAATACAACGCAAGCTTTTGCGCGACTTCAATACCGATATTGCACTGTGCTTCCTCAGTTGAAGCGCCAATATGCGGAGTCAAAATCACATTATCAAACTCACGAAGCGGAGATACAAACTCCTCACCGTTAGCTGCTGGCTCTTTAGGGAAAACATCGACTGCAGCACCTGACACTTTTCCTGATTTAAGAGCATCGCATAAAGCATCTATTTCAACAACGGTACCACGGGAAGCGTTGACGAAAAAGACACCGTCTTTCATCTTGGCAAAAGCATCGGCATTAATCATACCGTGTGTAAGCTCGGTCTCGGGAACATGCAAAGTAACAATATCGGCAGCGGCAAAAAGCTCATCAAGGCTTGCAAGCTGCTTGGCATTACCTAAAGAGAGCTTGTTCTCAATATCATAAAACACGACATTAAGTCCTAGGCTTTCAGCGATGATGCCGACCTGGGTTCCGATATGACCATAACCGATAATGCCTAAGGTCTTACCGCGCGCCTCAAAGCATCCCTTGGCAGCTTTCTTCCAACCGCCGCGATGCAGTAACGCATTACGAGCCGGAACATCGCGCAAAAGCTGCAAGTATTCGCCGGTAACCAATTCAGCTACAGAGCGGGTATTAGAAAAAGGAGCATTGAATACTGGGATACCAAGCTCTGCCGCAGCATCCAAATCAACCTGGTTGGTACCGATACAAAAACATCCTACTCCGACAAGACGTTTGGCGTGCTGTAAAACTTCACGGGTCAGATGGGTACGGGAACGAATACCTAAGAAATGAACATTTTCAATCTTATCAAGAAGCTCTTGTCCGTCATAAGCTTTTTTATCGTATTCAACATTAGTGTAGCCGGCATTTTTAAGCGTTTCTACTGCACTAGGATCTACGCCTTCTAAAAGTAAAATCTTAATCTTGCTCTTTTCAAGAGATAAAGACGGATGCATGAGACCTCCTAAGTCAAAGCCCTCCAAAAAGGAGGGCTTATTACGAAATAAAATCGATTAAGCCTGATGAACCTTACGGCGCTCCAGCACTGCGTTATTTAAAGTCTCAATGATTTTGACGGTATCATCAAAACCGACGCAGGCATCGGTAATACTCTTGCCGTATACCAATTCATCAATATTGCGTGACAATGACTGATTTCCTTCAACCAGGTTAGATTCAATCATCACGCCGAAGATGCGGCTGTCACCGGCAGCAACTTGCGCCGCTACGTCATTACCTACATCTATTTGCTTCTTAAACTGCTTTAAGCTGTTGGAGTGCGAGAAGTCAATCATGACTTTAGGACGCAAACCTGCTTTTACCAGCATATCGCATGCTGCATCAACATCAGCTTTCTTATAATTAGGCTCTTTACCGCCGCGCAAAATAATGTGGCAGTCTTCATTGCCCTTGGTATGCACGATAGCAACATAACCGAACTTGGTAACAGACATGAAAGTATGCTCGTGCTTAGCGGCAATAACCGCATCCATAGCAATCTTTACACTGCCGTTGGTTGCATTCTTAAATCCTACTGGGCATGACAAACCTGAAGCAAGCTCACGATGAACCTGTGATTCGGTGGTACGAGCACCGATTGCACCCCAGGAAATGAACTCATCAATGTACTGCGGCGAAATAGTATCAAGGTACTCGGTAGCTGCCGGCATACCCATTTCGTTAAGATCGCGTAAAAGCTTTCTTGCAATACGCAAACCGTTATTGATGTCGTAAGAGCCGTCTAAATCAGGATCGTTTATTAAACCTTTCCATCCGATGGTAGTACGCGGTTTTTCAAAGTAGACGCGCATGATGATCTCAAGCTGATCGGCATAGCGTTTACGCAGCTCCAAAAGGCGGGCAGCGTAATCAAGCGCAGCTTTGGGATCATGAATGGAACAAGGGCCGGCGATGACAACAAGGCGATCATCGCTATCACATAAAATATCGTGAAAAACTTTCCGGGTTCCTTTTACCAAATTATCGGTAAAGTCCGTTGCGGGAAATTTCTCAACTAAAGCAACAGGAGGTAACAATTGGTATATATCGCTCAATCTTGAATCAACGATCCCCTGTCGCGAATTCGGTGCCTGGGGGATCATTCTGCTATTCTTAAGGTTCATAAAAACCACCCTTTTTAATCTTCAAAAATTAGTTGAAATAATAATATCGCCAAGATGAAACAGAGTTTTGATTAAATGATTGCGCTGCCGACAGCGGCGCAAAACGAAGCACGTTTTCACATGGGAAATTTACGCGTTCCACGCTTTCTCTCCTTGGCATATTAATTAGGGTTGATAACAAAACGACCTCTCTAGGTCTTACTGTTAATATATTAAAGCAGTTGGCTTGAAATAAAGCAAGGCACAATGAATTGCATTAAAAAAGGAGCAATTAATGCTCCCTTTTTGTGCACAAATATAAAAAACGCACTTTTTCAATACATTTTAAAAGCTAAGACATAATCCTATCGGACAATGATCGGAGCCAAAAACGTCATTTTCAATCCATGCGTCTTTAATATTTTCTTTCAACTCTTCTGACACAAAGAAATAATCAATACGCCACCCTACATTCTTGGCGCGGGCTCTGGTCTTATAAGACCACCATGTGTACTGATCTTTTAAATCCCCGTGAACGTATCTAAAAGTATCAACGTATCCTGCTGCGACAAATTTATCTAAAAAAGCGCGTTCAAGCGGTAAAAAACCGGTGTTTTTAACGTTGGTCTTAGGACGAGCCAAATCAATTTCATTATGCGCGATATTAAAATCACCGCAAACAACAATGGGCTTTGATTCGCGTAATTTCTGCGCATACTTAAAAAAGCTGTCAAAAAAGGCCATCTTATACGGAACACGCTTGAATTCTCCGGTAGGCTTTCCGTTTTCATCCAGGATATCGGCTCCGCCGTTAGGAAAATAGCCGTTAAAGAAATGGAATTTTTCAAATTCAAGATGAACGATGCGCCCCTCTCCTTGAAATTCAGGATCGGGAAGCTCAATTTCATGTGATATCGGTTCTTTTTTAGAAAAGACGGCAGTTCCTGAGTAACCTTTCTTTACTATGGAAGAAGCAAAATACGCATGATAACCGTCAGGATCGGTAATGCTCGACGGCATCTGATCAACGCTTGCTTTAGTTTCCTGCAATGAAATCACGTCATAACCGCAGTTTGAAAACCATTTCCAATCTTCTTTGGCGCTGACGGCACGAATGCCGTTAACATTCCATGAGGCAAGTTTTATATCCATGTCTCTTTTTTAACCGTATTTATGTTTAAAATCTTCATCCGAGGTGAATAAATAGATTATTCCTTCAACCAGGCCCACTATAGTAGGAATTCCCGTCCAGCAAAACAGCAGATAGATAATTCCCCACAAAATTTTACCTAAATAAAACTTATGCAGCCCAAGGCCGCCGAACAACAGCGCCAGAATTGCCGCAATGATCTTATTCTTTTTAGCAAGAGGCTTGCCGCATTTAGGACAAGTTAGCGCATCCCTTGAACATAAATGTCCGCATACGGGACAAGGAATTAAATCCATTTTTACGAAAGGTCCCTGATTAAAAGCGGCGCTTTTTTCAAACGCCGCTTTATTTTCCAAAATATTATTTGCCATTAGATATTCTGCAGCAGATCTTCGATTTTCTCTTCTTGAGTATCACCGCCCAAGGCTACCATCAAGTCCATAGAGCTGTTTAAAACCATGCGCTTTGCATTTAAATATTTATCAGAAGCTGAACGCAAGGTATCGGCAGCATCCAAGAACTCGTTTAAAGAGCTTGCGCCATAGCGATAACGCTCTGAGTAGCGGTTGTAGTTCTGACGGGCAAGAGTATATTCATGCTCGGTCTTTGAAACTAAATTCTTGTAGTAAGTGATATTGCTTACCGCATCGGAAACTTCTCTTACGGCATTAATGTAAGTATTGACAAAATCAAGCTCACTGATGTCCTTTTGAGTCATGGCCTGACCTTTACGGGCACTAAGCTCACTATAGTTTAAGAACGGTAAAGTTATTGCCGCACCTAACGTACCTAAAGGATTTGCAAGAAAACGACCTAAAGTGCCTGTATCTCCTGCAGAAACTCCGGCACTTAACACAAATGTCGGATATAAAGATAAGGCCGCAACATCATAATCTGCATAAGCTTTTCTTAACAAAGCCTCACTTGCCATCAAATCAGGACGGCGGGAAAGCAATGCAGACGGGATCTCCAATTCAATATCAGGAACAGCAGAATCCTTTAACTCACTTACCTCAACATCCTTATCGGCAGTAAGACCTAAAAGAGCGGTCAATGCGGTACGGGCAAGAGCCAAATTATTCTTTCTTTGCTCCAAAGTCTCCTGAACCTGCAGATGATTTACCATTGCGGTATCGTAAGCAAGACCGTCTGCAGCACCTGCGTCATACATACTCTTAATGAGGGATAAACGGCGCTCTGAATCTTTAAGATCTTCTTCACCCAATTGCACTGCCTCTTTTGCATAGGCATACTGCCAATATGCGTTAGCGACCGATGCTATGGTTGATAAGCGCATTGCCCAATAGTCATAGGCACTAGCCTGCAGATTTTCAAAGGATGACAATCTTTCAGCGTCAAGACGTCCGAACAAATCAAGTTCATATGACAAAGTAAGATTAGTTCCCGAACTCTTGGTCTCGCTGTTATGATGCTCAAGACGGCGTTCAGCGCCGATATTGCCGCCGGCGCCGAAATCAGGCAACAAATTAGTATTGATTTCATCTAAAGCGTAACGAGCCTTGCGGACGTTAAGATAAGCTGACTGCAAATCAAGATTGGCATTTAAGGCATTTTCCACCACGGCGGTAAGCTTAGGATCGGAAAACTCGGTCCAGAATTTATCTGAAACGCGATTGCCTAAAAATTCAGCTGCGTTTTGATATGAATCAACTATAGCAAGCTGCGGACGCTCATAATCAGTCTGCATTAAAGAGCATCCTGAAAGTCCGATGATTAAAGCTAAAGAAATCGAACTAATTGTTTTGTTCATCAAAAAACTCCCCAACGGTTTCGGGTAAATAGTCCTGCCAATCAGGCAGTGCTATCTTAAAAACTTCATTAATCTTATTAGTATCAAGCCTTGAGTCATAAGGACGCACGGCTTTTGACGGATAGTCTTTGGCTAAAATGCTTTTAACTTCCATATCCTTTTGGATGAATCCGGCAAGTTTAGCGTATTTAAATACGCTTCTTGCAAACTCATCCCAAGTGGTTGCAGGATTTCCGGCAAAATGATAAATACCGTAGTCCTTAAAATCAGGTTTTAAGGCCTCATGAGCAATAACGCACAAAGCTTCAGCTAAAGCTCTTGCCGGCGTAGGATTGCCTTTTTGATCGCTTACAACTGAAACAGCGTCGTATTTCCCGGAAAGACGCAGCATGGTTTTCACGAAATTATTACCGTACCTGCCGAAAATCCATGAAGCTCTTACAATTACGTACTTACTGCAGCAGGCAATGATATTCTCTTCGCCCTCAAGCTTTGACTTTCCGTACACGCATTGTGCTTCAACAGCATCGTCCTCACGATGAGCTCTGCCGTTTTCTGAAGAAAAGACATAATCTGTTGAAATATGAATAAGAGGAATATCAGCAAGTTTTGCTGCTTTGGCTAAATATTTAGGGCCATAGGCATTAACTTCGTATGCTTTTACTCTTTCATCTTCGGCTTTTTCAACATTGGTATAGGCTGCGGCATTGATAATAATATCAGCCCCGCTTTCGGTAACGGCACTTAAAACCCGATCTTCCTGACTGATATCAAGAGCTTTATGATCACAAGAAATGACTTCGTCTTCACTATTTAAAAGACAAACTTCAAGCTCTTTGCCGACTTGTCCGTAAGCACCGGTCAACAGCACTCGCGCCATTTTATTTCCTTAAACGCATAACAATAAACACAATTGAATTTACATCCGTGCTCTTGTCCTATGTCTCGTGATTCAAGGCATAAACAAAGTTTTCTTTGCGCCCTGTCACGACATAAACTACTATTTAATCTGTAATATTTTACCAGATACTTGCCGATACACCCGTCAGATTCTGCTCCTGCGACTGTAAAATCTGACGATTGTGCGCAAGATTGTAAAGTCATGCCGAATTTTTTGCCAATCTCCACGAGATTTTTAATCAGCATTAACTTTTCCTCATTAGAAGTTTTTATTACTTTTAAATATGCGGCATTTTTCTTAGCGTTTGGATAGCGGGTATCAACAAAAGAAAAAATCACCCTGTCACAATAACCACTAAGTTTTTGCGCAATATGGTAAAAGCGTTTTACATGTTCTTTTGCCGTTAACTCTTCATTTAATATGATCGGATCATAACGCCAGATCACAGCTCCTTTACCAAGTAATCGTACACATTCTTGAAAAAGCTCAATTCTGCAATAGAGGTCAGGAACTTGCTCAAATCCCTCTTTTTCATAATCGTTTAAAGTGTACAAAAGCGCTGTTTTATAAGGAAGAGATTTTAAAAACGACGGATTTTTAAGAAAAACCCGCGGAAATTTTGACCATAAAACTAAAAGCTTAACTTCATCAAAAGCAATATAAGAAAGCTTTCGGTTAAACGGATTTACTTTTGAGACAAAAGGCGCTGACAAGAGTTTTAGCAGCTTGTCAGGCTCGCTTGGTAAATCGCAATTCCTTGATGCTGAAATAATATAAGGCAGTGCGGCTTTAACCTCACTGCCGTCTTGTAACGTCAAAAATTTATAACGCATCTAATTTAGGCATATTTTTAACCAAAGCCTCAACTACCGCATAAGATTTATGCAGCGAAGCTACGGGCAAACACTCAAAAGGTCCGTGACAGCACAATCCTCCGGTAAAAATATTAGGACAAGGAAGTCCTTCATTTGAAAGATTGGAGCCGTCAGTTCCGCCTCTTACAAAATTCTCTTTAACCAAAACTCCTGCATCTTCAAAAGATTTCCTGCAGCAGTCTAAAAACTTAGGATGCTGTTTTAATACCTCTTCCATATTGGCGTATTGGAAAGAGAACGTAATTGAAGCTATCTCCTCTCCGTAAAGAGAATTAAGCTTAGAAACTGCAGCTTGAAGTTTATCCTCAAGCTTTATTAAACCGTCTTTGGTAAAAGAACGGACGATAAATTTTATTACGCATTGTTCTACACCGCCTCTAATGTCATGAGGATGTACAAATCCCTCAAGGCCTTCAGTTGTTTCAGGTGAAGGGATAGAGGAAACTAAATCTATAAATTTAGATCCCGCCTTTATAGCATTGAGCATCTTGCCTTTGGCAACTGCAGTATGAACGCTGCGTCCTTTTATCGTAACCACGGCAGCATCTGCGTTAAACGTAGCTATATCAAACTCACCTAAATCACAACCGTCAACGGTTACGCCGTAATCACAATTTATTTCTTTAACATCTAAATGACCGCAGGACTTACCTAGCTCTTCATCTACTGAAAAAATAATAGTTAATGGTCCATGTTTTACTGCACCTGAACTTAATCGTTCCAGCAAAGTACATAAAACCGCGACACCCGCTTTATCATCTGCACCGAGCAATGTCGTTCCATCAGTCACTACAATATCATCGCCTAAATGATTTTTAAGCTCGGGACATATTTTGTCATCAATGATTAATCCGTTTTCAAGCTCTATCCCGCTGCCCGCATAATTTTCAACCAATAAAGGATTAACATTCTTGCCTGAAGCATCAGGGGCGGTATCAAGATGAGCCAAAAGGCATAAGCTTTTTACCTTTTCAAAACCGACACTTGCAGGAACCTTTACACAGACAACGCCGGTATCTTTTTGTTTTACATCAAAATTAAGTTTTTTTATTTTTTCTACAATAAAAGCGCCTAATTCAAGCTGTCCTTTACTTGAAGGGACAGTATTGCTGTCCGGATCTGCTTTTGTATCAAAACGCACGTAATCTATAAAATTTTTTAACAGCGGATCTTCATTAAGTTTCTGTGCTAATGCGTTTTTACTGCCCTTTTGATGCATTATTGCTCCTCTAAATCTTAAGCCCAGACAAATCAAGATTAATCTTGGCATCAACTATTTTGTTTTGCTGTGACTTACTCCCCACCTTTCAGAAGGTGGGGCTTCTTCACGCTCAAGACTCCTTCCGGAGTCAGTATCAACGTGCTATCCCCGTTAGCCCAACGGTTCAGATAATTTATCGCTTCCTGCTTGAGATTGGCACACGCATTTTTATCGCGATTATGCAAGGCGCCGCAAGACGGACATACCCATTCTCTTACAGAAAGGTCTTTAACTTTAGAATTGATATGATGGCATACAGAGCAGCGTTGTGTACTGGGAAAATTCCAACTTACCTTCACCAACGCCTTGCCCTGAGCTTTTAGTTTATAGGCAAGAAACACCCTGAACCTGCCAAAGCCGTTATCATGTATGCTTTTGCCGAAGTTTAATGCCTGCGCCATGCCGTGCAGATTGATATCTTCAACCGCAACAGCATCAAACTCATCGGCAACATCACGTGACAGATTGTGCAGAAAGTCATTGCGCCGATTGGCAATTTTCTCATGTATCGCGCCGACGCGGTGTTTTTGCTTCCGGTAATGATTGGAGCCGTACTCCATGTGCGACAGTCTGCGCTCTTCTTTGGCAAGCTTCTGCTCCATCTTGCGATACCAGTGAATGTCTTCAGCCTGAATATCGTATCTGCCGGAAGCGGATACGACTAAATCCCTCATGTTGTAATCAAAGCTTTCAACATCTTTGAACTCAGTTACCGGCTGAACTTCTTCCTGCATCACCTCATATGTCAGAGCTGCAAAAAACTTCCCGCTTGCCGTCTCCTTGACGGTGACATGCTTTAATACCGCTCCGTCCGGTATATTACGGTGCCGTATTATTTTCACCAATCTAAGTTTCGGCAGCTTTAGATAGTTTTCGGTATCTCTTATATGGATTAATTCGATATTGTTATTTACTGCATTGGTAGTATAGCTGCGCCTTTCGTTCCTTTTAGCTCTGAATTTGGGAGTCTTGCCTTTAGCAAAACACTTGCTGCAGGCCCGATTGACGTTAAGCTGTTCGTTGGCTAATGCCAGCGCATCAACTTCTTTTAAGAAACTGTTCTCCGGGATTTTTTTAAAATGCGCAGGGGTAGTGTTCTTGAATTTAACTCCGTCTAACACCTTATTTGATTTGATACGCTCATCAAGCAGATGATTCCACATCCAGCGGCAGCAGCCAAAGGTCTTCCAAATTAAGATCTGCTGCGCAGCATCAGGATATATCCTGAATTGCAGGCATTTAATTACCTTCACCTGTGCCACTGTGTTTAATCCGTTCCTTGCCTTTTAATACCTCTAATGAGGCACCAACAACTGTTATCAGACTATAGCTTTTTGACCAAAAGAATTCTTTCCGCAATATTGTATGATTTCAGGAAATTTCTTCTTAACCACACGCGATAAAGCGCTTTTGTATCTGTCAATTTTTGTGCTCCGTACTGTACACTGAAGACAGAAAAAAGGCAACCGGATGCCATTCATCCCCACCCTAAAGAGGGATGGGACTTCTGTCATAATTTGTTAAAAACATAATCATATACCAAGGCATATACAAAATATTTTTATCTTTTTCAACGTTCCCTTGGCAAAATACGATAGCCTTCTTTAGATTCCACTCTTTTACTTTCATAGTATTATTAAGAGCCGTATGCTGCTTATAATCATTGCCGGATTTTATTTCAACTAATACAACCTCCGTATTTTGCTGTAAAACAAAATCAACTTCCCCTACATTTCTTTTATTAAAATATCTTAATGAAAAGCCATTGCTCTTTAACTGCTGTGCAAAAACATTTTCCATAATACCGCCGAAATTTACACTTAAATTTCCGCGCAAAATTTCAAATTGGGTATTTTCCGTTCCCATTGCGCACAAAAGACCGGTGTCATTTAAATAAAGCTTAAATAAACGTGATTGTTCATTAATTTTAAGCGGTATTTTAGGTTCGCTTAAATTAAAACACGGCAAAGCCACACCTGCATCCTGCAGCCAGACAAAAGCCTCTTCGTACTGACGCAGGCGTGCATTTTTATCAAGAGACGCCAATTGGAAACGCCTATTTTTAGCATCTAACTGTGAAGGAATTTCATCAAAAATCTTCGTGATCTTATTCGGATCTTTTTGCGCGTATTTAATAATATCCTGACGATACTGAGACACAATATCTTGCTGCAGTGCTACTACTTTTCCTATATCTTTAGTTTCAACAAAAGTTCGTACGGCATCCGGCATTCCGCCCACAATCATATACAACTTAAACAAGTTAAGCATAGTATTATGTATGATTTCTCTAACCGCTGTTTTCCCGTCATAACAATTTTTAAGGTAGGCAAAAATTTCAGGCTGCTCTGAATTTGCAATGCAAAACTCTTCAAAATCCATAGGATACATATAGAGAGTAGATTCATATCCTACCGGTAATGAAGGTATCGATTTATAATTAACCCCTAAAAGAGATCCGGAACAAATATAATCAAAACGACCGTCCTCTACCAAAAATTTTAAAGCAGTTCTGGCTCTGGGGCATTCTTGTATTTCATCAAAAAAAATTAACGTGTTGCCTAAAGTAAGAGATTGCCTTAAAAAGGCAGTCAAATTCATAACTATCGTATCTGCATCAAGATTTCCGTTAAAGATATCGATAACTTCAGGGGTTGTAATGAAATTAATTTCAAAAAAATTCTCATAATTTGCCCTAGCAAATTTACGCACAATATACGTTTTTCCTATTTGCCGTGCTCCCATTATAAGCAATGCTTTTTTATTCTTCTCTTGCTTCCATTTAAGTAAATTTTTTTCGATTTTTCTATACATTTACAACACCTAGCGATTTTGTCTTTCACGTTTTGTAAATAATTTTACTTAATCAAAATCACGTTTTGTAAATAATTAAGGAGATAATTTTCACGTTTTGCAAATAAAAAATCTTTATTTTTTCACGTTTTGATTCTTCACCCTATATTTTTCTTTTATTCTTATATGCTTTAGCTATGACAAAATACGCAAAATGAAGATAAGAAAACCCCGCTTAACGTGTTTACATCAAGCGGGGGCCTAATTTTAAACGTCTTAAACTTAAATATGTTTAAGCTTTAAAACTTATAAAGAACCTTAATTGCATTAGGAGACATAGCAGCATTCATGCCATCCATGCAATCCTTAGCATCAACAACGTCAGTAATAATTGAGCTCGGATCAAAAAGATGATTGTTCAATGCGTTGACGGCTGCATCAAACTCCTCATAGAAGCGGAATACAGAATGCCAGACAAGGCCCTTATTCAAGAACGGACCTAAATCCTGCGGTGTACGACCGGTAGGATACATACCGACCTGAGACAAAACGCCTTCAGGAGTAATCATTTTCATCAAAGTCGTGCAGGCCTGACCGTTGCCGGTTGCATCAAGACCTGCGTCAAAATAACCTTTATGTTCACAGAACTTAGCTACCTTTTCAGGCTCCTCTAAGGTATTGCAGACATTTTCAAGACCGGCTTTCTTACATGCTTCAAGCGGAGCATTGCGCACGTCAAAAACAGTAACGGATTTAACACCTAATGACTTTATGGCAAGAGCGCACAAAGTACCTACTGGACCTGCCCCCATTACCGCTACGTTTCTGCCCATGATATTTCCCAAAGCATGAGCTCCGGCAAAGGCGACGCTCAAAGGCTCGGCTAAAGCGGCAACTTTAGGATCGACATCTACAACCTTAAGGCACTGAACTTCTTCAGCGACTGCGTATTCGGAGAAAATACCGGGAGTATGAGGCATTGTAGAAGCTGAGCCGAAATGAGTGGCGTTTTCACAATATCTATACATACCTTTATTGCAGAATTTGCAATGCCCGCAGGCAAGAGCCGGTCTGAATACCACCATATCGCCTTTTTTAACGCTTTTTACATCAGCTCCGACTTCTTCGACGATACCGCTGCCTTCATGACCTAAAACAAAAGGATGCTTAACTTCAAAGCTGCCGTTTGCACCTAAGGAATAATAATGCTTATCCGATCCGCAGATACCGCCGTACAACATTTTGACAAGTACCTGAGTACTCTTGGTAATAGAAACATCGGCAACATCTTCATAGCGTAAATCATTTTTTGCGTGCAGCACTATAGCTTTCATTTATTGTTCTCCGTTATCAGATGAATTTTGTGTATTCACATTAACTTTTTTATCTTTTTTTATTTATTTAAAGTGCTGATATTTTGAATAAGATCACAAAGAATATATATTTGCCCAATCTGTTGGACAAATTCGCACTTTTGATGAAATTAATATAACTTAAAAGTTGCGGATCTAGATAAGTAACTCTAAAAATCCTCTCTAAACGGCTTATTTAAGCCGTTTTCTCTTAATTATCTATTGCTTATCTAT
>ERZ779866.1834-NODE-1834-length-20250-cov-16.063729_pt1 | contig 20250 bp, 13 predicted proteins | sample MGYA00511248_ERZ779866 | MGnify/ENA primary metagenome ERZ779866 (study PRJEB29588, sample SAMEA2155758) | human gut metagenome | biome: human gut; feature: human-associated habitat; material: faeces | place: Denmark | collected 2008/2010 ... | reverse complement strand
TGTTCATCCGCCTGATGCCCAAGCATGTCGCCCATTTCACCGAGGGCGTTTCGTACGACGACCAGGCCGGCAACGATACCATCACGGTCGATGTCCCCGAGGGCGAACATGTCCTCTACTTTTTCGTGAAGCTGAACGGCTATTCGCGTGTTATCCTGGGGGCTCCGGGCGCCAGCGGGCCCGTGGTGAACCACCTCGACGGCAAGGCCGTGGAGCGTTACCTCGATAAATTTTCCGATGCGATGCATTTCACCCGCGGCAAACTCAAGGGGAAGATCCGCGCGGCGTTCTGCGACAGTTTCGAGCTGGAAGGCAACAACTGGACGCCCGGCATGTTCGCCGAGTTCGAGAAGCGTATGGGTTACTCGCTCGATCCGTTCCTGCCCTATGTGTTCCAGCGTACCGGAGCCATGGGCGAACCCGTCCGCGAGGCTTACGGCAGCAGTTTCTCGCCCGAGGTGACCCGCGACGTGATCGAGCGTGTCCGCCACGATTTCTGGCACGTGCAGATGCAGCTCTTCAAGGAAAACTTCATCGACGTCTACAACGACTGGTGCCACCGCAACGGGCTCAAATCGCGTGTGCAGGCTTACGGCCACCAGCTCCATCCCGTCGAAACGTCGATGTATCTCGACATCCCCGAATGCGAATCGTGGATACACGACGGCATCGGCCGGGTGATGGAGCCCAACCAATACCTTTCGGGACGCGGTTACAGCATGGTCAACAAGTTCGTCTCTTCGGGAGCGTTTCTGGCCAACCGCAACATCGTGAGCTGCGAAGAGCAGACCAACGTGGGCAATATCTTCCAGACCACGCTCGAGGAGGTCAAGGTGACGGGCGACCGCAGCAACCTTTCGGGCGTGAACCACTCGGTGCTCCACGGCTTCAATTACAGCCCCCGCCAGAAGGATTTCTTCGGCTGGATACAGTTCGGTACTTATTTCAACGAGAACAATACGTGGTGGCCTTATGTGCGTCCGTGGATGGATTACAAGGCGCGTGTCTCCGCCCTGTTGCAGAACAGCGTCTATCAGGCCGACATCGCCATCCTGCCGCCGCTCGAAGACCTCTGGTCGATCCACGGCATGCAGCGCGACCCCTATCCCGGCGTCACCTATCCCGCCTATGCCAACGACCTCTGGGAGGCCGTCCAGCAGAGCGGCAACGGCTGCGACTATGTCAGCGAGAAGGTCATCTGTCAGTCGTCTGTCTCCGGCGGTCAGCTCCGCTTCGGTTCGCGCAGCTACAAGACCCTGTTGCTGATGGAGGTCGAGAGCCTCGAACCCCGAACCGCTGCGCGCATCGCCGACTTCGTGGCGGCGGGCGGACGTGTGATCGCCATCGGGAAGGTGCCCCACAAGGGGCTCGGATTCCGCGATGCCGCGGCGAAGGATGCCCGTGTGAAGGCGATTATCGACCGTGTCGTGACGACCTGGCCCGACCGTTTTGTCCGTGTCGATGCCCCGCAGGGGGATATGCTCGGCTGGTACCGCACCTTGCAGGCGGAATACGGCCTGACCCCTTATGCGAAAATCTCCGACCCCGACCGTTTTATGATGATGAACTATTACAAGTCGGGCGACAGGGATATCTATTTCGTCGTCAACTCTTCGATCGAACGTTCCATGCAGACCCGGCTCGAATTCCCCGCCGAGGTGGCGGCCAAGCAGGCCTGGGTCTGGGATGCCGAGACGGGCGTGCGGCATATGCTCGACGTGCAGGACGGTACGCTGGAGTTGTGCCTGACGCCTGCCGAGGCGAAATTCATCGTCTTCGAGAAAGACCGCGGCGGCCAAATGCTGCCCGCACCTGCACCCCGCAGTGCGAACCCCATTGCCCTCAACGGCATCTGGGATGTCAGAGCCACGCACCATGTGGATAAGAGCACCCGGGAGTTCTCCCTGACCGACCTCGTGGATCTGCACAGCCTGCCGTTCCCCTGGTTGCAGAGCTTCGCCGGCACCATCGAATACACCCGCACGGTCGATGTCGAAGATCCGGCGGCCTACCATACGCTCGATGCCGGCCTTACGCATAACGGCATCACCGAACTTTTCGTCAACGGCGAGCCTGCGGGCGTGCGCTGGTACGGTGCACGTACGTTCGACGTAGCGGGCAAACTCCGTAAGGGCACGAATGTCCTGACGATCCGTGTTACCACAGTGCTGACCAACTATGCCAAGGCCCGTGCCGCAGATACTCCGACGGCTGCCCGCTGGGAATGGGCGCAGCGGCTCAATAAGGAACTCGGCCTGCGCGGCCCCGTAACCCTGTACTGATAACTTAAAACCCTAATAAAGTAATTCTGTAAACGACTATGAAAAACAAAAACATCTCCCGGGCTTGCCTTGCTGCGGCCCTCGTCATGGCCGGTACGGTTTCGGCACACGCCTCGGCGCTCCGCAGCAGTGCTCCGGAAACCGAAGCCGCGGTTATGATTATGGACAATACGCGTATGGCCAGGCCCAAAGCGAAGATCGTAAAAGAATATGCCCCGACCAACCGTCCGGCCGAGTCCGAGCGTCTGTTCCGCTCCGAGGCCGTCGAGGCCGAGATCGCGCGCATCAAGGGCGTGCTCTCCAATGCCAAGCTGGCCTGGATGTTCGAGAACTGTTTTCCCAACACGCTCGACACGACGGTGCGCTACCGCAAGGACGACAACGGCAAGGACGACACGGTGGTTTATACCGGAGACATCCATGCCATGTGGCTCCGTGACTCGGGTGCGCAGGTGTGGCCCTACCTCCAGCTGGCCAACAAGGACGAGCACCTGCGCAGTATGCTGGCCGGCGTGATCCGCCGCCAGTTCAAGTGCATCGAGCTCGATCCCTATGCCAATGCGTTCCTCGACCCCTACGACCCGAACCCCGACCATCAGTGGATGAGCGACCAGACCCAGATGCGCCCCGAACTGCACGAACGCAAGTGGGAGATCGACTCGCTGTGTTATCCGTTGCGTCTGGCCTATGAATACTGGCTGGTGACGGGCGACGACTCGGTGTTCGACGAACATTGGATGGCGGCCATCAGGAACATACTCAAGACCTTCCGCGAGCAGCAGCGCAAGGAGGGTGTCGGCCCCTATACGTTCATGCGTGTGACCGACCGCCAGCTCGATACGGTCTGCAACATGGGCAAGGGCAATCCGGTGAATCCCGTCGGGCTGATCGCTTCGGTATTCCGTCCCTCGGACGATGCGACGACGTTCCTCTTTCTCGTGCCTTCGAATTTCTTTGCCGTGACTTCGCTGCGCAAGGCTGCCGAAATCCTGACCAAAGTTAACGGACAGGCCGCGCTGGCTGCCGAGTGCACCGAGCTGGCTGCCGAGGTGGAGACGGCACTCAAGAAATACGCTACCTACAACCATCCCGAATACGGAACGATCTACGCCTTCGAGGTCGACGGTTACGGCAACCGTTTCCTGATGGACGACGCCAACGTGCCGAGCCTGCTGGCGATGCCCTACCTGGGCGATATGGACGTGAACGATCCGATCTACCAGAATACCCGCCGCTTCGTGTGGAGCGAGGCGAACCCCTACTTCTTCCGCGGTTCGGCTGGCGAAGGCATCGGCGGCCCGCACGTCGGTTACGACATGGCCTGGCCGATGAGCATCATGATGAAGGCCTTTACCTCGCAGGACGATGCCGAGATCAAGCGCTGCGTAGAGATGCTGATGACCACCGATGCCGGGACGGGCTTCATGCACGAGTCGTTCAATGTGAACGACCCGACGGATTTCACCCGCTCGTGGTTCGCATGGCAGAACACGCTGTTCGGCGAGCTGATCCTCAAGCTGGTGAACGAGGGCAAGGTCGACCTGCTGAACTCGATTACGGTAAAATAACAGGTTCGGTTTTTTTTCAGGAGGGCCGCGGGAATATCGCGGCTCTCCTGTCGTTTTTTTGCTATCTTTGTATCCGACCCAAATTATTATCATTATGAAGAAACGACTTCTGGCATTGTGCTGCGCATTGGCTGTGGCCGGTGCCGCTACGGCCAAGATCGTCGGTGCGACGTCGCCCGGCGGAAACCTCCGCCTGGAAATCGAGGTGGCTGACAAGATCAGTTATACCGTCTGGAGCGGCGCGGACAAAGTCCTCGATGCCTGTACGTTGTCGCTGACCCTGGACGACCGCACGCTGGGCGAGGCTCCCCGTTTGCGCAGCGTGAAACGCTCCTCGGCCGACGAGATGCTCGAACGCCGCAACCCGACGAAGGATGCCGTCGTCCGAAACTGCTATAATGCCGTGCAACTCAGGTTTGCCGGCGACTACGCGGTGGAGTTCCGCCTTTTCGACGACGGCGTGGCCTACCGCTTCGTCACCTCGCTGCCCGGCGAGGTCGAGGTGCTCGGCGAAGAGTGCCGGCTGGGACTGCCCGCCGGAAGCGAGGCGTGGCTCTCCGAGGTGAACGGTTTCCGTTCGATGTACGAGGAGCCCTACACCCGCGTGGCGATGGCCGAATATACCCCGGCGGATAAGATGAGTTACCTGCCCGTGCTGGTCGGGATGCCGGGGGGCAAGAAGCTCCTGCTGGCTGAGTCCGATGTACGGGACTACCCCTGCATGTTCGTCAGGAGCGACGGACGGGGCGGTTTCGAATCGCTTTTCCCGCGCGTGCCGAAGGAGTACGGCCCCGATGGCGACCGCAGCCTGAAGGTGCTCTCCGAAGAACCCTATATTGCCCGGACGCAGGGGACGCGCACTTTCCCGTGGCGCCTTGCCGTCGTGGCCGGGGAGGATGCCGACCTGATCGAAAACGAGCTGGTGTGGCTGCTGGCCGCCCCCGCTGCCGATACCGACTGGGAGTGGGTGAAGCCCGGACTGGTGAGCTGGGACTGGTGGAACGGCATGCGCCTGTCGGGGGTCGATTTCCGTGCCGGGCGCAATACGGAGTCCTACCGTTACTACATTGACTTCGCAGCCAAATACGGCGTCCCTTATATTATCATGGACGAAGGCTGGTCGGCATCGACGACCGACGTATTCCGTCCCAATCCCGACCTCGACCTGCCCGGCCTGATCGCCTACGGCAAGGAGCGCAACGTGCAGATCGTGCTGTGGCTGACATGGCTCGCCGTCGAGAAGGACATGGAACGCCTTTTCACGACGCTCGAAGAGTGGGGCATCCCGGGCGTGAAGATCGACTTCATGGATCGCAGCGACCAGTGGATGGTCAACTATTACGAGCGCGTGACCAAGTGTGCGGCCGACCACCATATCTTCGTCGACTGGCACGGCTCCTATACACCCAAGGGTCTTTTCCGCACCTACCCGAACCTGCTGACCTACGAGGCGGTGCTCGGCATGGAGCAGGGCGGTCGCTGCAAACCCGACAACAGCAATTACCTGCCTTTCATCCGCAATGCCGTCGGCCCCATGGACTTCACGCCGGGCGGGATGTTCTGCTCTCAGCCCGAGGATAACCGTTCGACGGGTTCGAACCCGATGGCCTCGGGGACGCGCGCCTACCAACTGGCACTTTACGTCGTCTTCGAAAGCCCGTTGCAGATGATGGCCGACAACCCGGTCTATTATTACCGCGAACATCCCTGCACGGAGTTCATCGCCTCGGTGCCTACGACCTGGGACGAGCTGCGCGTGCTGCGTGCACGGTGCGGCGAACAGGTCGTCATGGCGCGCCGCAAGGGCGACCGGTGGTTCATCGGGGGCATTACCAACAACCAGCCCTATTCCACCGAGGTCGCGCTCGATTTCCTGCCTGCCGGGCGCAGTTATACGATGACCTCGTTCGAGGACGGTGTGAATGCCGACCTGCAGGCCATGGATTACAAGAAACGTGAGCGGAAAGTCGATGCTTCGACCGTCGTGAAGATCGACATGGTTCGCAATGGCGGCTGGGCGGCCGTAATCGAATAGGCGTGCCCGGGCCGGAGTCCATCCGCGATCGGTAGGCGGACAGTGCCCGGATTTGCCGTAAAAAACGAAAGGAAATGCGTTATTCGCACTTCCTTTCGTTTTTTCGTTCCTGTGTTTTTCCTGGCGAGCCCGGGAGGGTTTCAGGCCTGCGGGGCATATTCCCGCATCCCGTACAGCTGGTCGCGCAGGCGAGGGGTGAAACCCGCCTCGCGGATGGCACCGCGGATGCCCTCGGCGTCGAAACGGTTGTGCGCTCCGGCCGAGGAGACGACGTTTTCCTCGATCATGATCGACCCCATGTCGTTGGCGCCGCTGTGCAGGGCGGCTTGTGCCGTGGCCTTGCCCACGGTGAGCCACGAGGCCTGGATGTTGCGGATATTGCACAATACAAGGCGGCTCACGGCGATGATGCGCAGGTATTCCAACGGAGAGAACCGTGTCGTTACCCCCTGGCGTTCCAATTCGGTGTCCGTCGACCGGAAGATCCACGGGATGAATGCGATGAAACCGTACTTTCCTTCGGGGCAGCGGGCCTGCAGGTCGCGGATACGCAGCAGGTGGTCTACACGCTGGTGCGGGGTCTCGACATGGCCGTACATCATCGTTGCCGAGGTCGGAAGGCCGAGGCAGTGCGCCTCGTGCATCACGTCGAGCCACTTTTCGACCGACGGCTTGGCGGGCGATATGGCCCTGCGTACGACGGGGTCGAGGATCTCGGCGCCGGCACCCGGAAGCGAGTCGAGCCCGGCTGCCATCAGGCGGCGCAGGGTCTCCAGGGTCGTCAGGCCGCTGATGCGGGCGATGTGCGCCACCTCGGGCGCACCCAGCGCATGCAGCCGCAGCGTGGGGTAGAGCGCTTTCAGGTCGGAGAAAAGCCGCTCGTAGAAGTCAATGCGCAGTTGCGGATGCAGGCCGCCCTGCAACAGCAGCTGGTCGCCGCCCAGCTCCAGCGTACGGTCGATCTTCTCGCGGTATTCGGCCAGCGTGGTGACGAATGCCCGGTCTGTCTGGTGGGGCTTGCAGTGGAAATTGCAGAACCGGCAACCCGAGATGCAGACGTTGGTGATGTTGACATTGCGGTCGATCTGCCAGGTCACCACCTCCGGGTCGGGAACCATGGCGCGGCGTACCTCGTCGGCCACGAGCGCCAGCTCCTGCAACGGGGCCTGGTCGTAGAGCCGGTAGGCCTCCTCGCGTGAGAGCGGCTCCCTTCGCCGGCATTTGTCGTAGATGCGTTGCACGGCTATCGGTTTTTGCGGCGGGTGCTGCGGCGTACCTTGGGGCCGTCCTCGCGTGACGCGGGGGCCATGGGGCGGCCGTTGTCTATCAGCAGCTCGAAATCGAGCTGGCGCTTCTGCAGGTCGGCACGTTTCACGCGGATGCGTACGGCGTCGCCCAGCGTCATGCGGCGGCCTGTCGAGCGGCCGACGATCTCGTAGTTGGCTTCGTCGAACTGGAAGAAATCACCTTCGATGTCGCGCAGGAACGACATGCCCTCGATGTGGGTTTCGTCCAGCTCGACATAGATGCTCCATTCGGTGAGCCCCGAAATGTGCCCGTCGAACTCCTCGCCGATGCGCTCCTTCATGAATTCGACCATCTTGTACTTGATCGAGGCGCGTTCGGCCTCGGAGGCGATCACCTCGCGTTCCGAAGCGCGGGCGCACAGATCTTCGAGCGTCGTCTTGTCTGCCGCCTTCTCGCCTGCGAGGTAACGCGCCAGCAGGCGGTGCACCATCATGTCAGGATAGCGGCGGATGGGCGACGTGAAATGCGTATAGTAGGGGAATGCGAGGCCGTAGTGGCCGATGTTGTCGGTCGTGTAAAAAGCTTTGGCCATCGAACGCACGGCCATCGTCGAGACGGCGTTCTCCTCGGTCGAACCTTTGATCTGGGCGAAGAGCTTGTTCAGCTCCTTGGCCACGGCACGCCCGCCCGTGGCCTTGAAGATGTGTCCGAAGCGCAGGATGAACTGCCGGAAACGGTCGAGCTTCTCTTCGCTCGGCTTGTCATGCACGCGGTAGACCATCGTGCGTTCCACGGTGCGCCCCTTGTCGGTCTTGCGCTTGCCGCAGAACTCGGCGACGCGGCGGTTTGCCAGCAGCATGAATTCCTCGATCATCTGGTTCGATTCTTTCTGCTCCTTGAAATAGACGCCGATGGGCTTCCCAGCCTCGTCGAGTTGGAATTTCACCTCCTCGCGGTCGAAGCTGATGGCTCCGTTCTTGAAACGCTCCCTGCGCAACGCCTGTGCCAGTCGGTTGAGGGTCAGAACCTCTTCGGCGAAATCACCCCGGCCCGTTTCGATGATCTCCTGCGCCTCGGCATAGGTGAACCGGCGGTCAGAGTGGATGACCGTGCGGCCGAACCATTCGTCGAGCAGTTCCAGCCCTTCGTTGATCGTGAATACCGCCGAGAAACAGAGGCTCGCCTCGTGCGGGCGCAGCGAGCAGAGCTCGTTCGACAACCGCTCGGGCAGCATCGGGACGGTGCGGTCTACCAGGTAGACCGACGTGCCGCGTTCTACGGCCTCGTCGTCGATCACCGAGTGCGGGCGCACGTAGTGCGTCACATCGGCGATATGTACACCGATCTCCCATATGCCTTCCCCGACCTTGCGTACCGAAAGCGCGTCGTCGAAGTCCTTGGCGTCGGCCGGGTCGACCGTGAAGGTCGTCACATTGCGGAAATCGCGGCGCTGGGCGATCTCCTTGGCCGTAATCCGGCCGTCGATATCCTCCGCCGCCTGCTCGACTTCGGGCTCGAAGCGGTAGGGCAGCTCGTATTCGGCCAGGATGGCGTGCATCTCGGTGTCGTTGTTGCCCGCCATGCCCAGCCGCTCGATCAGCTCGCCCACGGGGCTCTTGCTCCCTTCGGCCCAGTCGGCGATGCGCACGACGACCTTTTCGCCGTCCTTCACGTCGGGGTACAGCCGTTTGGAGAGGTAGATGTCCATCGGCATACGGCGCGAATCCGCCCGTACGAATATCTGGTGTGCCCCTACTTCGGCGATGCCGACATAGGGTTTGCGGCTGCGTTCGACGATGCGTGTGATCTCGCCCTCCATCTTCCCGTCGCGGCCGCGGTGCATGACGACCACCTCCACGCGGTCGCCGTTCAGGGCGTTGGCCGTGTTGCGCTGGTTGACGAAGATATCTTTCTCCTCACCTTCGACGCGCACGTAGATCGACCCCGTGGCCGTCATGTCCGCCACGCCTTCGAAGTGGGGCAGGTGCTTGTGCGTGAGGCGGTATTTCTCGCGTGCGCACTCCTCGACGATGCCTTCGTCGTGCAGCCGTCCCAGGATTTCGAATGTTTCGCGGCGCCCCTCTTTCGTGGCGCCTCCCGAGGCCGAAGCCAGGTGCTTGAGCGAGAATTTATTGTTGGGGAACTCCCGGAAAAGGCTCAGGATGACTGCCGCCCTGTCGGTGTTCTTCGCACCCTTTGCCGGGCGCTTTTTTTGTGTTTGCTTTTTCATTTCTTCAGAATTTGCAGGGCAAGGCGCTTCATGAAGCCGATGCCCACGTTGATAGCCCCTTCGTCGGGGTTGAATGTCGCCGTGTGGGGGCGTCCTGCCGCGGCGCCTACGCCCAGCCGGTAGAACAGCGACGGGTATTTGGTACAGTAAAAGCCGAAATCTTCGGCCGTGGTGCGCAGCGGGAGCATCTCGACCTTCAGCCCCGTCTCTTGGGCCAGCGCCACGGCCCGTTTGACGAGGATTTCGTCGTTCACCACGCACGGATAGCCGCGGCCGATCCCGACGTCGGTGCGCACGCCGTGGCGTTTGTCGATGTCCGCCGCGATGATTCCGAGGCAGGTTCAAAGCTCGCCGACGCCAAGGTTCGGCTCGCTCGCGCGAACGAGCGCGTGCGCAGCCTTTCCGCCCGCGTTCCCGAGCTCGAGAAGCGCCTTGACGGCATCGACCGCCGTATTCGCGGCACCGAGCAGTCCGCCCGCTCCCTCGAGGTTCTTCGCCTGCGTGTAGACCCGCTGCATGATCGCTATGAGGCCCTGTCCGAGCGCGCGCTTGATTGGGCTGCTCGCTTGAGGGACCGCGCTTCGCTCGAGGAGGCCGATTCGGCTTCGCTCAAGCGCACGATCGAGGATGCAAAGGCCGAGGTCGCGCGTGCCAAAGTCGAGGTGGATATGGCCTCTTCGTCGGTCAATGAGCACAAGATCACCCGCGGCAAGCTTGAGGTTCAGGTGGATGCCGCCGTCAAGGCGATCACCGCCGACGGCTCGACCGTTCTCGAGGACGCCCTCAGGCTCCCCGCGCCGACCGACCGCGCCGCCGCAGAGCGTGAGCTCAACAGCCTCGTCCGCCAGATCAACAACCTGGGCCCCGTGAACCAGGTTGCCATGGAGGAGTACGAGACGCTCAAGAACCGCGCGGACTATATCGCGGGGCAGCTGGCCGACCTCGAGAACGCGCGTAAGGCGCTCACCAAGATCACTGCCGCCATCGACCGCAAGATGCGCGCGAGCTTCCTCACCACCTTTGAGAAGGTCGACGAGAACTTCCGTGAGGTGTTCCAGATGCTGTTCCCGGGCGGTCAGGCCCATCTCGAGATGACCGACCCCGAGCATCCGGCGGACACCGGCATCGAGGTCGTGGCGCAGCCGCGTGGCAAGCGCATCACCAAGATGATGCTCATGAGCGGCGGCGAGAAGAGCCTCACGGCGCTCGCGTTGCTGTTCGCGGTGTATCGCACGCGCACGGTGCCCTTCTACGTGCTCGACGAGGTCGAGGCCGCGTTGGACGACTCGAACCTGTCCAAGCTCATCGGCGCCATCGATTACCTGCGTCAGTCGACGCAGCTTCTCGTTATCTCCCATCAACGCCGCACCATGGAGGATGCGGACGTTTTGTACGGCGTATCTATGCAGGCCGACGGAGTCAGCCGCGTGGTCAGCCAGAAACTCGATCGCGAAACCGGAAAGGTCGTGAATGCCTAATGGGTCTGTTCGATTCCCTTAAGCGCGGACTGGAGCGCAGCCGCGAGGCCCTGAACGAGGTCTTCTACTTCGGTGGTGAGGTGGATGAGAGCTTCTGGGAGGATCTGGAGGACACTCTTGTCATGGGAGACATGGGTGGCGAGATCGCCATGCGCGTCACCGACGACCTGCGTGAGACCGCGGCCCGCAAGAACCTCAAGACCGCCGATCAGCTGCGTGGCGCCCTTGCCGAGCGCCTGTGCGAGTTCTTCGTCGAGCCCGAGTTCGACATCTTCGACGATACGCCGAGCTGCGTGCTGTTCGTGGGTATCAACGGCGCCGGCAAGACTACCACGGTCGGCAAGATCGCGAGCGCCGAGGCGGGTGCCGGCAAGAACGTCGTGATCGGCAGTGCCGACACGTTCCGCGCCGCGGCCATCGAGCAACTCGATGTGTGGGGTGAGCGCGCAGGTGTGCCCGTCATCAAGCGCGATCGCGGGTCCGATCCCGCGAGCGTTTGCTACGACGTGCTCGACCAGGCCGATAAGCTGGCTAGCGACCTCGTTCTCATCGACACGGCGGGTCGTTTGCATTCGAGCCCCGAGCTCATGCGCGAGCTTGCCAAGGTCGTGAAGGTCACTCGCAAGCGCGCCGAGTCGTGCGCCGCGGGTCCCATGCCCGTACATGTCGTGCTCGTCATCGATTCTGCTACCGGTCAAAACGGCCTGGCCCAGGCCCAGGAGTTCAACGAGGCTCTCGGTTTGGACGGTATCATCATGACCAAGCTCGACGGCACGGCCAAGGGCGGTATCGCGTTGGCGGTGGCCGAGCAGCTCAAATTGCCGATTTACCGTATCGGTGTCGGTGAGCAGGTCGAGGACCTGCAGCGTTTCGACGCCTCGTCCTTCTGTCGCGCGCTCGTCGGTCTGAATTAGCTCGCATCGGCATACACCTCGGCCCGAAGGCAGGTTTCACGTCGAGGTTTCATCAGTCCTGTTCCGATCTCAGTTTCGCGCCTGCCCCGATTTGAGACGCATCTGATTGTTGGGAGAATCCATGGCAGCTTTCGGCTCGCTTTCCGATCGCCTGAACGATACCTTCGACCGCCTGCGCGGCAAGGGCAAGCTCACCGAGGCGGACATCAACGCCGCTATGCGCGAGATCCGCATGGCCCTGCTCGAGGCGGACGTCAACTATCGCGTTGTGAAGGACTTCGTCACGCGCACCAAGGAGCGCTGCCTCGCCTCCGAGGTCATGGAGTCCCTCACTCCGGCGCAGAACGTCGTCAAGATCGTCCTCGACGAGCTCACCGAGCTGCTCGGCGGTACCGAGAGCAAGCTCGTCCTCTCAAGCCGCATTCCCAATGTGATCATGCTCGTGGGCCTGCAGGGTTCCGGTAAGACCACCGCAGCCGTCAAGCTCGCCTATATGCTCAAGAAACAGGGCAAAAGCCCGCTTCTCGCCGCCTGCGACGTCTATCGTCCCGCCGCTGCCGATCAGCTCGCCACCCTCGGCGGCGAGATCGGCGTGCCGGTGTTCCGCGGCGATGGCGCGCATCCGGTCGATATCGCCCGCGCATCCATCCGCGAGGCGGTCGACAACATGCGCGACGTGGTCATCGTCGACACCGCCGGTCGTTTGCAGATCGATGAGCAGATGATGCAGGAGGCCGTCGACATCAAGAAGGCGGTCAAGCCCGATCAGGTCCTCATGGTCGTCGACGCGATGACCGGTCAGGATATCGTCAACGTGGTGTCCACCTTCGCCGACCGCACCGACTTCGACGGTGTGATCATCTCCAAGCTCGACGGCGACGCCCGCGGTGGCGGCGCGCTGTCCGTCCGCGAGGTCACGGGTAAGCCCATCAAGTTCGTCTCCATGGGTGAGAAGCCCGATTCCCTTGAGGTCTTCAATCCCGAGCGCATGGCCAAACGCATCCTCGGTATGGGCGATGTCATCGGCATCATCGAGAAGGCCCAGGAGGCCGCGACCGCCGAGCAGCTCGCCTCTGCCGAGCGCATGCTGCGCGATGGCTTCACGATGGACGACATGCTCGAGCAGATGAAGGCCGTCAAGAAGATGGGCGGCATGAAGGGCATCCTCGGCATGCTCCCCGGTGGCCAGCGCGCTCTCAACCAGATGGGCGGCAACCTCGATGAGAAGATCTTCGATCGCAACGAGGCCATTATCCTGTCCATGACGGCCGAGGAGCGCCGCCGCCCCTCCATCATCAACGGTCAGCGCCGCGCCCGTATCGCTCGCGGCTGCGGTCTCACGCCGACCGACGTGAACGCCCTGATGAAGCAGTGGGGCGAGATGAACAAGATGATGGGCAAGATGCGCGCCATGACCCAGCAGCAGATGTCCGGCAAAAAGGGCAAGAAGGGGAAGAAGGGCAAGAAGATGCGCATGCCCGGTATCCCCGGTATGGGTGGCGTGAATATGAACCAGCTCATGAATCAGATGGGCGGCATGGGCGGAGGCATGTCCGATATGGACAAGCTCATGCAGATGAACGATCAGTTCAAGCGGAAGTAGGATCTTGTGAGCAAGGCAGACAAGCTATTCGTGTCCATGTGCCGAGACATTCTCGATCACGGTACGACCACGGAGGGGGAGAAGGTCCGCCCGGTTTGGGAGGACGGCACCCCTGCCTACACTATCAAGAACTTCGGTGTCACCAACCGCTACGACCTGCGCGAGGAGTTCCCTGCGCTGACGCTGCGCCGCACCGCTCTCAAGTCCGCGATGGACGAGATCTTGTGGATCTACCAGAAGAAGTCCAACAACATCAACGACCTCAATTCCCATATCTGGGATCAGTGGGCCGATGAAACGGGTTCGATCGGCAAGGCGTACGGGTATCAGATCGCGCAGAAGTCGCACTACAAGGAGGGCGACTTCGACCAGATGGACCGTGTCCTGTACGATCTCACCCACACGCCGTACTCGCGTCGCATCATGACGAATATGTATACCTTCTCCGATCTTTCGGAGATGCATCTGTATCCGTGTGCCTACAGCGTCACGTACAACGTGACCTCCGAGCCCGGTTGCGACAAGCCTGTGCTCAATATGGTTCTCATGCAGCGTAGCCAGGACATTCTCGCTGCGAACAACTGGAACGTTTGCCAGTACGCCATCCTGCTCATGATGGTCGCGCGTCACTGCGACATGATTGCAGGCGAGCTTCTGCACGTGATCGTCGATGCGCACATCTACGACCGCCATGTCGACATCGTGCGCGAGCTCATCGAGCGTCCGCAGTATCCGGCGCCCAAGGTCTCGCTTAACCCCGAGGTCACGGATTTCTATGATTTCACGACGGATGATTTGATCGTCGAGGACTATAACCATGGTCCTCAGGTCAAGAACATTCCGATTGCGGTCTAGGCGGGCATCATGACGTGTGAACTCAAGGCCATCGTCGCGGTGTGCGACGACTGGGGGATTGGGCGCGATGGGGACATGGTCGTGTCCAATCGTGCGGATATGAGGCACTTCGTCAATAAGACGAAGGGACATCCGGTCATTATGGGCCGCAAGACGCTCGAGAGCTTCCCGGGCGGCCGTCCGCTCAAGGACCGCCGCAATATCGTGTTGACGCGCGACGAGGCGTTCTCCCGTGAGGGTGTCGAGGTCGTTCATTCGGTCGACGAGGCGCTTGCCGCGGTTGCGGATGAGGACGTTGCCTGGGTTATCGGCGGGGGAGCGGTGTATGGGCAGTTCCTGCCGTATTGTTCAGAGGCCGAGATCACCCATAATCATGTGACGCATGAGGTTGATACGCATTTCCCCGATCTCTCGCAGGATCCCGCCTGGTATGTCGCGGAGCGATCTGATGTCCAGACGGTCCAGCCCGGACAGGGTGATGAGGGGATCATGTTTGAGTTTGTCACGTATCGCCGTGGGGACTGCTGATGGCAGACGTGCAGATCATTCGTATCGAGACACTCGACGACCCGCGTCTCGAGGCGTACACCAAGCTCACCGAGCGCCAGCTGCGTTCTGTGTTGGAGCCCGAGAAAGGGATCTTCATCGCGGAGAGCGGCAAAGTCATTGAGCGCGCTGTTGAGGCGGGGCTTGAGCCGGTGAGCTTTCTGTTGGGAGAGCGTTGGCTCGAGCAACTGACACCGTTGCTCGACAAGGTCGCCGATGCGCATCCTGAGCTTGAGATCCCTGTGTTTGTGGGGGCGATGGACCTGCTGGAGCAGCTCACGGGCTTCTCCGTCACGCGTGGAGCCCTTGCGGCGTTTCGCCGACCGCCACTTGCCGATCCGGGTGCTTTTCTCGACGGACTCGTCGAGCGTGCCGATGCTCGCCCGGTGCGCGTGTGTGTGCTTGAGGGCATTGTCGATCATTCGAATGTCGGTGCGATCTTTCGCTCCGCCGCCGCGCTCAATGTCGACGGCATCCTGGTAAGCCCTACGTGCGTCGATCCGCTGTATCGTCGCTCCGCGCGCGTGTCCATGGGCACGGTGTTCCAGGTACCTTGGACGCGCATCGGCAGCGAGGCACGCGTGTGGCCGTATGACGGCTTCGAGGTCCTCAAGGGTGCGGGGTTCACGTGCTCTGCCATGGCTCTTTCCGATGATTCCGTCTCACTCGACGATCCGTCGCTTCTGGATATCGAGCGCCATGCCATCTTCATGGGCACCGAAGGTGCGGGACTGCAAGCCAAGACTATTGCGGGGTGCGATAAGACCATCCGCATCCCCATGGCACATGGCGTGGACTCCCTCAATGTGGCTGCGGCAAGTGCCGTGGCGTTCTGGCAGCTTTGCCCCCATGTCGACAACGGCTATCACTACCGTCCGGGCATGTTTGCCTAGTCGACCTCTGCACCTTTCATTTTCGTGCTTTAACGCCGCGTTGTTTGGGGACTGCGACCTGCCGATAATTGGCGAAGGGTTGCGGTCCCCATGTTGTTGCCGTAGGCTCGTATGGCTGCAGTTGAACGGGGATGGGGGAGCTTATGGCAAAACGTGCTGGGAATGGTTCGATCGACGTCACGCAGGGTGTCATTTGGCGTCAGCTTCTTGCCCTCTGCGTGCCCATTTTCTTCAGCTCCTTTTTCCAGCAGGCCTACGCCCTTATCAACACGTATATCGTCGGGCAGTTCGGTGGCAAGATCGCGCTTGGCGGCATTCAGTCCACGCTGTCCCTCTCTGAGCTCGCAATTGGTTTTTGCGTCGGCCTTGGCGCCGGTTGCGCTGTGATTACCGGTCAGTTTTTCGGCCAGCGTGACGACGACCGGCTCTCTCGTTCCGTCCACACCGCCATGACGCTCGCGCTCATCATCGGTGCTTGCATATCGGTGTTCGGAGTCATATTCTTGCCGAGCATCCTCACGCTTATGGGGACGCCCGACGAGCTCATGTGGGAGGCCGTGGCTTATTCTCGCTGCTATTTTGGGGCCATGGTGTTCTCGCTTGTCCTCAACATGGGTACCGCTCTTCTGCGTGCCGTGGGCGATACGCGTGCGCCCGCGCTCATCATCGCGAGCGGCTGCATTTTCAACGTGGTCTTCGACCTGATTTTCGTCGCCTGGTTCAAGATGGAGGCTCTGGGCTGCGGTATCGCGACGGCTCTCACTATTGTGATCAACGCCTCTATGGTGCTTTTGCGCCTCATGCGCGCCGATGGCCCGTGGCGCCTCGAGCTCTCCCGGCTGCGCATCGACCCCGTCATCTGCAAGAGTATGGTCGCCACCGGCCTGCCCCTGGGGATCCAAGCCTCACTCTATTCGATCTCTAACATCATCGTGCAGTCTACGGTGAATTCTTTCGGAGCGGACGCCGTGACTGGCTGGGGCCTTGCCGCCCGCCTGGACGGCATCGTGTGGATGGTCACCGAGGCGCTCGGTGTCGCCATGACCACGTTCTCCGCTCAGAACTTCGGCGCGCGGAATTATGACCGCATGCGTCGCGGTTACCACACCTCGCTCGTCATCACGGTGACCCTCATCGGCTCGATGGCGCTGTTCCTCATCACGTTCGTCGATCCGCTGGCCCGATTCTTCATCGATGATTCCGCGGTGGTGGGCTACACCTCGACCATGATTCATTTCATCGCGCCGTTCTATCTGTTCTATTCGATTGTCGACAACACATCGGGCGCCATCCGCGGCTCCGGGGAGAGCCTGCGCCCCATGTTGCTGACGGTTGTGGGCACCGTGGTGTTCCGTGTCATCTGGCTGCTCGTCGTGGTGCCGATGCACCATATGCTTCAGACCATGCTGATGGTGTATCCGGTTACATGGATTCTCACGGCCTGCCTGTTCGTCGCCTATCATCATTTCGGTCATTGGCTCAGCCATGCCGAGCGCCGCCGGGATAAGCTCGAGCTCTCCATCTAGCGCCTCGCTCATCCGTTTAGATTGCGCCCCGCGGGGTATCCTGAACCAGATACTGAACGTACGGACGGAGTCTTTCCATGGAAATGGACGATCACAAGCGTAGACGCAACATGATCCTCTACGTGCTCATCGCCTTCGCGGTGTACCTCGTTCTCAGCAATGTGCTGTTCCCGAGCTTCCAAAACGGCGGAATGCAGGTCGAGGATGTCACGTATTCCCAGCTTCTTGATGACCTTAAGGACAAAAAGGTCAAGGAGATCAGCTATACAACCGATGACGCGCAGGCCATGTACACACGCAAGGGCGAGAAGGACAAGGCCTATCGCACCACCACCATGCCTACCGACGTCGATTTGACGAACCGCATCGAGGAGGCAGGTGCCGAACTCAAGGTCACCATCCCCAAGCAGGATTCCGGTATGTGGACCTACCTAATGGTGACCGTGTTCGCACCCATGCTCATCTTCTTCCTGCTCGGCTGGTGGCTCAACCGTCGCATGAAGAAGGCCATGGGAGACGACAACCCCTCCATGGATTTCTCCGGCGGCGGCTTCGGCGGCCTGGGCGGCGGCAACCTCGGTAAGTCCGGTGCGCGCATCGTCGCATCCAAGGATGTCGGTGTGACCTTCAAGGATGTTGCCGGCCAGGAGGAGGCAAAGGAATCTCTCAAGGAGGTCGTGGACTTCCTCGAGAACCCGCAGCGCTACGAGGAGATCGGTGCCAAGTTGCCGCGGGGTGCCCTGCTCGTGGGTCCTCCCGGCACGGGCAAGACCCTGCTCGCCAAGGCCGTTGCCGGCGAGGCCGGTGTACCGTTCTTCTCCATTTCGGGTTCCGAGTTCGTCGAGATGTTCGTTGGCCGCGGTGCCGCCAAGGTTCGCGACCTGTTCAAGCAGGCCAAGGAAAAGGCCCCCTGCATCGTCTTCATCGATGAGATCGATACCATCGGCAAGAAGCGCGACGGTGGCGGTTTCTCTGGAAACGACGAGCGCGAGCAGACGCTCAACCAGCTTCTCACCGAGATGGACGGCTTCGACAACCAAAAGGGCATCGTCGTCCTTGCGGCCACCAACCGCCCCGACTCGCTCGACGCCGCATTGCTGCGTCCTGGTCGCTTCGACCGCCGCGTGCCCGTCGAGCTGCCTGACCTGGCCGGTCGTAAGGCCATCCTCGAGCTTCATACCAAGGATGTGAAGACCGAGCCCGGCATCGACTTGACCACGATCGCCCGCGCCACACCCGGTGCCTCCGGTGCCGATCTGGCAAATATAATTAACGAGGGCGCCCTTCGCGCCGTCCGCCTCGGTCGCAAGCGTGCGACCCAGGAGGACTTCGAGGAGAGCGTCGAGGTGGTCATCGCCGGCCAGCAGCGCAAGTCCACCGTTTTGTCCGATCACGAGAAGCAGGTCGTCGCGTACCACGAGATCGGCCACGCCATCGTAGCGGCTCGTCAGAAGGGCTCGGCTCCGGTCACCAAGATCACCATCGTGCCCCGCACGTCGGGCGCCCTCGGCTATACCATGCAGGTGGAGGAAGATGAGCGCTTCCTCACCACCAAGCAAGAGGTTTTGGACAAGCTCGCCGTCTATTGCGGCGGCCGTGCTGCTGAGGAGCTCATCTTCGGCGAGATGACCACCGGTGCTGCGAACGATATCGAGCAGGCGACCAAGCTCGCGCGCAACATGATTACGCGGTTCGGTATGTCCGAGGAGTTTGGCATGATGGCGCTCGGCACCGTTCAGAACGCCTACCTCAACCAGGATACGTCGCTCACCTGCGCCCCCGGCACCGCGGAGCGCGTTGACGCGGCCGTCCTCAAGCTCATTACCGAGGCGCATGAGCGCGCCATGCAGATCCTGAAAGAAAACAAGTTCAAGCTGCATGAGCTCGCCCATTACCTCTACAAGAAGGAGACCATCACGGGCGATGAGTTCATGAGCCTTCTCACTCGCGAGAATCCGCTCATGCCCAAGAGCCCCCAGGAGTAACAGTGGCTATCGCTCGCGGCTGAAATCCGACCCCGCCCGCCCATGTGCGAGCGGGGTCTCTGCGTGCGAATGGCCTGAAAGGACAAGATGTTTGAGACGACTTCCGAGCTGAGATTCGCCGTCTTGATCGATGCCGACAACGTTAGCGAGAAGTACATCAAGGTAATCCTCGATGAGATTTCCAACGCGGGCGTTGCGACGTACAAGCGCATCTATGGCGATTGGACGAGTCCGCGATTGGCGAGCTGGAAGAGTTGCCTGCTCGACCATTCGATCATTCCCATGCAGCAGTACAGCTACACGTATGGCAAGAATGCCACCGACTCCGCGATGATCATCGACGCGATGGACATCCTGTATTCGGGAACGGTCGACGGATTCGCCATCGTCAGTTCCGATTCCGATTTCACGCGACTCGTCGCCCGTTTGCGCGAAAGCGGCATGATCGTTATCGGCATGGGCGAACAAAAGACCCCCAAGCCGTTCATCTCTGCCTGTAACCAGTTCAAATACCTCGATCTGCTCTATGCCCAGCGACAGGACGAGGAATCTGAAGACGCGCAGGATGCCCGTGATGACACCGATATGGTGGCCTCGTCGGGAAAGACGCCCTCCCGTCGACGTCGCCGTCGACCTGGCGATGCCGGCGGCAATACGTCCGAGTCTTGCGATTGCGCCTGTGAGGATGTCGATGATGAGCTTGAGGGGGAAGTGACGTTCGGCGAGATGAGCCGAGCCGATAAGCGCCGCCATCTGCGTGCGATTCGCTGCGCCATCAACGCCGTCATCGATTCCTTCGGCGATGAAGACGGCTGGATCTCCCTGGGGCTGCTTGGCGATCAGCTTGGGAAGCGTCTTCCCGATTTCGACGTTCGCAACTACGGGTATAAGCGCCTGCGCCCGTTTTTGAAGTCCTTGGGTGTCTACGAGTTTGATGAGCCGGTGGGCGAGCAGGGAAAGCGCCAGATCAACCTTCGCCAACGTGATGTGTGATGACCTGCCGGTCTTCGTTTCGTCCCGGTGAGGGCATCGTGGGGGAGTACGGGTGTTTTCAAGGGTTCTCGGTGCGGGGATTCCCGTGGAGGAG
>ERZ779866.1833-NODE-1833-length-20267-cov-5.370968_pt1 | contig 20267 bp, 29 predicted proteins | sample MGYA00511248_ERZ779866 | MGnify/ENA primary metagenome ERZ779866 (study PRJEB29588, sample SAMEA2155758) | human gut metagenome | biome: human gut; feature: human-associated habitat; material: faeces | place: Denmark | collected 2008/2010 ... | reverse complement strand
ATATTATAGTTATTTGTGTTTTAGCTTGTCATGACTTTCCATGATATACAAAAATTTGATAAAAAGCTGACTTTAAAATTTCGTATTTTCTTGACTTTTCTCCTTTTTAGAGCAATAGATACAATGTGAAAAGGAGGCTCTAATATGGATGATAAATATTACGCTAACGAAACAGATTTTCGATTTGCAGAATGTGTATTTTACCACATGGCAAAAGACAAAATTATTACTTTCGATGAATACGAAAAGCTTCGTGACAGGCTTTTGGATATCTACACTCCCCCTGTCAGTGAGTTGGAAAGAGGTTTATCATGGAAAACAAAAAAATCACTAAAATAGTCAAAGAACAATCATCAAATGAGATTGAAAAAAATTTGTTAAAAAACAAAAAAGTTGCGGCCTATGCCAGGGTATCCAGCAGTTCAGCTGAACAGAGGACAAGCCTTGACACACAGGTAAAATACTATAAAGCACTAATCAGCAAAAAAGAAAATTGGGATTTTATAGAAATTTACTATGATTACGGTATATCAGGATTATCCTGCAAAAAACGCGACGGTTTTAACAGAATGGTTGACGATGCCCTTGCCGGAAAGATAGATTTGATAATCACAAAATCTCTTTCCAGATTTGCAAGGAACACTGTTGACACACTTTTAGTTCTTAGAAAACTTACCGCTGCCGGAGTTGCGGTATATTTTGAAAAGGAAAACATAAACACCCTTGATTCTGATGGTGAATTTATGATTACTCTTTTAAGTAGTCTTGCACAGGAGGAGAGCCGCTCTATGTCACGCAATATCACTTGGGGACACAGAAAAAGGTTCTCAGACGGAAAATACTCCGTGGCCTACTCCCACTTTCTGGGATACGACAGAGGAAAAGACGGAACTCCTGTTGTAAATCCTGAGGAAGCTAAAATCGTAAGGCTTATTTACAGGCTTTATTTTTTAGGCGCCAACTTTGGCGGAATATGCGATTATTTAAACAAATGCAATATATTAACCCCCTGCGGAAATGACAGTTGGGATATATCCACTGTAAAGCGTATTCTTACAAATGAAAAATACAAGGGCGATGCACTGTTACAAAAGACTTATAAAGCACATTTTCTGGATAAGCGTGCAAAAAAGAATAACGGAGAAGTTCCGCAATACTATGTAAGTAATGGACACGAAGCTATAATTTATCCTGAAATATTCGACCTTTTACAGGAAGAGATTGAGATGAGAAAAAAGCTTTTGCCTGGCTGTAAAAGCAAAATCACCCTTAATAACAAAGTGATTTGCGGTCTGTGCGGAAGCTCGTATATGAGAAGTAAAAACTTTTGGCGTTGCCGAAATCTATATGACAGACAAAAGCACTGCCCCAACATAAAAAACAATTATCTTGAAAGCTCCTGCGCCGCTGTTTTAAAAAAGGAATTCAGTCAGCGTGCAAGTGTTATTGAAACCTGCGGCGCTCTATTGTCAGAAATAAGGCCTGAAATGGCAAAAAGTGAGTGTGTAAAACAAATTTTCGATTACGTTAAAAATACAGACTCCCTTTATTATGACGATTGGCTATGGAGAACTGCAATAAAAAATATAACCGTGACAGAAAATAAGGATTTAATATTTACTTTTACAGATAGTCATAAAATTGTTCTAAGTAAATTTAAGTAAAATTCGGTATAATGAGATATATCGTTGAACATTTTTTCGAATTTTTTTCAAAAAAGTATTTACAAATGCGAAAAAACATTCTATAATTATATTATAAACATTTGTTCGCGACATTCACGACAATAATATCAATTAGGAATTGCTTTGATTTTTAGAGCTTTTCTTCTGTTGATTTTATAATATATAAAGGAAAGAGGTTTTTGCATGAAACAAAAAATGAAGTGTCCGCTCTGTAACAAGCGTGCCTTTGACATTTCTTCTTTGCCAAAGGAAGAATTGAAAATTGAACTGAAATGACTCACTGTCACAACCTTGTGGTTGTCCCCTGCAATGCCCAGTCGGCGTTGCCGGAACGAAAGAACGAAATACGTTCAAAAGTCTCATAACAATTAAATCACATAAGAACATAAAAAAATAAAACATACCGAGCAACGGAGCCGAGTGTGAGCTACCAAATGGCCGGATGATTTACGAAACGCAAGTTTTGTAGTCATCCGGCTTTTTGTGTTTCGCAAACGGCTCTGTTTTTATTTTGGCGGTTCATCTTGGCTCCTGAAAGGAGCTAAGCATGAAAATAGAATACAAATTTATAGATGAAATTGTAACCATTGATATTGAAGACTGCTGGGGAGAAATTATTTTAGACCTGGACAGACTTGAATACAACGTAAACCACAAGGAAACTCGCAGACATACCTCTCTGGACAGCTATTTATACGAAGGAAAGGATTTTGCCTGTGAGGATTGTGAAAAATTCGGATTGCTTCCCGGAAGCTCCCGAAGCAGAGGAGTTGCACTGCTTATGGAGATGGGAACCGGAAAAACTCTCACAAGCATAGGAATTGCGGGAGCTTTGTATTTGTCCGGAAAGGTAAAAAAGGTTCTTGTTGTATCGACGTTATCAATAGTGTGTGTTTGGGAACAGGAATTTCAAAAGTTTGCAGACTTTCACTACACAGTAACTATTCTTAAAGGAACTAAAGAGGACAAGATAAAAGCTTTGACAGATATAGGCAGCAATGCGCTTCAGGTGATTATCGTAAATTATGAAAGCGCATGGCGAATTGAAAAAGAGCTTTTAAGCTTTAATCCAGACCTTATTATTGCCGACGAGGGTCACAAGCTCAAGGAAGCGAGAACTGCCCAGTCAAAAGCCATGCATCATCTCGGTAACAAAGCCGGATACAAACTTCTGCTTACCGGCACTGTTATAACAAACCGTGAGCTTGATGTCTTTTCCCAATACAAATTTTTAGACCCTAACATATTCGGCGACAGCTTTTACGCTTTCAGGAACAAATATTTTGACATGGTGGGTTACGGCAATCATATACCGCGATTTAAAAATTCTATGACAAATGATTTTCTTATGAAAATGCACTCGGCAGCATTCAGAGTTACAAAGGATGAATGTCTCGACCTTCCGAAAATAACCGAGGAGGTTCGCTATGTGGAGCTTGAGCCTATCGCAATGAGATTATACAAGAACATCGAAAAGGACAGCTATACCCAGATTTCTCAGTCTGACGTTTCCGCTGTGAATATTCTCACTAAGCTTTTAAGGCTCTCTCAGGTTACCGGAGGACATCTCACCGATGACGAAGGCAAAATATTTATGGTGAGTAAGGCAAAGCTCGACGCACTTTCAGATATTATCGAAAGAGCAAAAAGCGAGGACAAAAAAATAATTGTTATGGCAAGGTTTGTCACCGAGCTTAATGACATAGAAAAACTGCTTCAAAGAAAAAACATAAAATATTCCGCTGTTCGTGGCGGTACAAAAAACCGCCGTGAGGAAATCAGGCGTTTTCAGGAAGATCAGGACTGTTCTGTATTTTTAGGTCAAATTGCCGCAGCAGGTCTTGGAATCACACTCACTGCCGCATCAACAATGGTTTTCTACTCTCTTGACTACAGCATGAGCAATTTTGAGCAGGCAAAGGCGAGAATCCACAGAGTATCTCAAAAAGAGAACTGTCATTATATCTACCTTATTGCCAAAAACACAGTGGATAAGAAAATCCTCTATTCACTACGCCACAAGGTTGACCTTGCCAAAACATTGGTTGACGACTATCGAAAGGGAATCAACCCATTTCAATAACTTTCAGTAAAGGAAACATTACATATGGAAAATAAAATGCTTACACTTGCAGACCATCTCAAATCACTTCGTGATGAAAAGAAACAGCTTGAGGACAAGCTTAAAAACATCAACTCACAAATAGATGAAACGGACTACAGACTTGCCATAGCTATGGCTGAATCGGAAACACAAAACTTCACCCACAGCGGAACTATGTTCTGTCTTACCACAAAAATGAGGGTTTCACCCCTTACCGAACAAAAGAGCTATCTGTTTGAAGAGCTCAAAAATAAAGGTTACGGTGATTTAGTTTATGAAACCGTAAATTCAAACTCCCTTTCCTCCTTTGTAAAGGAACAAATGGCGGAAAACAACGACACTCTTCCCAACTGGCTTATAGGCTTGGTGAGAGTATTTGAAAAAACTACAGTAACCGTAAGAAAAACATCAAAGTAAAGAAAGGAAAACAGATTATGAATAACACAAATGAAATAACCAAAACAAATAACAGCGGATTTCTGGCAGTAAAGGACTTTAATCTCAACAACATGGTTTCTCAGGAAATGGAGGGACTTAACGTTTCCTTTGAAAGAATAAAAATCCCATCCGGAGGAACAACAATGTTTGAAATTCCAGGCGACAACCCCGACGAACCTGAAAATGTTAAGGAGTTTTCCGCCGTTATTCTCTATCATCACCCATTGTACTCCTATTATAAGGACAAATACACAGGCGGCAGCAATCCTCCCGATTGCAGCAGTACCGACGGTATGTTCGGTAACGGTGTTCCGGGAGGCAAATGCTCGGAATGTCCCTATAATCAGTTCGGCTCGGGAGAAAACGGCTCAAAAGCATGTAAAAACAGACGCAGACTTTATATTCTCCGTGAGGGAGAAATATTTCCTATGATTTTATCGCTTCCTACAAGCTCTCTTAATGATTTCAGCCGCTATCTTATGCGACAGCTTTCAAAGGGCAACAAGTCAAACATGATTGTAACACGCTTTTCCCTGAAAAAAGCCGTAAATAACAGCGGAATTTCCTATTCACAGGCACAATTCTCTCTTGAGCGCAAGCTTACCCCTGAGGAATATACATTTATATCAGCCATGAGCGAACAGGTAAAGGAATTTAAAAACAATGTAAGCTATGAAGCAGAGGACAACCTGTCAATCACAGTTGACCCGGAAACCGGCGAGGTTATTGGAGCATAAACCTATAAAAATGTGCGGGGAGTTTTCTCTCCGCACAATACCGCTTTTTTATAAAATCTTTAATTTTAGGAGGTATTCGAACATATGCACTCAAACTATAAAAACGTCACTGACCTGCCTACAGTATATAAATACGTTAAAAATTCTGAAATAGTCGCCTTTGACTATGAAACTGCACCTGATGAAGAGTACCGACAGGAGGAAAAAGCCTCTCTTGACTCTCACAAGGCGCATATTGTGGGCTGTTCCTTTTCCGTTTTACAGGGTACAGGAATATATGTTCCCATAGCCCACAAAACCGGACAAAACGCAGATAAAGATGAGTTTTTTGTGTTTTTAAGGGATTTTCTCACCGATGAAGGAATTATAAAGGTTGCGCACAATCTAAGTTTCGAATCTCAAATGTCATATGCCATGGGAATTGTTATAAAACCTCCGGTATATGACACAATGTCTGCCGCCCAGATGACTTTAAAAAGTCCATATAAGTTTAGAGGATTACATGAGTGCGGTCTGAAAAAACTGGCAAATGAAATATGTTCGGAACCTCTCCCTTCTTTTAATACCGTCACAGGAGGCAGATTTTTCGATGAGCTTGACCCACAGGACAGTGAAACAATACGGTACGCCTGCGCAGATTCCGACTTTTCCCTAAGGCTTTATCATATATTTAACAGCTGGTTTGAAAGGTTTATTCCAAAACACAGAAAAATCCTTGAGGATATAGAGTCGCCCACCTCAGTTTATCTGGGAATTATGAAATACAACGGTATACCAATAGACTATCCCCTTATGCTTGAGAGAAAAGTGCAGGCTGAAAGGGAACGAAACAGGATAAAAGAGGAAATCGCCTTTATTATTGGAGATATTCCCATTGGAGAAAATTGCAGTACACAAGCATTTAAGGACTATCTTTTCAAAAACTTAGAGCTTCCGGTGCTAAAAATGACCTCATCGAACAAAGAAGCGGTTGACGATGTAACCCTCATAATGCTCAAAGAATGGTGTCAAAACAACAAACCGGAGCTTTCAGAGCTATTTACTTTGGTTCAGGAATACAGAAAATGGGGCAAAATAAAGTCCACATACATTGACGGATATATAAAACATATAAATTCAGTGACTAAAAACATCCATCCGAACATATTTTCTTTATCTACAGATACCGGACGTATGAATTGCCAAAACCCCAACGCTCAGAATATGCCCAGAAAGACCAACGACCCTATCGGTGTGAGAAACTTTATAAAAGCTCCCGAAAATTCTCTTATACTCTCCCTTGACTTCTCGCAAATCGAACTTAGAGTGGGCGCATTTTACTGCAAAGACGAGGTTATGAACCGCATATACAGACAGGGCGGAGATATTCACGCCGCCACAACCTCTGTTATTTTCGGCTGTTCCTATGAAGAAGCTCAGGACAAACACAATCCGCTGTACAAGGAACTCAGAACCATAGCCAAAAACGTAAACTTTGGAACCTTTTACGGGCTTTTCCCTAAAGGACTGCAAAAGACTTTAAAATTTAAAGCCGGCATTGAAAAAACCGAACAGGAATGCAGAGATATTATAGAAAATTTAAAAAGCGGCTACAGAGGTCTTTCCACATGGCAGGCAAACACAATAGCGGAAGCCTACCGCACCACATACAGTGAAACATATCCGGGCAGGCGCAGGTATCTTCCCGGCATAAGAAGCGATAATTTCAGCGTGAAGTCCTTTGCCCAGCGTTGTGCTTTAAACACACCCATACAGGGAACCGCCGCAGACATTTTGAAATTATCAGTAGGACGAATACTAAAGGGACTTGATAAGAGACCGTGGCTAAAACCCATTTTACAGATACATGACGAACTTACCTTTATAATTCCCGAGGACAAGCTCAAAGAAGCTGTGATATTTATAAAAGGCTGTATGGAAGCAAAGCCATTTGAAGAATTTAATCTCCCCCTTATCGCCGAAGCCTCGGCAGGTAAAACCTTTGGAACTATGGAAGAATTGGAGGATATATAGATGTACAGAAATCAGGAAGGCTATGCAGACCCAACTGCAGGAAACGCCATAGAAAACGTATTAAAGGAACAAGAAAAAAATAAATTTATGGGGAAAAATCAGGAAATCCTGTCAAGACCCAAGATATACATAATTTCTAACCACAGCGGAAGCAAAACAGAAAATATTTCCATGGCAATTAAATGCTGTCAATACGCTATAGCAAAAGGAAAAATCCCTGTTGCCCCTCACCTGCTCTACCCAAGAATATTAAATGACGGAAATCCGGAAGAAAGAAAGCTCGGTATCATATTCGGTATTTCTCTTATGGATTTCTGCAATGAGGTGTGGTTTTTCGGGAAGACTCTTTCCTCTTCTGCAAAGACACAGCTTCAGGAAGCCAAGTTGAGAGGAAAACCAATAAGATATTTTGAATGGAGGTGATTTTATGGATGTAGCGCCACAGGATATTTTAATGTCTTTGTTTAATCCCGAGGACACTGTATGCTTTAGAATCTTTGACGACAAAAAGCGAGGTATCTTCAAAGGTGCAAAGCTTAAAATTCAGGCCGGAAAGTTTTCCTCCATAGAGAACACCCTAAAACAGCACAACAAGGAAAGCAGAGGTATTTTCTTTGTTGTGAACTTCGGCGGAGATTACGATGAAAACATAACAAGGATTAACGCCCAGTTTGTAGAGATGGACGACATGTCGTTTGAGGAACAGCAAAAAGCCGTAGACAGCTTTCCCCTGCCGCCCTCATTGGTTATAAAGACACGAAAATCACTTCATGTATACTGGTTTATGAAAAATGCAACTGTAGAGAAATTTCGTTCGATTCAGCAGCAGCTTATAAAACACTTTCACGGCGACCCGGTTTGTGTAAATGAGAGCCGTGTAATGCGTTTGCCCGGATTTTATCACTGTAAACAGGAGCCTGTTATGGTTACCTGTATCTCATTTCATCCTGAGAGAAAATACACACAGGAGCAGTTATCACAGGTTTTGCCCCCGGTTGAAGAAAAGCCTATTGCGAGGATTGTGGCTTAAAGCCCTATTCTCACCGAATGTTTGTTCAGCAGCTTATAAACAGCAATGACCATATAGAACGCAATGTGGACAAGCTGGGAAAACGAAGAATTTTGACAGGTATTAAGCTTGACGACAGACCGCAATAACTGCCAAAACACAAAAGACACTTTGACGGAAAAAATCCTATTTCTTTATATATTACTTTCTATATACACTTTTTAAATTTTGACTTTTGTTTTTGTAAAAATACATTTTTATCTGTAAAAGTGTAAATTAAAAGCTTTTATCAGGAGGTTTTTAACGATGAATGAATCTGATATAACAAAAAGCATTTTAAAATATCTGAAAACTCTCCCCCGCTGTTTTTTCTGGAAAGAACACGGCGGGATTTACGGAACTTCCGGTATTCCTGACATTATAGTCTGTATTGACGGCAGGTTTATCGCTTTGGAAGTTAAAACTCAAAAGGGTAAAACCACACCCTTACAGAATGCCGCAATAAGAAAAATCCACAGCAGCGGAGGGTTCGCCTTTGTGGTTCGCTCTGTAGAAGAGGCAAAAAATGCAATAGACAGCGCAATGGGAGGTAAAAATGACAGCTAAAGAATATTTATCACAAGCCAGATTTCTTGACAGTCAAATAAATTCCAAAATACAGCAGGTTTCAGCCCTCAACGACCTTGCAGTAAGCGCAACTTCCGTACTGACCGGTATGCCCCACAGTCCCAATAAAGCCACATCAAAAATGGCGGGTGCTGTTGAAAAAATAATAGATTTACAGGAGGAAATCAACCAGGACATCGACAAACTTGTGGACCTTAAAAAAGAGATTTCAGCAACCATTAAATCCGTACCAAGTGCAGAATTACAGACACTTTTAGAAAAGCGTTATCTCTGCTTTCAGACCTGGGAAAAAATAGCAGTGGATATGGGATACAGTATTCAGCACATTTATAGGATGAACGATACCGCTTTGAAAGAAGTCACACTGGTTCTGCAACATGAGAGTGAATGTGATTGAATGAGAGTACATACAAATGCTATTATTATAATGGAAAAATGAAGAAAGCCTTGTAGGAGAAATCCTGCGAGGCTTTTTTGTACCCTAAGGAGGTGACACAGTGCCCAGAAAGCCAAAACGTCCCTGCCGCATGAACGGCTGTCCCAATCTTGCCGAAGACGGCGAGCTTTACTGTTCGGTACACAAAGGAACAGACATGCACGAGTACAACCACTACCGCCGTGACCCGGAAGCAAATAAACGCTACGGCAGAGCATGGAAGCGAATACGTGACCGATACATAAGCGAGTATCCGCTGTGCGAGGATTGCCTGAGCCGTGGCATCTACCGGTCGGCTGAGGAAGTTCATCACAAGTTACCCCTTGCTGATGGAGGAACACACGAGAAAAATAATCTTGTTTCTCTCTGCCGTTCCTGTCACATGAAAGCCCACGGCGTTCTCGGAACACGAACTCCCCACAACCGCTAAAGGAAGGGGTATAATAATCTCTACGACTTTTTCTATCGGTCAGCGGCCTGGGGTCTTGTGTTCAAAAAAGTCAAATTCAAAAGGGTAATTAAAAAGCCGCCACATTGCTGTGACGGTTAAGTAATTTATTTATTCCATTCCATAATAAACTCTTTTTCATTGGTAATGTCATCCACATTCTCTGAGACAATTTGAAATTGCTCACGCTTATAAAAACGCACCGCTTTAGTGTTCTTTTGATAGACACTTAAACTTATGTTCGGTTTGATGTTTTTTACGTAGTTTAATAACTGTTTTCCTATTCCTTTAGACTGTTTATCTTCCTTAACGAAAATACCTGCGATATAATTATCCGTCAATCCGATAAAGCCATCAATGAAACCTGCGGTGTCATCCTCATGTACATATATTTCTGCGTCAGGCAATATTTCTTTTACTATCTCATAGTTACTTTCCCAGTATTCCTTTGGAATAAAGTCATGCGCTTTAATATTCGTATCAATCCATATCTGCATAACAGCAGGTAAATCGTTTTTCTTAAATTGTCTTATCATAAAATATCTCCATGAATATAGATTTTCTAATTTAATTATACATCTTTATTATCAAATTAACAACGAGGACGGTGAGAAAGTGCCTACTAAATCCAACAACACCGGCGGACGGGGCGGTGCAAGACCCGGGGCTGGGCGAAAGAAAAAATCTCTTGCAGAAAAAATTGAAAATGGTAATACTGGTGGAAAGAAGCTTAAAATTCTTGATATTCCGGACGTGAGCGGTGTTGAAATGCCAAAGCCTCATTATTTCTTTCTCGTCGGCTTTACATTGTCTGCCGGATTTAAAGAACCGTCTATTTCTCCGTGTTCCTGTTCATAAGCTTTTATGTTTTCTCTAATCAATACAAGTATATGACTGTTTACGGAACGTCCTTCATAATCTGCCACAAAGCCCAGCTTTTCCAGCATTTCTTCCTCTATACGTATTGATACACTTTTTATAGCCATACAACTGCCTCCATATAGATATATTATATGTTTATTTTATAGCTGTCATGTGTTATAATATGTTTTTAGATATACTGTATATCTATTATTTTTTTAGGAGTGATTACATGAAAGTCGCAGTTGTTGGTTCAAGAAATCTTTATGTCAATGCTTTAGGAAAATATCTCCCCGAAAATGTTACAGAAATAATTTCCGGCGGCGCTAAAGGCGTTGATACCTCCGCAAGGGAATACGCTATGTACAATAACATAAAGCTTACTGAGTTTTTGCCGGAGTACAGTAAATACGGACGCTCCGCTCCCCTCAAGCGAAACATAACCATAATTGAAAATGCAGATCTGGTTCTTGCCTTTTGGGACGGAAGTTCACGAGGAACAAAGTATGTTATAGATCAATGCAGAAAGCGAAATATTCCCATAAAAGTTTTCAAACCCATTTGTCCATAACGGAGAATTTTCCGTCTGCGCTTGATTTTTGCCTTTCTTAGAGTGATATATGTTACTACCAATCAGGAAAGGTGGTATTTAAAATGGAAAAAGCCATTGATGATTTTATTGTTTACAGAATAAATTATCACGGCAGTAACGAAAGCGAGTGTCTTAAAGAAGCTTATCTAAGCTTTAGTGATGCAGTTCAAAAGCTCAGGGACACGCTGACACCGGAACAGGAAATCCTTTTTAGAAAATGTGAAAACGCATACGGTGTTTTTGACGGAGAAACAATCAATTTCTATTATCAGGCGTGTTTTCAGACGCAATATGTTTTTTAAAAAGCTGGCTCAGATAAAAATAAACGTGTGTCTGTAATGTCAAAAATACACAAATACAGACACACAACATCGTGTAGTATATTATCAGTAAAACACTGGATATAGTACGCTTTTAGAGTTAATATGTGTGTACCAAAAGAAAGACGGAGGACACAGAAATGAACGAAAAGCTTATGAACCAGGTTAACGAAATGAAAAAACAGACCAGCGGCGTTGAAATAGAGATGAACAACATCACGAGAGAAAAAGCCGCAAAGATTGCCGCTGAATTCTTCGGAACAAACAGGTACCAGAACACAGCAAGAAGAAACGGTTACCAAACCTTTTCAGCATGGGACAGACAAGGCAGAGAATGGAAGTTCCAAAAGGACGTAAGCATTGCCGGTCCCAACGATGAAAAATGCGAGCTTGTGACACCTATTCTTAACTACGAGGACATGGAAAGACTGCAGGAACTTTTAAGACTTCTTCGCAGAGCCGGAGCAAAAAGCGACGCCACAAGAGGCTTCGGAGTTCACATTCATATCGGAGCAAAGGGACACACACCGAAAACCCTGAGAAACCTCGCAAACATTATGGCAAGCCATGAAAGCCTGCTGGCGGAAGCACTGAAAATCGACAAAGGCAGAATGAACCGCTACTGCAAAATGGTAAACCCTGAATTTTTACAGGAAATAAACTCCCAAAAACCTAATACCATGGCGGAGCTTGCAGACATTTGGTACGGAAGCCACGGAGCAGACTTACGCAGGGATCACCACTACAACGACAGCCGCTACCATATGCTTAACCTCCACGCAACCTTTACAAAGGGAACAGTTGAATTCAGACTTTTCCAATTCGACGCACCGGAAAACGGCAGACAAAACGGACTTCACGCAGGACAGCTTAAAAGCTACATTCAGCTTTGCTTGGCATTGAGCCAAATGGCAAAAACAGTGAGAACTGCAAGTCCAAAGCCACAGCAAAATGAAAATCCAAAGTACGCAATGAGAACATGGCTTTTAAGACTTGGATTTATCGGTGAGGAATTTGCCACTGCCAGAGATATTCTCACAAGAAAGCTTTCCGGAGATTCAGCCTTCAGAAACGGCAGAGTTGCTTGAACACAATAAAAAACCACCCAGACCGCTTCGGCGGTCTTAAGGTGGTGATAAAATTTTGAAAGGACTGAATATTATGGAAAAACGTTACTACGGAGCATACGGAAGCAATCTCAATATCAGACAGATGAAAATGCGCTGTCCACAGGCGAGAATTATCGGAACATCGGTGCTTGAGGACAATCAGCTTTTGTTCAAAGGAAGTAAAACCGGCTATTATTTAACAGTTGAGCCTAAAGAAAACTGCAAGGTTCCAATCGCTGTTTGGGAAGTGACACAGGCTGACGAGCTTTCCCTGGATAGATACGAGGGCTTCCCTATCTTTTACTATAAAAAAGAAATTGTACTTCCGGTCAAGGGAATAAAAAACGGAAAGGTGCAAAACAGAAAGGTCTTCCTTTATATCATGCACGAGGACAGACCCATTGGAAAACCTTCATCTTTGTATCTTAGAACATGCCTTGAGGGTTACAGAGACTTCGAATTTGACAATAAACCACTGATAAACGCTTACTTAAACTGCGGAGGTAACATATGAAAAACGAAAGCCACGAAACAAACATTTGCCCCTACTGCGGAAAGGCATACACCGCCCGCCCCGCCCTTTCGAGAAAAGACGGCAAAACACTTATTTGTCCGGACTGCGGTATAAAAGAAGCGCTATCAGGTCTTGGTATAAGTTTAGAGGAACAGGAAAAGATTTTGGAAGCGATTCACAGGAACAGTTATTGAAACAACACTGCTGCTATGATATTATTTTATAAGGAATATCTGACTGAAAGGGTGATTGTTTGCTGTTTCATAAATTTAAGTCTCAGGAAGAACGCAGAGAATTCGGCGGTTCGGATTTTATAGAGTTTCAATATTGTCTATTACCTCAAAATACGATCACCGAACAAATATTCACAACAGGTTCAATACAGCACTGGAAAAACGATTCTCTGTATGTTTACGGAGATGATTTAGAAATATTTTTAACTCATTACGGGGAAATCATTACCGACGGACTTTATGCAAATCTAAAACAAGGCTACATTGACCCGCTCGGTATCAATTTTTATACTCAAGAACAGATAAATCACTTTATACAGCTAATAGAAATAAAAAAGCCGTTAGAATATCAAACCTTGCTCAACTGGTTAAATAACGGGAAACATTATATAGGCTTCTATATTTTAGGAGAATAACAAATATTAAGAAAGCGTCTGGAAACAGGCGCTTTTTTGTAAAATGCAAAGTTTACTTGACAACAAATGCAAAGTTTGATATACTAAAAATGCAAAGTTTACTTGTCAAGCGGGAGGGATTTTTTGGAAACGAAAATAAAAGAACTTAGAAAAGAAAGAAAACTATCCCAGGAAGAACTGGCGTTAGCTGTCGGTACCACAAGACAAACCATTACATCTATAGAAACCGGAAAATATATCGCTTCCCTGCCTCTTGCATATAAGATAGCCCATTATTTTGGTCTGACAATAGAAGAAGTTTTTGATTTGTCTGAATATTCTTAATGAAAGGATTTTTAAAATGGAAAAGTACAAAAAGACTCTAACTAAAAGAATTTATGCGTTAACCTTGGTTGTACTTATTGCTGTTGCTTTGGGAGTATTTGACGCATTCTTTGCCACTGCCGAAATAAAATCCAGCGTGATTTTCAGCTTTCAATGCGGTCTGACATCTGCCTGTGGGCTGATTGCACTTGCTTTTATTGCCCGCTATAAAAGAGCCTTGTCAGATGAAAAAAACATTAAACTGCTTTTCAACAAAGAAAACGACGAGCGAATGAAAGCAATCAAATACAAAGCGGGAATACCCATGCTTTTGGTAACCTCTGTTTTAATGATTATATCGGCTGTTATCATTGGATATTTTAATGTTACCGCTTTTTATACCCTGATTGCCGCTTCCCTTTGTCAGTTGGTTTTATCCTGTATAGTTAAATTCGTGTACATAAAGCGAAGCTGATTGGAAAGGAGCATTTATCTATGAACAAAAAGCTTTTAAAGGACTATCTTGTAATCACTTTTGCAATAACCGTTTTGTTTTGGGGAGGAGCGGCTGTTTTGAGTCAGCTTTTAAATATGACCGTCTATGACCTTCCCATAAGAGTTATGCATTTTATCGGAGGTTTTTCTCCTACAATCGCTTCCTATATTTCTCTTAAAAGAAACGGACATGTGAACAGCTTTTTTCATTGGCTTAAAAAGGTTTTCGACTTCAAACACTCGCTTTTATCCTACGGGCTTGTTTTGCTTTTTGTCCTGATTTATTATCTGCTGGGTTGCGCCATAAACGGGTTCTCTATTGGTTCTCCTGTTTACATGCTTATTGTAATTATCCCTCTTATGCTTTTCAGCGGCGGAAACGAGGAAGCAGGCTGGCGAATGATTTTACAGCCGGAGCTTGAAAAAAGCTTTACCTTCAACATTGCCACTATAATCACCGCAGTAATATGGTGGATATGGCACTTGCCGATTTTTTTCATAAACGGAACAGCCAACTCAAATATGAATTATTTTCTGTTCGGTATAATGTGCCTGACGCTTTCCTATGCTTTGGCAACCATAAGAAAGATTTCAAAAGGAACATTCCCCTGTATACTGACACACTGTTTAATAAACGGTGTGTCCGGTGTGATTGTTTTTCAGTTCAGCGCTTTAAGCTGTGTAGTGACCTTGATTGCAACTATAATAGTTTCATGGGCTATACTTGCATTGGCGAAATCAGGCTCAAAATCCAAATATTAAACATTTCATACACTGAAAACAAACTTAAATCAAAACGTCAGCGTCTGGAAACAGGCGCTTTTTTCGTATCTATTCTTAGGAGGTGACATTTATCAGAAAGCTTAAAAAGTACAAGCCCACTGCATTTATGGCAGAGGGGTCCCGGTATAACAAGGACTTGGGCGATTATGCCGTGGGGTTTATTCAGTGTCTTTGCCACACAAAAGGTACTTGGGCGAGAACTCCCTTTGAACTTATCGACTGGCAGGAACAGATTATCCGTGACATTTTTGGAATTGTCAAAAAGAACGGATACCGGCAGTTTAACACGGCATACATAGAAATTCCAAAAAAGCAGGGAAAGTCGGAGCTTGCGGCTGCTGTAGCTTTGCTTCTCACCTGCGGCGACGGCGAGGAACGTGCCGAGGTTTACGGCTGTGCCGCCGACCGCCAACAGGCTTCCATTGTTTTTAACGTGGCGGCGGATATGGTGAGGATGTGTCCGGCTCTCTCCAAAAGAGTTAAAATTTTGGATTCTCAGAAAAAGCTTATCTATCAGCCCACCGGAAGCATATATCAGGTCTTATCCGCTGATGTGGGAAATAAGCACGGCTTTAACACCCACGGTGTGGTTTTTGATGAGCTTCACACACAGCCAAACAGAAAGCTTTTCGATGTTATGACAAAAGGCTCAGGCGATGCCCGAATGCAGCCTTTATACTTTCTAATAACAACAGCCGGCAACGATACAAAGTCTATTTGCTATGAGATACACCAAAAAGCCAAAGATATTATTGACGGAAGAAAAATTGACCATACCTTTTACCCTGTTATTTACGGAGCTGAGGAAAGCGACGACTGGACGGACCCTAAGGTATGGAAAAAAGCTAACCCCTCTCTTGGAATAACCGTTTCAATAGACAAGGTAAAGGACGCCTGTGAATCCGCAAAGCAAAACCCCGGTGAGGAAAACTCATTCCGTCAGCTAAGGCTAAATCAATGGGTAAAACAGGCTGTTCGCTGGATGCCTATGGAACGCTGGGACAGGTGTGCTTTTTCTGTTTCAGAAGAGGATTTAGAGGGGCGTGTGTGCTATGGAGGCCTTGACCTTTCATCGTCCACCGATATAACAGCCTTTGTTCTGGTTTTTCCTCCTGAATATGAGGGCGATAAATACGTGATTCTCCCCTACTTTTGGATACCTGAGGAAAACATGGATCTGCGTGTCCGCCGTGACCATGTCCCCTATGACCTTTGGGAGCGGCAGGGATTTTTGCAGACCACCGAGGGAAATGTTGTGCATTACGGCTACATTGAAAAATTCATTGAGCGTTTGGGAGAACGGTTCAACATTAGAGAAATCGCCTTTGACCGCTGGGGTGCTGTCCAGATGGTGCAGAACCTTGAGGGCATGGGATTTACTGTTGTTCCATTCGGTCAGGGATTTAAGGATATGTCGCCGCCCACCAAAGAGCTTATGAAGCTGGTGTTAGAAGAAAAGATTGCCCATGGCGGACAACCGGTTCTCCGCTGGATGATGGACAACATTTTCATAAGAACAGACCCTGCGGGAAATATAAAACACGACAAGGAAAAATCTTCTGAAAAAATTGACGGAGCCGTTGCGACCATTATGGCTTTGGACAGAGCAATAAGATGCGGCAACCAAAACACAGCCAGCGTTTACGACAGCCGTGGACTTTTATTCATTTAAAAAGGGTCACGCTAAAGCGCAACCCTTTGGATAAATCTTTTTACTTTTTCAGCTTCAAACCGTCCTTAAAGGCTTCCCCCACTCTCTCGGTAACTTTATAATAGCCGTGGGTATATGGGTCAAATGCAATGGCATTTACCAGTGACATATTGAGCTTATCACCATCCATAACGCTTTCATCCGCTGTGACTTTCAAAACCTTTCCTATTACGCCGCAGCCGTATTCATCACCCTGATATTCAATAAATTCACATTCAAGACACAAAGGGAATTCATTGATTACCGGAGCATCTACAACCTCGGACTTTGACGCTGTCATTCCGCTTTTTGCAAACTTATCGGCTACTCTGTTGCCGGATTCAACACCGAAATAGTCCGCTTCCACAACGTGAGAGGCATCGGCGATACTCACTGTAAAACCGCCTCTGGCCTTGATATTCTTTACTGTCTTGTGTGATTCGGACAAATTCAACGCAACAATATCACGGGCCTGCATAGTTCCCCATGCGGCGTTCATAACATTCACGCTGCCGTCCTCGTTGTATGTGGCTATCATCAATACCGGCATCGGGAAAATTCCCTCAGTAATGTTAAGCTGTTTTCTCATTTTACTTACCTCTCTTTTCTTTTTAATTGACACAATCATCGTGTTCAATTATAATTATAGCAAGCAATGATAAAAATACAAGTACTGTCATTAAAGACAGTTACTATACAAAAGGAAAGTGTAAAATGATAAAGAACTACATTGAAAACGCAAATTTTGAGGATACAGGTTTTAGCTATACAATGTCCATTATCTCCGGTAAGCACAAGATGGTAATTCTCTACTGTCTTATGGAATTTGAGGTAGTGCGCTTCAACGAGCTTAAACGCTATCTTAAAACAATCTCTGACAAAACCTTGAGCAGTAATCTAAAAGAGCTGGAAAAAGACCAGCTTATTGTGCGCAATGAATACCCTCAAATCCCGCCAAAGGTTGAATACTCACTCAGCGAGAGAGGTCGCTCTTTGATGAAAATTCTTGACCAGCTCTGTATTTGGGGCGAAGAAAACAGAATATAAATATCAATTAAAATACAACTCAGTCTTCCATAAGCGGAAAATATTTAACTCCGCTTGCGGGAGATTTTTTTATTCCATTTTTAGAGAGGATGTAAATTATGAGCATATTTTCAGGCTTATTTAATTCCCGTGACAAGCCAAAAAATCAGACTGCCGGAAGCAGGTATACATTCTATATGGGCAGCTCTTCATCGGGTAAAGCTGTTACAGAGCGTTCTGCAATGCAGATGACAGCGGTTTATTCCTGCGTCAGAATTTTGTCGGAGGCTGTGGCGGGTTTGCCTCTTCATTTTTACCGATACACAGAGGACGGAGGAAAAGAAAAAGCCATAGACCACCCGCTTTACAGCTTACTTCACGATGAGCCTAATCCTGAGATGACCTCTTTCATCTTTCGTGAAACCTTAATGACTCATCTTCTGCTCTGGGGAAACGCCTATGCGCAGATAATCCGAAACGGCAAAAATGAAGTCGTTGCATTGTATCCCCTTATGCCTAACAAAATGGAAGTGAGCAGGGACAAAAACGGACAGCTTTATTACACATACGTCACCCAGCCGGAGGAAGCACACACCATGAAAGGAACAGTTGTCTACCTCACTCCCTCAGAGGTTCTCCATATTCCCGGTCTTGGGTTCGACGGGCTTGTAGGGTATTCCCCTATCGCTATGGCGAAAAACGCTATCGGCATGGCCATAGCCTGTGAGGAATACGGAGCTAAGTTCTTTGCAAACGGAGCCGCTCCCGGCGGTGTGTTGGAACATCCCGGCACTATCAAAGACCCACAGAGAGTGCGTGAAAGCTGGCAGTCCACTTTTGGCGGAAGCGGCAACAGCAATAAGGTAGCTGTTCTGGAGGAAGGAATGAAATACACACCAATAGGTATATCACCGGAATAAGCTCAGTTTTTAGAAACAAGAAAGTTTCAGATAAATGAAATAGCTCGAATTTTCAGAGTTCCTCCCCATATGGTAGGCGACCTTGAAAAGTCGAGCTTTTCTAATATAGAACAGCAGTCCTTGGAGTTTGTGAAATATACGTTGGATCCGTGGATAGTCCGCTGGGAGCAGTCCATAAGACGTGCGTTGTTATCCTCCGAGGAAAAGCAAAAATATTTTGTAAAGTTTAATCTTGAAGGACTACTAAGAGGTGACTATCAAAGCCGAATGAACGGCTACGCCATAGGCAGGCAAAACGGCTGGATGAGCGCAAACGACATAAGGGAGCTTGAAAATCAGGACAGAATTCCTGCCGAAGAGGGCGGAGACTTGTATCTTGTTAACGGTAATATGATGCCGCTTAAAGATGCAGGTGCTGCATATATGAAATCAAATTGAAAGACTAACTATTAAAAGTCAAGTATAAAATGAAAATTTTTTAAAATGAATTGCAGAAATGCATTTAAGATATATTTGAACCTAGAAAACTGCATGACAACAAGAGCATCTTTACAGGTGCTCTAAAAAAGATATTTACAGAGAATAATTAAGCTGATGGAAGATATGCTTGTCCTGATTTCTCCAGTGCAAAAATCAATCTCACAAGTTTCTTTGTGGCATGAGATAGCGCGACATTATAGTGCTTACCTTCCGAGCGTTTCTTTGCAAGATAGGCACCAAAAGTTCTATCCCAGTGGCAAACATACTTTGTGGCGTTGTAAAGAGCATACCGGAGGTATCTGGAACCGCGTTTCTCCATGTGAGAATAACAGTTATCTAATTGTCCTGATTGATACGTAGATGGAGACATTCCTGCATATGCAAGTATTTTATCGGCAGAATCAAAACGGTTGAAATCGCCAATCTCAGCAATAATCATTGCGCCCATCCGGTAACTGATGCCAGGAATGGTAAGGATTGGTGACTGAATTTCTTCGTCCATAATTCGTTTGATAGCTGCTTCGATTTCGTCAATCTCAACCGTTAATTCCTGAATGAGCTTGATGGTATGTTTTAGCTCCAAAGACTTTGCAGGCATATAGGAACCGATAGAACTTCTTGCAGCGTTACGAAACATGACAGCAGTATCTTTCCCGTATCTGCCTTTGGAACTCTTAGAGAGCAGATTGGAAAGCCTTGTGAGGTGTGCATTTGCAACAGCATCTGCACTTGGAAATTCAGAAAGCAAAGCATAAACAGATGCCATATGAAGCGTAGGGATGAGTTTTTTCAGTTCTGGAAAAAGAATACAGACAAGTCTTGAGATAGAGCTTTTCAGCTTTGCCCGTTCCTTGACTTTATCAAAACGGTAACGGGTCAGTGACTTTAATTCTTCGTTGTGGTAAGATGTATCTGAGTAGGACTTTAAGTTCATGTCAGACATCATCATAGTGGCAATAGTATGGGAATCAACCTTATCCGTTTTCGTCTTTCTAAGGCTAAGACTTTTTCTGTAAAGATTTGTGTGG
>ERZ779866.1828-NODE-1828-length-20282-cov-11.591239_pt1 | contig 20282 bp, 19 predicted proteins | sample MGYA00511248_ERZ779866 | MGnify/ENA primary metagenome ERZ779866 (study PRJEB29588, sample SAMEA2155758) | human gut metagenome | biome: human gut; feature: human-associated habitat; material: faeces | place: Denmark | collected 2008/2010 ... | reverse complement strand
TGTTTATCCTTCAGCGTAATATTGCTCAAATCTTTATAATGCTTATTATACCATAAGCGACTGTCAAAGATTGTCTATTTGAGGAACTGATTTTTAGGGAAAGAAAAGAGGCTGCCACTTAATTGTGACAGCCTCAGGAAAATACAATATTATGCTTCGTATTCAGCTAACTTTGCAGCAGCTTTCGGACAGCCTTTTGCGGCAGCCAGCTCGAAGTAGGTCTTGGAGCAGATTTTGTGGCCCATTGCCAGATATTGCTCGCCCAGCTTGTACATATCTTCTGCATATTCAATGTCCTTCAGCTTTGCGGCAGCCTTCGGGCAACCTTTGGCAGCAGCCAGTTCGAAGTAAGTTTTACCGCAGATGCAGTGGCCCATGCCCAGATAATGCTCGCCCAGCTTGTACATATCTTCTGCATATTCCATGTCTTTCAGCTTAGCAGCAGCTTTCGGGCAGCCTTTGGCAGCAGCCAGCTCAAAGTAGGTCTTAGAGCAGATGCAATGGCCCATAGCCAGATAATGCTCGCCCAGGTCATACATATCTTGTGCATATTCCATGTCCTTCAGCTGTGCGATTGCTTCCTCGGAGCCTTTGGCGGCAGCCAGCTCCAGATATGTTTTACCGCTGATGCAGTGGCCCATACCCAGATATTGTTTAGCAAGCATCAGGCAGCCTGCAACATATTCTTTTTCTTTAGCTTCGGCAGCAGCGATTTCCTCATCGGTAACGCCGGCTTTTTCTTTGAACCATGCCATAATAGCATCCATATCTTCAGCCTTGTGCAGCACGCTTCTGAATTTATAATCAATTACCTTAGTAGTGTACAGGTACTCAACACCCAGGTCCAAGTCAAAATAATCCAATCCGAAAAATGTCAGAATACCATCAATAACAACCTCAGCATTAGCAGGATCCTTTGCCAGCTTAGCAATTTGTAAATACTTTTCAGCAACAGTCGTCATTTAAAAAACCTCTCTTTTTCATTCTTTTGTAAGAATAATCAATTATTAGTTCCTTCGGAACCAATATAATCATATCACGATTGAAATTAATTATCAACTATTATATGGGAAATGGCGGGAAAATGGGAGATAAGATACTCAAAACATCAAAACGCCCTCGGGATCATATGAGGTTTTAGTTCCAAAATGTTCAATTTTCGTATTATATTTAGCACCCAAATTATAGAAACGCAGGCTATCCTTCGTCAGATCAGCAATCTTAAGCAACTCGTTTTGTAAAAAAGTATAGTCATGTGGTTCTACCAAGCATTCAAACACAGAATTCTGTACCCGCTGCCCATACTTCAAACACATTTTAGCAATCTTGTTAAGTCTTCTCCTGCCAGCGGCATCCTGAGTATTAACATCATATGTTACCAATATCAGCATAGTATTTTCTCCTCACTTCCACAAATAGCTCGGATATTCATCTATATCTCCACGTATATATCTGGCTAAAAGCTGCGCCTGAACAAAAGGCACTAATCCCCATGGTATTTTTTCTTGCAAAAACGGATGCATAATTACGTCTTGCTTGCGTTTTTGCCAAGCTTCAAAAAATGTCTTTCGTCCATCGTCATTTAATAATACACTGCCATTTTCCTGATTATTAAATGATTTTTCATTAATCACACGATTATTAATCAATGTAAGCACAAATCTATCTGCTATAATGCTGCGAAATTCTTCCATCAAATCAAGAGCTAAAGACAAGCGTCCCGGTCTATCCCGATGCATGAAACCAATATACGGATCCAATCCGGCTCCTTCAAGTGCTGCAGCACAATCATTAGCCAAAATAGTATACGCAAAGGATAATAGAGCATTTACAGGATCGGTCGGAGGCCTTTTATTTCTATTAGTAAATCTAAAATAAGCCTTATTTTGCAATACAAGCTCATTAAACTGCGCAAAATACAAGCTTGCAGCATCGCCCTCCAACCCTCTAAGTATAGCCAAATCTGTACATTTTCTGGACAGCCTTGTTAAACGCATAATTTCACGGCTGGCTTGTTCAATATTAGCTACATCAACAGTTAAAGCATGGTCACGTTTGGCACGCTCCAAAACGCTACGAGAATTATACAGTTTACCAACAATAAAATTACGCGCTATTTTACAGCTAAGCTCCTCTGAATCCGAAATTCTGTACTGTTCTTTGCGTAACAATACATTGCTGTTATTATGTCCCATAACTCTCGCCAGAAATCTTCCGCTTGGTTTATAAAAACACACGGCTATCCCATGCTCAGCACATTTTCCCAATAACGCCGGACTCGCTCCCATATAGCCAAAATATAAAATCTGCTCAAACATACGCAACGGTAATTTTTTTATTGCAGTACCATTCCTGTTTATTACCACGTTTTCATTGTCCAGCGATAAATAAATATCTTCACTTGTCACAAATAAAGTATTCAGTAAATGTCTCATAATGCATCCTCATTTAAAAATTTTGCATAATAATCCGCCACAACTGTCTTCCTGCATATAACCGGCAAGCAAATATCCTTTAAAGAACATAAGCTACAGCCTTTTTTAGGCTTAACATTCGGTGTATAGCCCTGTCTATAATAGTTATGCATTTCACGCAACATAGATTCTACATTTTCACGCATAGAAGCAGTAAAAGCAATCTCTTCCCGACGATGTGTTTCATTATAATATAAAGCACCTTTAGGTATATCAACATGCAGCATTTCTTCCAAACACATAGCCTGACAGCATAATTGTAATCTGTCAGCATCAATCAGCTTACTCTTTCCGCGCTTATACTCTATGGGATAAGGTAGCCACAATCCTTCTCGTCCATATAAAGTGCATCCGTTTTCAGTCTTGCTGAATTCTACAACATCACATTGTCCGGAAACGCCTAATCTTCTTGAAAAGATACTCAAAGAACGTGTAATTAACAGATTACCGCGTTTTTCTATAAAGCCATCATCATGACAACGTTCATGGACTATGTTACCCTCAATGGTTCTTACATTTTCCTGCCATTGATTTTCTATATGAATCAACGCCCATTGTCGACGGCAAAAGCAAAAATGCTGAATACCTGATAATTGTAAGAATTCATCTTCACAATATTCCATAAGAATTCTCCTTTCTTTTTAGGCTAATCAGAATGCGTTATTTGTGTTAACAAAACCGAAAATGCAACCGTGTTCCGTATTTCAATCCACGTTCCCTTACGGGAGCGAACCCACTGCTACACTCCGATTGCTATCCAGTTGACATTTCAATCCACGCTCCCTTGCGGGAGCGACCTGCATGTTGACAAGATCGTCCTGCATAGCAACAATTTCAATCCACGCTCCCTTGCGGGAGCGACTCTTGGTATTGCTAATGGTTCATTTGTAATGGTAAATTTCAATCCACGCTCCCTTGCGGGAGCGACTGTATTATGACTTGCCTTCATCCTTTATTTGCAATTTCAATCCACGCTCCCTTGCGGGAGCGACCGGTAACGTACTGCAAGCTTATAGTAATGGTATGTAATTTCAATCCACGCTCCCTTGCGGGAGCGACCGGAAAGACCGAGATTTTTATAATCGGCATTACGAATTTCAATCCACGCTCCCTTGCGGGAGCGACGGTAGTCATGGATAATATTTGAGCGTTCCGGACTAATTTCAATCCACGCTCCCTTGCGGGAGCGACCGTCCGGAATTCCTTGGTTCGCATAGTAGCATGATATTTCAATCCACGCTCCCTTGCGGGAGCGACAATCATATTGAAATTGCTTATTTAGATGATGCAGATTTCAATCCACGCTCCCTTGCGGGAGCGACTACTTTTTCTGTGAAATATAAAAATGGTCCACTTCAATTTCAATCCACGCTCCCTTGCGGGAGCGACAGTACCACCACGAGCATCAATCTCATAGTATCTCTATTTCAATCCACGCTCCCTTGCGGGAGCGACGCTAACTTTAACAGACTTCTGCAAATTTTCATCGCGATTTCAATCCACGCTCCCTTGCGGGAGCGACTATGCCCGCACAAGCTGCTATGATGTATGCTCAAGGATTTCAATCCACGCTCCCTTGCGGGAGCGACGGTGCTTCTGCTCTTTCCGCTAACTATAATTTAGGAATTTCAATCCACGCTCCCTTGCGGGAGCGACACAAGGCCAATGATTGGGCTATTCGATGCGTTCATATTTCAATCCACGCTCCCTTGCGGGAGCGACTATTCTTTGTTTTGGTTGGTTTCCTTCTGACGTCAATTTCAATCCACGCTCCCTTGCGGGAGCGACATTTAAGATTTTTAAGACGAGGAATAGCGTGATTGCATTTCAATCCACGCTCCCTTGCGGGAGCGACGTAAAGTTTCATTTTTTCACCTCATTATTTAAAATTTCAATCCACGCTCCCTTGCGGGAGCGACGTAACCAGCTGTCAGCGACGAGATTTTTCTGACGTCAATTTCAATCCACGCTCCCTTGCGGGAGCGACAGCATCAAAACAAATTACTTCTCTATTAATTTAAGTCAAGCATTTTTTGCGAACCGGCTCAACTCAAATACTCAAGAATTTTATTTTGACGTGAGAAAACTTTTAGTTTCCCATTCTAGCCCAGGTTGCGAACCTAAGCTAAATTATATGTTCCATATAACTTCGCATAGGATAATTTTGCACTATTTTTCTTCATGCCAATCAATATGCAAATAGCGGTTCTTTAATTCGTTATTTCCGTTATATAGTAAATTCTCAAAGAATTTCTCTAAATACACCGTAGTAGCGTGAACTCCATTTTGTAAATCATTATAGTTTGCTCTAACCAAAGCATTACGGAAATACCAGGAATCCTTAGCAAAAGCTTCATTACCTATGGAATATCCTAAAGAATTCAAATACTTTATGATAAAAACAGCAGTTGAGCGAGTGTTTCCTTCGCAAAAAGGATGTATCTGCCATATATCACAAGTAAATTTTGCTATATGCTTAACGATTTCACTCTCGCTAAGATTTCTATAAGAAAATCTCTTTTCAGTATTAAAATCATAGTCGAGTGTCATGGAAATGCTATCATAGGATGCGTAAAAAACACTTTTTCCATTCAAAACCCATTCATTTTTACTAATATTATAGGTTCTGACCTCTCCGGCATGAGCAAATACATTCGCAAAAAGGTTTTTATGTATGGAAATCCAATAAGCAGGAGAAAAGCTAAATGTTTTTTCTCCCAATATTGCAGTAATCCTACCTGCTACAATATCCGCTTCTTTCGTTCCAGCTTCAATAGCTTTCCTATCGTTGCATTCCTCATAATAACTACTGATTTTATCATTAGCTTCACTAATAGTGATTATGCCTTCAATATTCTCTTTAGCCGTTTCCAGTAAGTAATCAGAAGTAGAAAGGCCATCTACTGCCTGTAAGCCAATTGCTGTCTGCCAGGCAACTGTTTTTTCTTCCAGCTTTGGTTCACCCAAACGAATATATTCATTTAAGTCTTGATACCAATCTTTCTGCATATTACATTCCTTCTTTAACTTCTGGAACAAGTCCATTCAATTCATCGACAACAATATCATAATCATCTGCAGACAGTGCCTCTGCAATACCTTCCTTAAGCTTTACTTTAACAGAACGATGAACCTTAGCAGAAGAGTACTGACCTTCCTTGCAATTATGCTTCCACCAATACAACTTAACAACTTCCATAGAGCCATCCGGACGAGCCGAAGAAGCATCATTTTCAAACAGAGTTAATAAACATTTTTTGACAACTTCAGCATCTTCATCTGTAAAACCAGTTTTCGTTGCAAGCTGAACATTAATGGCACCCTTAATTTCATACATACCAAACTTTATCATGTGCTTCATGCCCATTGTATCAGAAGATTTTCCTTCTTTGCCATCTTTATTTTCGCCATTGACACTTTTGGTAATTTGATAAGAGCATACTTCAACGGGATCAATGCTTACTGCCTGATGAATCGAGATAGGTCCTCTTACACCTACTGAAACACCTGCTGCTTCTTTATCTTTTTTATTATTAAATGCGAATACCTGTCCAAAACTACGCACATCAAGCCAAGTTTCACATGTCCAGGCAGCATACTGCTCCGGACTAACTTTGTCACCTTTCTTTGCTTTCTTATCGCTCTTATCTTCTGCTAAATGTTTTTCTTCAAGCTTTTTAGCAATAAGTGCCGATGCACGATCGCTCAAAGAAGTAAAGCCATCATCGCTGCGATCATTAGACTGTACAAAAATAGGATATCCCAAATCCTGCATACGATTACGGATTTTACGCTTAATACATTCAGCTGTAATTTCACCATAACTGCCGTAATCAATACGCGGGCGATTACCATTCAGCGGATCACCATTGGGATTTGCCATTTTTACACTTACCAATAATACAAAGTCAATTTTGTTGCTTAATTCTGCCATTTTACTTATCCTCCTCTTGTTTGTCTTTTTTAGATGTATATAAATCATTGCGCTGATCATAATAACCCATCAAATAACAGGGTTCCAGACTTTTATTGCGGATTTTATCAGCTGTTTCACCTATTTTTCCCATAATTTCGCCAATAAGGCCCAAATAGAAGTTTTTTCTTGTGTCCGGCAAATATTTCAAATAAGGTCTTAAAGCACCATTAATATTCGCTGCACCACTTTCCGGCTTAGCACAATAAAAATTCCACAATTTATCAGCATGAGTTTCCCTGATATCATTATCAGTATAGCCGTACCGGCTCTTCATTGCATCAATCTCTAGCTTTTCAAATACAGCTAATAATCTGCCATATAAATAATCACGATTCAACTTATTTTTATCAAGGCTCATATTCCATTCCTCCTTTTGGGCCTTATCATTATAATACTTTCTTATGACCGCACAAGCTACAGAAAGTATCTTTTCACGATTTTTCTTATTATAGCTTTTGGGCATTGAAGCCTTGGCAGTTAATGCCATTACTATATCATAAGGTATAGGCAGTTTCTCAATAAGACACTTAAACAGCCTCTGCATATGTTGTTTTAAAAGCTTATCATCAACTTCAACTTTGCTGTTATCATCATTGCCCCTCTGAACACCGAAAGCAAAACGCACTATATCATACAACAACGGTGATTGGATATTTTGATAAAAATACCAATAACAGCTATTATACCAGCTATTAATTCTTTCAAAAAAATCAGATGCCTTTAATTCATTATAATATACCAATGATAATCGTCCGGTTGTTGCTGCATCAAAAGCTGCAATAATTACATCCTCTTCATTAGGTAAATCATTTTTAAATCCTGCCAAGGTATTATATAATTCCTTGCGATAATCCGAAGGAACAAAAATTGTTTTCTTTTTATCGCCAAATATACTCTTATTAAACTTTGGTACAGGTTTTCCTTTAGGATTCCAACACAAAAAAGTTCTATCAGATACGCAAAAGCTAGTTTCGGAATTATTGGCCAACCACTGCAAAATTACAAACACTTTCTGAAAGGTTGAATATCCTACACTGCTTGCTTGTTCGGCATCAGTAAAGCGTCCGCGAAAAACAAAATTTGCAGTATCATTAGAAGAAATCAATTTAGCATTTGCCTGCATATTTACAATTCCTTTAGGAACCATAGGTGCAAGAATTTCTTGTTCTCCAGAAATCATGCAAAGGTCCGTAATGAATTTCTCATTATTTTGCATCTGAATGTCATAATAAGAAGCCCATTTTTGGAATAGCTGTTTATCACGCCAACATTCTTCTACGTCTGTTCCCAAAACACGCCAACGCACCATGCATTGCAATGGTTCTACACCATTAATTTTTTTGTCAGCTATTTTGTTATTTTTATCCAATTCCAAAAGTTTTTCTCTTACTAAATCCTTGACAATCGTTTCACCATCAAGATACTTTTTTATAGCACTTAGTTTTATATCGCCATATTCTGATGATGCTTCCCAATTTGCTAACAAATTCATATATTCCTGATGCTTGTTGTTTTCTGTAGGAATCAGATAATCTAATTTATCGCTTAATGGATGCGCTGCCGGATTCTTACCGGAACGACTACCGGATTCTATTGTTACAGGAATAATAGTTGGCTGCTCAAAAGGCACATTAGGATCTTTACTTTTTTTATCCAATGCTCTTGCACTTACAAATTCGCCATTTAAATTAATGCTTACTTCAATTTGTACATTTTTTAAAATATGAGAGATTGGTAACAAAGGCGATTTGCCGGCTTCAATCATTCCTACTAATGACTTATGGTATTCATATGTCTCATAGGCTTTATTAAACAAACTCATCTATTGTTCCTCCTTACTCATGTTCGAACTCATCTAAACCACTAAAATTCTTCTTATCTTCAAAAATTTTCATTTTCATCGGATGAATTTTCTTAGTAGCAGTACACTCTTGGGGACGAATAAATTCAATAACACCCTTTTTCATAACTGGTCGCCAAAAACGTACAGTCATGCAATCCTTAGTTTCAGGAGAATAAAATTCATCCGGATAAGTAATACCATGATACATAACACCAAAAGCCAATTCATTAACATCATCATAGGCCCCAGAACCTTCACCAAATTTACAAGGCTCTACATAAGCCTGACATTCGCGTGTTCCCAAAAAAACATCTCGGCGGCCGCCTTTCAATATCATCCGTTTTGCAATATTATGATGTTTATTCTCATTTCGGTCACCTTCCAACTCAGGTCGGTTCTTATTCCATTCAAAATGCGCCTGGACTTGATAGCGGCAATTTTTCAGGTATGTATAATATGCCAAATCATTTCCATTCCCAGTGTATTTAATCGGCCGGATACCTTTAACCTCTGTTTGAATCTGATTCATTACACGCACCTTGTCAATGTACCAAATGATAGTCGGTTTCCAATACACCGACATTAAAATACCTTTTAATGCTTCATATGTAGGCACCTGATAAGAACACTTCTCACCACCTACACGCATGATTGGATCACTAAAAAGTGCATAATTACCATAAACCTCAAATTCGACATTATTAGAATGCATATGACACCTCCATTGCTTAATAAAAAACTCCTTCGCCACCTATAGCATCTAAATTTAAACCAAGCTTATCATCATAGTAAGCAGAATCATTCAAGATATAGATGCCAAAGCAATCATTATATATTACTGCTGCATCTTTCTTTAAAATATCTATCTGATATTGATAACATGTAACAGTATATCCGGTTGCTTGCTTTATAGCTTCTTCCGCATACGCCAGATTATACATAGCTTTCTCAGAATTCAACTCGCTAATAACATCTTGCCCCTTCCCATAAGGCACTATCATTTCAACGGTATTATTATCAAAAACATTAAAATACTTTCCTGCCGTCTTTAACTGTTGCGCCAAAAAGTAACCATCTGCAACATCATGTTGATTTAACAATCCGTATAAAGACTTATGTAAATTAGGTACAAAAAAATCTTGCTCACCCTTGTTCATCATAGAGTATAGCTTTTTATAATAAAAGGAAATAGCTGCATCGGAGTTCAAGCTAGTATAATGTTTTTTTATTTTAACTTCCTGTAATAAACTTTCAGTAGCTCTTTTAGCAGTTTCAATCTCTTTAAGCCGATGAAGTTTCTCTCCCAATAAATTTACAATGTAAACCGACTCTAATTTATTTTCGCCATTTCTATTGCATCTTCCTGCTGCCTGAACAATACTATCCATTCCAGCCTGTAATCTAATAACACAGTTAAAAGAAATATCCACACCAGCCTCAATTACTTGAGTTGCAACGCAAACTATTTGTTTAGGATCTGGTAAACTCAAATCAATTTTCATTGACTCTACTATCATTTTTCTATGCTTTGTACACATCGAAGCAGATAGATGATACATTGGAATCACACCGTTTACTTCAGCCTGTAAACTCTCAAATAACTCTTTAGCCTCTCGTTTTGTATTGCATACAACTAGAAGGCTTTTTTTGCTCCTTATTATTTCTAAAGCAAAATCAGATAACTCTTCCATGCTCATAGAACCCTTGTCAACTAATTCCACACGTTCAAAAACCTTTAAAGTTTCAGAGGGCAACGTAATCAAGTCACTAACCTCGCTTAATAATTTGTGCTCAGCATTTTCAAAGGAAGGCTGTGTAGCAGAACACAAAATAACAGTTGCATGACATTTTGTCACAAGGAAATTTATCGTTAAATTAAACAGCGTGAGCATTGTATTTGGCAAAGACTGCACCTCATCAAAAACAATTACACTATTACACAGAGATGCAAAACGTCTGACTGAACTGGTTTTTCCTAAAAACATAGTATTTAGAAGTTGCACTAATGTTGTTATCACAATAGGATTATCCCAGGACTGTATAAGCAGCTCTCTCTTATTTAATTCCTCGACATCACTGTTTTCATCATCAATGACATTAGAATGATGCTCTAAAAGAATACTATCATCCTGTACTGCTTTTCTTATTTCCTGTGCATTTTGTTCAATGATGGACAGTAAAGGCATGACAAAAAACATTCTTTTTTTATGATATTTTTTTGCGTGTTCCAGGGCATAACGCAATGAACTTAAAGTTTTGCCACCACCAGTCGGAACATTTAACCTGTATACTCCTTCAGGTTTTTGCGCAGCAACAGCACATGCAGCAGAAATCGCCTTACGCGCTAAATCTATATCCCGTTCTGTCTTAAAATTTTCAATATAAAAATCAAAATTCGCTAAAATCCTACTCCAATCTAAGTCTAACTGCTTAGTTACCTCATTTTTTTCAAATTCCATAGTATCTTTTCTATCAGCATCTATAACTGCCGATGTCAGTAAACGACACACCAATGAATAATAAAATGGAATTTCATGTTCTTCATCATCCTCTGTTCTATCTATACTAACTATTATATCGGCAAGATTTTTTATTTCAGCTGTTGCCTCCAAGAGCAACTTTTCAATTTCATCCTCACTGGCACATTCATTATAGAAGTTTTCTATAGCTTCCTCAGAATCAATGTTTTCTTTTTCTAATCTGTAAGCAAAGGCACTTTCATCCTTATCTTTTATGCAGTCAAATAAGCCGTGATGTGCTCCGATTGCATAGGCTATCAATTCAATAGTTAAATCTTGGAGGTCATTTGTGCCAACATATTTAGCATGTTTCGCTAAAATCAGCTTTACACCTGCAAAAGTATGATTAACAGAACCACGCTTAACTTCTTTTTCATTGATAACTGCATCTTCAATATACTGCACAAATCTTAGTGTATGTTTACCAACATCATGTAATAAACCTGCAAGATAAGCAGTCTTTTCTAAGCCTACTGCCTTTAATGCTTCACTAGCATATTTTGCCGTATTACGGCAATGCTCCGCGACAGATTGAAATGAATAAGTTACTTTACCATCACAAGATATTTCTTTTCTTATATGAGCCGGATACATACTGAACACCTCACTTTTTACTTTCAATTATATTTTAATGTAATAAAAATCAATTGTCAAGGATTATTATTTCTGCTAAGCACGCAAAATTACCTTGTCTTCTGAAGATTGTTATTGTACAATGAAAGAGTCATATACTTTCGGTATATGTGGATTGAAAAAATTATATTTTTATGTATGTAAATAGAGATACTAAAATGTATCTCTATTTTACATTGCTGCTAATTTATCTTTAGTGTATCACACTACAAAGACAGTTTTTGTCTATATCGAAAAAGTAACTTGCTACTTTGAAGAAAAAATTTAGGAATTTGCAAAAAAGTCCAGTCTATTAATTTTTAAAATTACAGACTGGACTTTTCTGATTCCACAAGGAATACCTATATTGTATATTCTTTTATTATAAAACCATCCTACCTCACGCGTATACGCCTGCCCTCGCCGTTCGCCAGAAAAATTTCGCCCAGCTGCAATCTGCCGTCCACAATCTTAAAGACATCGCTTTCAAATGTGCCCACCTTGGTTTCAATCTCCACATTACTGAAAGCCAGCTCACCGCTCTGGTCGCTGAAGCTGCCGCGCAGGCTCAAAAACGGCACCAGCATATATGTTCCCTTGCCCGTAGAAAAGCTGCCGTATACCAAATTATTGCCCTTAGGCCCCTCATTGCGGAACTTTATCTTCAAGGCTACGCTCGTATTAATCTTGCTGCTTTTAGCAGCCAGCGAAGCCATCAGGTTCTTGCCGTCAACGTCGATTTTGTAATAGCGCTTATCAAAATGATACAAGCCTATCGCATCAAAGGTACCTCCGAAAATGCTGCCAGTCACATCCTGAAAGGTTATCAGCGCATTTTCATAATGATAGGTACCGTCGATATTCGTAAAATACAAATCGTTCAGATGCAGCTCCTTCAGCGCCAGCGCACCGTCAATCAAAGGCTTCCTTAAGTTGCCTGTCATCTGCCCCGTCACCGTCATCGCATCCTTAACATTGCGCATGCCCAAAGAATCGGGAATAACATCATACAGGCAGATATTGATATTCGCCTTCTGCTCCCCCTTCAGGTCGCAGGTGCCGTCAATATTCAGTCCCTTGCCTGCAATGCTGCCGCCGTAGCGTCCTGCAGCCAAATGCAGCTCCAGCCTTTGATGCTCATGTATCTGCGCCGTGCCGTCCACGTCATTCAAAATAAAGTGACGCTTTTTATATTCTGCCGACAGCACCGTATCATGCAAAATCAGCTTAATATTCGGCAGTCTGCCCTTAATCTGCAGATGACGCTTTTCCATAGGAACCTCGTCCGGTAGGATACTTTCCTCCGCCGTCTTTTTATTCTGCAGGATATCCAGGCGCATTTTATCATCAAAGCCAAGATGAATATAAGCACCGCTCAGCTCCACCTCCTGCACCGTGTCGATGCCGGCTATACGCAGGATGATGTCCTTAGGCTTGATTTTAATGCGTCCCTCCGGTACATCCACCAGACGTTCATGCTCCGGCGAATCCCAGGTCAGGTTTTTAAAATACACGTTGCCCCAGATATCGGCGCGCAGCTCCTCGGCCGTCACGCTTCCTGCCAACACCTGCTGCTTTGCCATATAATAGTTAAAAAGCTCCGCCGCATGACGGCTGGCACGCTGCGCCAAGAAGAAATAGACAGCGCCGCCCACCGCCAGCAGGCAGACTACCAGCGTTACAAGATGAATTTTAGATAATCTGCGTATTGCCTGCAACATATAATCACCACTTTCGCTTATAAAACTTCCTAAGCTCAGTATAGCACCACGCCGAACTGCCCGCAACTAATAGCAAAGGCACAGCAGACCTGTCACCAGCATCTGCTATGCCCTTTGATATACGCATATTAAATTGTTACTTCAGGCAGTACGTTCCGTCGGCAGCCTCCGCAACAGCGGCGGCAAAAAATGCCTGCGCCAGCTCCGCCAGATACGCCGTATCCTTAACGCCTGCCATCTCATAGGCGGAATGCATCGCCAGCTGCGCCAGGCCGATATCCACCGACTTAATCGCTACCTGAGCGGTAGAGATATTGCCCAACGTCGAACCGCCTGCCATATCCGAACGGTTATAGAAAAGCTGCAGCGGCACGTTCGCCTTTTTAGCCAGCAGCTGCACCAGCGCGCCGGATACCGCATCCGTAGTATATTTTTGGTTAGCGCTGTATTTGACAACCACACCCTCATTAGGATAGGTCTTGTTCGTCAGGTCATTTTTATCCGTATGATTAGGATGCACCGCATGCGCATTGTCCGCCGAAAGCATCAAGCTGTTGGCCAAAGACACCAGATAATCCTCCTCGTCCCTGCCCAGTGCCATATTGATGCGCTGCAGCGCATCCTTTAAGAAGGTCGCCGCCGCGCCCTGCTTCGTCCCGCTGCCAACCTCTTCGTTATCCAGCATGCAGAATACCGGCACACTCTCGCCTGCTTCTGCCGCCAAAAAGCCCTGCAATCCGGCAAACACGCACTGCAGGTCATCCAGCCTGCCACTGGCAACATATTCCTGCTCCAACCCGACTGTAGTCGCCGGCATTCTGTTATACAGGAAAAGCTCCGTATCTACAATCTGCTCTGCGGTAACACCGCAGGCCTCCGCCAACAGCTTCTGCAGGCCGTCCTTAGTTGCAGCACTGCCGATAAGCGGCAGCATATCCGTCTGCGCGTTCAGCTTTACGCCCTCGTTGGCTTCCCTGTTCATGTGGATTGCCAGATTAGGAATCATCATCAGGTCCTGCTCAACATTAACCAGACGCGCTTCCAAGCGGCCGTCAACGTTGCACAGCACGCGTCCGGCAACGGAAAGCGGCCTGTCAAGCCAGGTGTTCAGCAGCATGCCGCCGTACTTTTCCACATTCAGCTTCACATACTTTTTGTCTACAACAATTTCCGCATTATTCTTCAGCTTGAAGGCCGGCGAATCGCAGTGGCAGGCGTAAACCTGAAAGCCCAAATAATCCTGTTTGGGAATAACAAAGGCCAGCAGCGCCGAACCGTTACGGCTCACGTAATATTTGCCGCCTGCCTGCAGCTGCCATCTGCTGTTTTCCTGCAGCTCGGTAAAGCCTGCAGCCGCCAGCTCCTCCTTAATATTTTTCACCGCGAAAAAGCTGTTAGGCGTTCTGTCCAAAAAAGCGCACAGCTTCGCATTCAGCTCAGTATAAGCCATTTCCATTTCTATCGCTCACCTCTTGTAAAAATTCTTGGTATATTACTCTGCAAAGCGCTCACGCAGCAGCTTTATTTCCGCAGCGTAGCCCGGCAGCTCGTTCGGCGTTTCCAAGTAAAACGGCAAGGCGCGCAGCGCTGGATGGTTAATCACCGCCGTCAGCGCCTCTAGGCCGATATTGCCTGCACCGATGCACGCATGCCTGTCCTTATGACTGCCGCAGACATTCAGGCTGTCGTTCAGATGCACAGCCTTCAAACGCTCCAGACCGATGATCTTGTCAAACTGCGCCAGTACGCCGTCCAAATCGCTTACGATATCATAGCCGCCGTCAAAAATATGACAGGTATCAAGGCAGACACCCATCTTTTCGTTAAGCTGCACCTTGCTCAAAATCGCCGCCAGCTCCTCAAAGCTGCGACCCACCTCCGTGCCCTTGCCTGCCATCGTTTCCAGCAGAACCGTGGTATGCAAATCCTTGTGCAGCACACTGTTGAGCAGCGCCGCTATTTTTTCTATGCCAACCTCAGCTCCCTGCTTCACATGGCTGCCGGGATGAAAATTATACATATTCCCCGGCACATATTCCAGCATCGCCAAATCGCCCTCCATCACCATCTGCGCAAACTCCAGCAGCTTTTCGTCCGCTGCGCAGGGGTTCATCGTATACGGTGCGTGTGCCAAAAGCGGCGCAAAATTGTGCTCCTGCATCAAAGCATTCAGCGCCGCCGCGTCCTCCGGCTTCACAGCCTTCGCCTTGCCTCCGCGCGGATTGCGCGTAAAAAACTGAAACGTATCGGCACCAATCGACAGCGCCGTCTTTCCCATGGCTAAGAAGCCCTTCGATGAGGATAAATGACAACCTATATGTAACACTTGCTCAATCTCCTTTGCTATTTTTCCACCAGCCGATAGCTTTCCGCCAACAGCTCCTGCACCAACGAAATGTCTGCATCCTTTTGCAGCATTACCGTCAGCCAATGCTTTTTGTTCATATGATATGCAGGATAAAAATGCTGCCTGTCCACCAGCTGCTCAATCTTTGCCGGCGGCAGCTTAATATTCAAAACATCAACCTTCCCCGCCTTCGCTAGGCCCAGGCTTTTATAGGGAATCGTCATAAACAAAGCGTACCATTTGTTTCTCCGCGCCGTCTTAAAGGTAAAATTCTCCGGTGTTTCCGGCCACGGAGCGTCGGGAACAGTGCCGAAACGCTGCGAGCAGTAATCCATCAGCTGCAGCTTAACATTGCTTTTAATCAGGCACTGCGTCTTTATTTCTTCCAGCAGAGCCTCTGCTTTCTCGCGCACGCTCATCACATAACCGCTGATGTTATCGGCAACGTTAAAGGGCAGGTACTCCTCATCCGTATCGCGTTCAAAAACATTTACGGATAAGGCCTTGCCTGCAAGCGTAATGACAGCGTAAAACTCTGTTTCCGGCAACACCTTGCGCAGTGTCAGCCCTGCGCCCTCCCGCACAAAGCCGTAGGCCAGTGCCTTTTTTATATCAACATCATATTGCTCTAAAATCGGATAAAGCATTTCCGTTCTCCCCTGCAAATAAAATCAGCAACACCGCCAGCCAATCAGCTAATCAGTCTGCCACAATCAGAACTCCGTCACAACCTCAAAGCGGTACTTTTGCTTAATCGCAGGATATTTTTCGCGGTCCACCTCGCTCATAAACATGGCGTACGGTCGGGCGCAAATCTTGAACGGAGCATACAGCGCCTGATAAACCACCAGCTTTTCGCCTGTTTCCGTATGCTCGGCAAAGGCCAGTATTTTATATAAGTATTCCGTCGTAGGGTTTTCGACAGTTTCTCTTTTAAAATGGCGCACAATGTCGCCCATATGCATTTCTCTAGTCATAATATTAACCTCCGTATTTTGTTTATATAATTATACTACAAAATACAGCTTATATGCCACGTGCTTCCGAGGTTAATAATTCTTCTAAATGTGTTTTCCAACACAAGCGGTTCAAGATAAACTAAAATCAGCATATATAACATTTAACCGCAAATCTTTACCTTAGCCAAAGCCTCCTGAAACTTATCGCCCAGGGAATCTTATAACTAAATTATATATGATACTATGGACAGAAACTGTCATTGCTTTCATAAGAAAAGCTATAGAATAAAAATTTTGCATCACCTATGCTTAACTTCATCCTAAAAACAAAAAAGAGGATAACGTAGCGCGAAAGTACATTATCCTCGTGCCGTTATAGGCAAGCAGCTTAAATAACGCTCAAAAACCTTATGTTAGACAGCACTCAAAGTATTAAAAATTATAACTAAAAGATATGAAACTGAAATGTCCAAAAATGTCGTAGTTATTTTCATCAGTCTGATAGTAAACAGTAATCCCTATGCTTTGGTCAAAAAGTTTGCCAGAAAATCCCTAAAAACAGGTCATAATGCAGAATGCATATCTATGTGAGGTAAATGATTATGCGTAAAGATTTGCAAACCACTAACAATAATTCCCTTTCATACGCATGCTACCTAAAGGTTTGTCTATTATAAATTACTCTTTTCTAAGTTCATACCGTGTGGTACGACTTCCACCAATCTGTTTGATTAGACCACTATCTACCATTGCTTTCAGAATACGACCAGCCGTAGACTGACTAACCTCCAACAATGTCTGTGTTTCTTTTCTGGTAATCATCCGGTGCTCCCTTAAAAATTGCAGAACTTTTTCCTCATTTGAATCCAAGGCCAGATCTGCCGCTTTTTCAAAATCCTTGTGTACTTCTGCTGCTTTCGGAGTGAAATTCACATTAGGAAGAATGATTTTGAAAGCGTTGTTAGTTGTCTTGATCTTCGGTTGCACCAGAGCATTTGCATAAGCTCCCATGATTTTCTTCATGCCGGTGCCATATGCTTCAATCAGCTGCAAACGGTAAAAAACATTAGCAAGGTGCGGATTTCTGCACACAGAAACACCCATCATCAAATCGTCAAGTTCCAAACCGGGAAGCAGCCCGCCGATGGACACGAATTCTGTTTCCCGGAATCTCATTCTGCTCACTCCTCAGTTCTATTCTACCCATATTCTAACCATTCTAATCGTCATTGCCAATCATATTGGTTAGAATAATGAGAATCAGAAGCATCATCAAGAACAGCAGGTGTCCCGAATTTGATATATTATTCGGGACACTTGGCACAAATTATCATCTGCAAGCGAAAAAAGGCTGACGCGCACCTTTTTCCACGATTACTTCGTTATTATATGTTATACTTTGTTCATCGGTTGAACACCGACATGTTCCTTGAAAACTGTTTTGACAAATATATCGTATAACTCGGTGCACTAAAGGGTTGTCAACCCCTCCGAGAATACCGGAAGCTGTGACCAGGCTGCCTGCGGGATACTGCGGCAGTGAGGTTTCTGTTGCTCCGTGAGGACTGACAGAGAAGCCCAAAAGGCAACACAGAATGGTATGTGCGGATCTTGGTGCCGATTAAAGCACAAAGGATTCTGGCAGCGACAATAGACGCTAACTCGAAAGGCTAGAAAAATCCGTGAAACCTGCAGCAGGGATGCTGCAGCGAACTTAGCGGAAACTCCGAAGCAAGCTGTTGGTAGTGAAGCGGAGAAATCTGTGTATAACAGAATTCTAAGGTAAAAGTAGCTCAATACCAGAGTGTTGCTAGTTCTCGAAACTAGCTGGCTCAATTATCTGAAAGATGGGTGAAATTTGTGGGTAGCCATTCCCGCGGCAGGCAAAAGGGGCAGGAAGCTCAGGGTCGCTCCCGAAGGCTCAGACCTGTCTTCTGTGTGGCTGAAGAAATCGGAAACCGTAGATTACGTAAGGCGAAGGTCTATATGATATATTTGTCAAAGCGTTTTGTCAAGTGGGCATAACAAAAGGATGAGCCTGCCAACCCTGGTTCCTGTTAGTAACGTGAGCAGCCACGGTTTGAAGCTCATCCTTTATTTTTATGCGTTCATGATATAATGAACCTTCTCGTATAATATATTTGCAATTCAAAATCGCCACGTTTACAACGTAAATTTTGTTTCTTAAAATTTAAATATTAAACCTTAAAATCTTTTAGAAAGAATTTCTCCTAAATCATCTTCGACACAAGCCTGAACCTGCTGCGCTATATCTTCAGCCAGCTTGAGATTCATACCAAGATTCTTCGCAACTTCCAATATATCCTTCATACCCGGATTTTTGCCATTACCAGCAACCGTTGTAGCATGCTCTCCGCCTATAGAATAACTATACGTCAAGTCATAGGCAGGTGATAAAAGCCATTTTTTCTCATCATCTGAATATATAAACGAAAAGTTTTTGGAATGATCATCACGGTTATGCGCAAAAACATTAAAGCACATTAACCTAAACAGCTTTTCAAGCTCCTGATAGTCCTTCGTTAACGTCAAAGTTAACTTTCCCAGTATAACATAATCAAGATTAGGAATCCTATGTGACGTTTCCAGAAGAGCACTTACCGAAACCATATGAATTCTTTTTTCACCTTCAGAAGTTTTCACGCGATCAAATCTTTTTGTACCGAAGTAACCCTCACAACGCGCCGAAGGAAACAAATGCGTTTCTGACATACTTATCCCACATTTTCTGGCACAAAGAGAATACTTGTACTCCTGCAAGCCTATATCCGGTTTATCCATAGAAGCAGGAAACTTTATAATCCAATCTTCTCCATCAACCTCTGTAAGTATTTTAGGTCTTGCACCACCTGAAGAGCCACCTAAAGAAAACAGTTCATCAATATTATCATTATACTCAGAAGACAGTATCAAACTGCACTCTTCAGCCAGCTTATCCAAATAAGCAAAACCGCTTTTCTTAGAAATATTATACTCAGGCTCATAAGACAAAGCGCCCATACCGGATGCGCCGACAATCGCCAAACGCTCAAGATTACCTACACTATGGGGATTTATTTTGTTTTTCAGTAATAAACGATCCAGCAGCAGTCTGCCCCATCCATAAGGCAAACTGTCTGCAAAAACGCCAAACAAACCATCAAAAGGCTCTTGCTTAGCAATAAAAGGCTCTTCTCTTAAAGGCAGCGAAAAAGGACTTATAGAAAATCCATTACTCAACCATTCCGGATCATAAGCAAAAGCGGTCAGATAACGCTGATACCTAATTATAGAGCCTACCACCTTGCCATTATAAGATACCTTAACCTTGTTGATTTCTTTCATTTTCTATCTCCTCAAGTGACAAATAAGGCACGTTGCTGAAAAGCTGCTTCAGCTCTTGTTCAACATTCAATGCGATAGCAATTTTAGTCAGAGATAATAAGGAAATTTCACCTGTACTCTCAAAGCGCTTCACAGATCCTAAGCTTACTCCTGATTTCTCACTTAATTTAACCTGTGAAATTTTGCGCCGTTTACGTACAGTACGAACGCGAGCTGCAATTCCTTTGTTAATCTCATCTGGGGTAGCTTCCAAAAAATCAAACATATCCATAGCTAATATTTTATCTTAAAAGCATTCTTTTTGCAAGTTTCAGCTAATATATTAGCTATTACATTTGACAGTTACCAAGCTAGAAAACTGCACCGCTCCTCCGTCGACAGCTTTGTTCACCTAAAAAGGATGAGCCTGCCAGCCCTGGTTCCTGTTCGTGACGGGAGCAGCCACGGCTTAAAGCTCATCCTTTATTTTTTACAATAATCAAATAC
>ERZ779866.1827-NODE-1827-length-20296-cov-3.695223_pt1 | contig 20296 bp, 14 predicted proteins | sample MGYA00511248_ERZ779866 | MGnify/ENA primary metagenome ERZ779866 (study PRJEB29588, sample SAMEA2155758) | human gut metagenome | biome: human gut; feature: human-associated habitat; material: faeces | place: Denmark | collected 2008/2010 ... | reverse complement strand
TCAGTCGGTAGAGCACTTGACTTTTAATCAAGGTGTCCGGAGTTCGAATCTCCGACGGGTCACCAAATTTCTTTCGATTCGGCGCGAATGCGGGCGTGGCGGAATTGGCAGACGCGCCGGATTTAGGTTCCGGTGCCGCAAGGTGTATGAGTTCGAGTCTCTTCGCCCGCACCAGTTTCCTTTTTTCAGCATGCGGGTATAGTGTAATGGTAACACATTAGCCTTCCAAGCTGAGATAGAGGGTTCGAGTCCCTTTACCCGCTCCAACATCAAAAAGCACCCTGTATGGGGTGCTTTTTTGATGCGTTTTCCCGCCCAGGGAAGGGCGGGGCGTCCGCGTGCAGCATCGGAGGGAATTGCCATATGCGGGGGCTGCTGATATAATTTAGACACACGCAGATGAATGCAACAACTCGAATCAGGACGGAAAGGTATGAACCCGCCCTGGAGGCCGAAAAAAGTAAATGATATATCGAGAGGAGGAAACCGCCCGGATGATATGGAAACATAGCTGCAAGAGCTGTTTGCGCATGGGCTGGAAGGCTGTGCTGTTCGCGCTTCTGACCGCCATGGCAACCATGTTTCTGTACCTTGCAGGCAATACGTGGCTCAGCAGCGAACGCATGCTGCGCGAATGCGATGAAGCGTATACGACCATCGCGGTTCTTGAGTACATCGGGGATAATTATCCCGGCGAAACGGAATACGATCCCGACATGCAGGCTGCAGCCGCGGCCTTTGATTACAGCTCCATCACCGGCAGCGAGCATGCGCTTTCCTGGGAGCAGACGAACTTGAGCGTAGGCTCGGTGGAAGGCATGGCGGCCCGTTCCCAGCAGATTCCATACCGTTCCGGATGCGTGCTGGTCGTTGAAAATATCCGCTATGTGGACGGGTACGACGCTTACTGGGGCGATATCGTAGCCGCGCCGTATAGCTTCACCGAAGAAGCGCGCGGCAAACATGTTTTTTTGGATCTCCCGTTGGATTATGAGCATCCCGTCACGGAAGAAAAAACCTTTGACGGGGAGGTGCATGAGATCACAAGTTATCCTCCGCTCTATACCTTTGATCCGGAAAAGCGCTATGTCATCGCAGGGGAATATACTGACTTGATACGGCCCACGAAGACAGTTCGCCCAACGCCGTTTTATTCTGCTGCCGCCGCTGCGGCAGGCGTCTCCAGCATTGCCGCATTCGCCGAAGTGGATGATGTGGAGGCCTTGCTTTCGGATCAAACCAACCCGTACATGCAAATTTCCGATTTCTACCGGATGATGAACAACAAGGTATACGTGCAGTTCACCTATGACCTGTCGGTTCTGAATCCATTTTATCAGGAACTCGTGAAGCTAAACGAAGGGCGGCTGTTCACAATTGAGGAGGCTGATGCGGGGGCAAAGGTCTGCGTGGTTTCGGAAACGGTCGCCGCCTGCACAGGCCGTGGCATCGGGGATTTCATTGAAGTGAAGCTGTTCCGCGCATCGGGCCTGCCGCTTTCGGATTGCTACTGGACGGAGGAGAGCATCGCGGCAACCGAACGATACGAAATCGTCGGCATCACAAATTACGTGGAGGGCTACCAGTACAACATCTATGTGCCGCAGCCAAAAGACACCGTGGTGGCGCTCGGCGAACGCCAGTATTTTTACACGCTTGGCCAGGCTGTGCTGAAAAACGGTTCTGCCATTGCATTTGAGGAAGCGCTTTCGCCGCACCTGACAAACCGCATGCTGCTTTCCACCTATGACCAAGGGTATCAGGATGTTGCGGATTCGATTGCAATGATCCGGCAAACCGCCGTTGTTCTGACCATTGCAGCTTCTGTTTCAGCGCTTGTAGTGCTTGCCCTGTTCGGGTTCCTCTTCATTATGCGCCAACGGGAAACCGTGGAAACTATGCTTTATCTTGGCACGCCCCGCCGTGCAGCATACGGGTACCTGCTCTTTGGCGCGGCGCTGCTTGTGCTGCTTTCGGCCGCGCTTGGCGCATGCGCCGGAAGCCTGCTCAGCGACAGGCTGATTCAAGGCGCATATGGAATGGTTTGCGCGCTGCAGGCGATCGACCTGCGGTACAGCAACGGATACAGTGGTGTCGTCCGTGAATTTACGCCCATGTCCCAGACTTCGCCGCTGTTTGCGCTTGCCATTGTGCTTGTGGTTTTTGCGGCCGCCCTGATCTTCTGCCTTTTCTTTGCACAGCGGGTCGTGCGCCTGCATCGGGTTGCAAAAAAACGGAAGAAGCGCGCCCGCGCGGTGAAGCCGCCAAAGCGTTCATCCCATCTGCCCGGAGGCGCATGGAAGTTTGCCGTTCTCTCCATTCGGCGCGGCGGTGTGCGCTCGGCCGCGGTGCCGATTGCGGCGCTTGCGCTGACGCTGTTTCTGCTGACGCTTGCGCAAACCGGCGCATCGTACAACGAAGCGCTGGATGCGCTGTATGATACCGCGAAGATCGAGGGCGATTTCACCGCAATGAATGGAAAGCTGACCGGCAACCTGTCGATCCTGCCGCGTTATGTTCAGACGCTTCAGGATTCGGGTTTCCTGTCAGAAGCGAGCTACGCGATCGCCAAGCCATATATGCTGCTTGCGGATGACTCAGCCGCTGTGAAAGGGGGAGTCGTAATCACAAGCGACCCGTATGCCATGGAACTCCATGCGAATGCGGCTTACAGTGCGCCGAAACTGGTGTTTACGACAAGCCTCGGCACTGCGCCCGAATTCCGCTATTCTACACCGATCGCTGCGTATGCAGACGGTTTTGACGCGGAAATGTTTTCCGGCGTTTATCCTGAAATACCGGAAGGAACGCTTCCCTGCCTTGTTTCAAAGCAGTTCCTGGAAACGCATGCGCTTTCTTTCGGCGATTCGTTTACCGTGGTATGTATGCGCCAAACCGCTATGGGATACCGCTACACGCTCTGGCCTTTGCAGATTGCGGGCAGCTTTGTCCCGCAAAGCGCGCTGGATAACATTTATGTGCCGCTCAACTATACGTTGGAGGAGATTTCCGCATTTGCTTTTACCGGCTATGAAGCTTCCGATGCGGAGATCCTGCTTTCCGGAGCGTACCTGAACGCATGCCATTTTGAGCTTGCGGACGCGAGCGCGCTCGGTGCGTTTAAGGATGCGCTTACGGAGCTTGGTTTCAGCGGGCCGCATGCGGAATCGTTTATCCGTGTGGCGATTACGCTGCGCGATAAGGCGTTCAGCGAATCGGTGCGGGATCTCAATCAACGCATTACCTATATGGAAATGCTCTATCCTGTGCTGTATGCTATCATCAGCATTGTAGGCGTGACGGTTTCCTACCTTGTGGTAAGCGCGCGCCGGGAGGAAATGGCCATCATGCGCGGCGTGGGCGGCTCACGCATGCGCGTGTTCCGCACCTTCTTTTTGGAACAGGCGCTCCTCTGCCTTGCGGGGACGGGGGCGGGAGCAGCCGCTTTCCTGCTGTACCACGGCACATTCGCCTTTTGGCAGGAGATCGCGCTGTTTGTCGGCTGCTACCTTTTGGGATGCGCGCTTGCAATCGGCGTGCTAAACCGGGCAAGTACCCTGCAGATCCTGGGAGAACGGGAATGAGAGATGAAATGAGGAGGAACGCACCATGCTTGAACTGAAGAACGTAACGTACACATATGAAAGCAAATATCAGAAGGTGCAGGCGCTGCGTGGCGTCGATTGCACATTTGAAGGCGGGCATGTCTACGCGGTGATCGGAAAATCCGGCAGCGGCAAAACGACGATGCTTTCCCTCATTGCCGGGCTGGATCTGCCCACAGGCGGCGAGGTACTTTTTGAAGGGAAGGCTACCGGTTCCATGCGGCTGGATGATTACCGCAGGCAGCATGTTGCAATGATCTACCAGAGCTTTCGCCTGTTCCCGCTGATGACGGCTATGGAAAACGTGATGTACCCCATGGAGATGCGCAAAGTGCCGGGCGCAGAAGCAAGAAAACGGGCAACGGCGCTGATTGCGCGCGTTGGGTTGCCGGAAAATGTGCTGCACCGCTATCCCGCCATGCTCTCCGGCGGGGAGCAGCAGCGCGTGGCAATTGCCCGTGCGCTTGCGATGGATACCAGGCTTTTGCTGGCGGATGAGCCGACGGGAAACCTTGATACCGCGAGCAGCGAAACCGTCGTGCGCATCCTGCGGGATCTCGCGCATGAGGAAGGGTATTGCGTTATCATCGTCACGCACGATCCGGCGATCCTTACATATGCCGATGAAGTTTACCGCATGACGGATGGCGTGCTTCGGAGAGAAGCTGCCGCAGAAGGCGTTTCCGCCGGTGTGGTGTAAGTTCTGCCGAAAACGTAAAATGCTGCTCTGCGGGGTTCAGGGCAGCATTTTTTGATGCAAAAAAGGAATCGCGGAAATTCAATTTCGGTTAAGGCGCGTTCGAATCTGTTTGCGGGCAACAGGATTTCGGGGCATAGAATGGCTGCTTTTACGGCGGCCTGTGAAAGTGATGCGATAGGGGGATCGATTGTCATATTTCTGTTTTTTCCTTCCCTTGCATTGAATAGGTATATTATTGAAATACCGGGAAATAATAGAATCAAAATTCATCTCAAGGGGGATCGATAGAAATATGGATACAGGCTTGACTGCCGCAGCGCTGTCTGCGGGCGCGCCGCCTACCGGCACCACAAACCGTGCAGGCTGGCAAAACGGCGAGGAAGCATTCCTGTTCAGCGAGGTAGCACGCGGCCGCGCGGCGGGGCTTCCGCTTAAAGCTGTGTTTGAACGCGTTGCAGCCCAAACGGGAAGGAAGCCAAACAGCATCCGCAACTATTACTATGCTCGCGTAAAGGAAAGCGGTATGGCCGCTTCGGAGGCGTTCCACAGCGCGGCATTCGTGCCCTTCAGCGAGGATGAGATGCGCGCGCTGCTGCGCACGGTGCTTGCCGAGCAGGCGAAAGGCATATCCGTGCGCGCCTGCACACTCAACATGGGGAAGGGCGATACCAAAACAATGCTGCGGTATCAGAACAAGTACAGATCGCTGATCCGCACAAATCCGGAGTTTGTGCAGAAGGTGCGCGCGGAGCTGGAGGCGGAAGGCATTCCCGCATTTGATCCATATGCGCTTGAATCCCCGCGGAAAAGCGCAAAACGGCAACAGGCAGGCGGCGCGGCATCCCTTGCAAACGAGGCGGCGGAGACGCTTGCCGGGATAAAAGGCATAGATGCAGAGACGTTTTTTGGCACGCTTTCCACGCTTGCGTCGGCAGCTGCGGGATACGAAGCCAAGCAGGAAACCGCACGGCTCAGAACACAATGCTCAGAGTTGCGCGAGCGGCTCGCCATGCAGGACCATGCGCTTGCCGCGCAGCGGGAACGGTTCGGCAAGCTCCTTGCGCTGTTCCGTCAGATGATGGAGGTGAACCGCGCGTTTCTCGGTGAAGCGAACGCGGCGAAATCGCCCGCACTTGGCACGTATGTCAGGGATCTTGCGCGCAGCGTGGAGGATTGTGAGCGCATCCTCGGCATGATTTCCTAGAAAAGCAGCGAAACCAGCGTTTTCCCTCCATAAAAAGAGCCGCCTTCCGAGATATCGGGGGGCGGCTCGCTTACATTGTGCGTGCTTAGAATACGCGCTTGGCGAACAGGAAGTTTTCGTCCGACCAGGTGGACCAGGAGGTTACAACAACAGAACTGCGGCTGGAAGACGCATGGACGAGCTTATTGCTGCCGAGCCAAATACCGACGTGCGTGATCGTGGTATCGCTCGTGCCGCTGGACTTATAGAACAGCAGGTCGCCCGGGGCAAGGTTCCCTTTGCCGTAAATCGTTTCCCAGGAATCCACCTTGGCGTAATTGCGTGCGCTGTAACGGCCGATTTTTACGCCGGCAGAGCGCAGGGAATAATATACAAGGCCGGAACAGTCGTACGAATCCGGGCCTTCGGCGCCCAGCACATACGGCTTGCCCTGCTGTGCAAGAGCCGCTTCAATGAAAGCGGAAACACCGCTCCCCGTCTGCGGGATGCTCTGCGAGGGGGAAGTTGTGCGCTGCGGGGTAGTCGGCGCAGGCGTTTCGGGGTCGCCATCGGGGCTCCACCAGGCGTTTTGCGTTGTGGCGGGCGCGGGGCTTGCAGAGGATTTTGGCGTACTGGAAGGCTTCGGCGCAGCAGTAGCGGTTGGCTTTGGCGTTTTTGTCGGTTTCGGTGTTTTCGTGGGACTCGGCGTGGGGGAAGGGGTCGGATCGACCGCAGGACGGGCATCCGGCGAATACAGCAGGTCGCGTGTATCAAAATCGGCCCGGCCATCCGCTGTGATCCCGTTTTTGGTTTGGAAAGCGGAAAGCGCGCGGGCTGTTGCCACACCGAAATAGCCATTGGTTTTATCGCAATAATAGCCGAGTTCGGCCAGCCGGTATTGCAGGCTTTGCACATCCGCGCCGGAATAGCCGTTTTCAAGGATATAAGGCTTTGCGCTTTCAGAGAAAAGAAGCTGTTGCGTGAGCGGATCCGCAACGCCGGTTTCTTTCATGTGGTTGGTGCGTTGGAAGCGTTTGAGCGCATCCTCATGCGCAGAGCCGAAGGTTTCGGTGGGTTCATCCGAATCAAGGTAGTACAGCTCAGAAAGACGGACCTGGATTTGGGCGACCACAGGGCTTTCGTCGCCGGATTGCAGCGATACGTATCCGGAAAGATCCGGCGTCTGCGCAGGCGTGCCGGCGGGCGTCTCGGAAGCGGAGGGCGAGGCTCCTTCGGGCGCTTGGAGCGGCGTTTCTTCCGGCAAAATCTGGCCGGCTGCCATGGGCTGCGCCTCAGTAGGCAACGGAAGCGGCGTGGCCAGGGGGGCGCTCACAGGCAGACTCCCTGCGGAAAGCGCTTCGCTTTCCATGCCATTGAGGAGAAGCGGGAAGCCGACAAGTGCCACAAGAAACGCGCCGCTCACCGTTATAAGCGGGATGCGGACGCGGCGCAGCGTAGTTTTCCACTTTGTTTCGCGGTTATACTTTTTTTGCCATTTACGTTCCATATCGCAATTATACTAAGCGCTGCGGAATTTGTCGAGCAGCACGGCATTTTGTTTACAAATCGGTGCCCGAAATGCGGGCAAAAGATTGCCCTTGGAGCCCCAAAACGATATACTGTAATGGAAAAGCAAACAGGAGGTTCCATTCCATGCAGCATGAAATCACGCAAAACGGCCCGCTCCTCAATGCGAACGGCACCCTGCGCGAGCCAGGTTGGGCGCGGAGCCTGCTTCTTGACTACCGCCGTGCGGATGTGAAGGCGGGAAAGCTGCGCATCAAGGAATGGGATTATTACATCATCACGAACGATTCCTTTGGCGTTGCGCTCACCATTGCGGACAATTCCTATATGGGGCTGATTTCCGCTTCGGTGCTGGAGTTTGAAAAAACGTGGGAACAAACCACCACGGTGCTTACCGCGTTCCCGATGGGGAAATACAGGCTGCCCGAAACAAGCAGCGCGGGCGATACGCTTTATGGAGATAAGCGTGTGCAGATGGCGTTTCGGGTGCAGCCCGGCGAACGCCGCCTTTCCTGCCGGTTTGCGCGCTTCCTTGGAGAAGACGCGCTGGAACTTGAACTTACACTTGCGCAGCCGCCGATGGATTCCATGGTGATCGCAACCCCCTTTGATGCGCCCCGTGCATTCTATTACAATCAAAAGATCAATTGCATGCCTGCCTCCGGCGTGATGACGCTCGGAAGCCGCCGTTTTGAATTTGCGCCGGAAACAAGCTTCGGTACGCTTGATTGGGGCCGTGGCGTTTGGACTTACGACAACACTTGGTACTGGGGAAACGGGAACGGGATCGTGAACGGCAAACCGTTTGGCTTCAACATCGGTTACGGCTTCGGCAACACAAGCGCCGCAAGTGAGAACCTGCTCCTTTACGGCGGCGTTGCGCACAAGCTTTCCAGGGTGCAGTTCAACATCCCGGAGGAGAGCTTCTTAAAACCATGGACATTCTCTTCGGAAGACGGGCGCTTTGAAATGGACTTTGTGCCGGTGATCGACCGCGCGGCGCGCACGAATGCGCTCATCATAGAAAGCGATCAGCACCAGGTGTTTGGCCGTTTCACAGGAAGGGCTGTGCTCGATGACGGCACGGCGCTTGAACTTAAGGATTTCCTCGGCTTCGCGGAAAAGGTAAGAAATCGGTACTGAGGATTCCCCCACCACAGGCGGATGAATGAACAACCAAAGGAGAAAACCCATGCCTGTATTGGCTGCCCATCATATTAAAAAGTCATTCGTAGAGCGGCTGCTCTTTGAAGACATCAGCTTTGAAATTAACGAAAAGGACAAGGTTGGCCTCGTCGGCGTGAACGGCTGTGGAAAAACGACGCTGTTCCGCATCCTGTTGGGGCAGGAACAACCTGATGAGGGAACTATTTACAAAAACCGCGGCGCGCGCGTAGTCTCCATGGCGCAGAGCATCGAAAACACGGACACAAGCGTATATGAGGCGACGCTTGCGGTGTTTGCCCCGCTCATGGAGCTTGAGACAGCGATGGAGGAAGTAAATGCGGCCTTGGAGCACGCGCCGGAAAAAGAACTGGATGCGCTTGTGCGCCGCCAGCATTCCCTGCGCGAACGCTATGAGGACGGCGGAGGGCTGACTTTCCGCAGCCGCACACGCGCGGCGCTCCTCGGGCTCGGCTTCACGGAGGCGGAACTGCAAAAACCGCTTTCCAACATGAGCGGAGGAGAACGCAACAAGGCGCAGCTTGCGCGGGTGCTGCTCTCCGGAGCGAACCTGCTTCTTTTGGATGAGCCAACGAACCATCTTGACATTGACGCCATCGCCTGGCTGGAAGAATATCTGCGGGGCTATACGGGCGCGTTTATCGTCATTTCGCATGACCGGTATTTCCTTGATGCGGTGACAAACCGCACCATGGAGATCAAGAACACGCGCTTTTTTCTTTCCGAAGGAAATTACACGCGCCATATGGAACTGATGGCGGACGAGCAGGAGATGCTCCGCCGCAAATACCTGAACACGCAAAAGGAAATCCGCCGCATCGAAAGCATTGTAGACCAGCAGCGCCGCTGGGGGCAGGAACGCAACTTCATTACCGCGGCCTCCAAACAAAAGCAGGCGGACCGACTGCGCGCGACGCTCGTTGCGCCGGAGCGGGAAACGGAAGGCATCCGCTTCCGCTTTCATGCGGACGAGGTGGGCGGGAACGATGTGCTCATCGCAGAAGGGCTTTCCAAAGCATATGAGGCGCCGGTGTTCCGCGATGTGACCCTGCATGTGCGCAAGGGGGAACGCGTGTTCCTGCTCGGGCCGAACGGCTGTGGAAAAACGACGCTCCTTCGCGTCCTGATGCGCAGGGAACGGCCGGATGCAGGCACCTTCTATTTCGGTGCCAAGGTGCGGCCCGGCTACTATGAACAGCACATGACCGGCCTGAACGATGCATTGAGCGCGCTTGAGGAAGTGCGCGAGGCGTATCCGCGCATGGACGATACAGCCATTCGCACAGCGCTTGCCGCGTTCCTGTTCCGCGGCGATGATGTCCACAAGGAGCTGGGCCTGCTTTCCGGCGGTGAACGCGCGCGCGTGCAGCTTTTAAAGCTGATGCTTTCCGGAGCGAACCTGCTTTTGCTGGACGAGCCGACGAACCATCTCGACATTGCCTCGCGCGAAGCGCTTGAGCGTGCACTGGAGGAATATGACGGGACGCTGCTCATCGTAACGCACGACCGCTATCTTGTGGACCGCCTGGCTGACCGCGTGCTGTACCTCACGGGGGAGGGCGTGGAAGAATATATCGGCGGCTATACGGAATTCCTTGCCGAGCGGGCGCGGCGCGCCATGCTGCACGAGGCGCATGCGCAGCAGCCTTTTCAAGAGGAAGCGGCCGCGCCGAAGCAGAACGATTACCGCGCAAAAAAGGAACGCCAAAGCGCGCTTAACCGCGCAGCAGGAGAAGTACGCCGCGCGGAAGAACGCGTTGCCTCTGCGGAGGAGGAGCTTGCTGCGCTTGAAGCCGAGCTGGCTTTGCCGGATGTGGCTTCAGACTACAAAAAAGCGAGCGAGCTTGCCCGAACCGCGGACGAAAAACGGCAGGCGCTTGAAGGGCTTTACCGAAAATGGGAGGAAGCTCAGGCGCATCTCGAAGAATTGGAAGAAACATAAGAAACGGCGGAGGAAAATTCCTCCGCCATTTCCTGCAAAGGTGGGCTGTCAGGTTCTGCTTTTCCAAGTCGTTGGGGAGAACAGGAGAATGAAGGGGAAGATCTCGAGCCTGCCGATGAGCATATCGGCAGAGAGCACCAGCTTGCTCACAATGGAAAAATGGCTGAAATTCCCCATTGGGCCGACGATGCTAAGCCCCGGGCCAACGTTGCCGATGCAGGTCAACACGGAAGTAACGGTGGTTTCCATATCGTAGTTTTCAATGGAAATACAGAGGAAAGAAAGCAGACATACGGCGATAAACCCAGTCATGTAGGCGAACACGCCGCGGATGACATGGCTGTCGAGCTGCTTGCCGTCCATACACACGACCCTTACGGTGCGCGGGCGCAGCATGCGCTGCATTTCCCCCTTGAGCGCTTTCCAGAGGATGATGACACGCGCAACCTTGATGCCGCCGCCGGTTGAACCTGCGCATGCGCCGATGATGATGAGCGCGATGAGGATCATGCGGGAAAATTCCGGCCAAAGGTTGAAATCCACCGTCGAAAAACCGGTGGTCGTCATGATGGAAGAAACCTGGAAGAAGCTGTGGTGAAACGCATCGCCCAACGATGAGAACTGCGGCTGGATGTTGAGTGCGATGAGGAATGTTGCGCCGAAAATAATGCCGAGATAAGTCCGCAATTCTTCGCTGCGCAGCGCTTGCGATGCCCGCCCGCACAGAATTAAATAGAACACATTGAAGTTTACGCCGAAAAGCACCATGAACACTGCGATCACGGTTTGCAGATAATGGCTGCCATAGGCCGCAATGCTGGCGTTTTTGATGGAAAAACCTCCGGTGCCGGCCGTTGCAAACGCGTGCACAACGCTGTCAAACAACGGCATGCCGCCAGCGAGCAGAAAACCGATCATGATGACGGTGAGCGCCACATAAATCGCGTAAAGCAGGCGCGCCGTGTGGCGCATGGTGGGCGTAAGCTTGCCAACGGAAGGCCCGGGGCTTTCTGCGCGCAGCAAATGGAACGTTTCCCCGTTTCCCTTAGACATGGGGATGATTGCAAGAAGGAAAACCAGCACGCCCATGCCGCCGATCCAGTGCGTAAAGGAACGCCAGTAAAGAAGGCTGTTGGGCAGCCCTTCAATCTCAGAAAGGATGGTGGCGCCAGTCGTGGTGAAACCGGACACGGTTTCAAACCAGCAATCGACAAAACTGGGAATTGCACCGCTCAGGTAAAACGGAAACGCGCCGAACAAGGAAAGTGCAATCCAACCAAGCGCGGTGATTACGAATCCTTCGCGCGCATGGATGCCTTCGCCAAAGCGTGAATTTTCCGCATCACGGCGGCGCTTCCAAAACGGCCCGCGGCGCCCGAGCGAAAGAAGAGCCATGCTCAGTACAGCGAGGATGAGTATGGTGATCCCGAAAGCGTGAAGGGACTCCCGCTCATGGCAAAACAGGGCAATAAGCAGCGCCGGAACGAGCAGTACGCCTTCGATCCGAAGAATATGGCCGATATAGAATCCGATGGCTCTGATGTTCATGCGTCGTCCCTGATGAAAATATCGCGCAGTTCCGCGATGGCATGGTCCGTTGTTGTTACAATGATCACGGTATCCCCCTTGCGAATCTCATCGTTACCGGAAGGGATGATGACCTTGCGCGCCCGAATGATGCTCGCAATCAGGATGTCGGGCTTCAAGCGGAGCTTATGCAGCGGGATGTTGTTGTACGGCGCATCGTTCTTGATGGAGAACTCCAGGGCTTCTGCCTTTCCATCCACAATGCGGTAAAGCGTCACGACGGAGCCGCCCGTGGTGTCGTCCATTGCGCGTACATAGCGGATGATTTCGTTTGTCGTAAGAAGCTTGGGGCTTACGATGCTGTCAATCCCCTTGTTTTCATAAACGTTGTTGTATTCCGTGCGGTTGATTTTGGTAACGGATTTCGGCACGCCGATAAAATCCGCAAACATGGATACGATGAGGTTTTCCTCATCCATGCCGGTGAGCGTGACGACAGCATCCATTTTGCGGATGCCTTCCTCAATGAGAAGCCCCTGCTCGGTGCCGTTGCCATGTACGATGGTGGCTTCCGGAAGGGTTTCGGAAAGCTCCTGACAACGCTTTTCGTTCTTTTCGATAATGGTGAGCTTTACCTTGCTCGAAATAAGGCGCTGCGCCAGATATTTCGCCGTGCGGCTGCCGCCGATGATCATCACATGCTGTGCCTTCGGGGTATAAACGCCGAGGTTTTTAATGAGGCGGACAAGGTCTCCCGCGTCGGTGGCGATGGTGAGCTTGTCCCCCACCTGCAAAGAGAAACTCCCTTTTGGAATGGAGACCATTCCGCCCCGCTCCACAGCGCAAACGAGCGCATTTACATTGGAGAGCGTTCGGAATTGATCCAGGCGCGTGTTGGCAAGCACATTGTTTTCCTTGATTTTGAGCTCGACCAGTTCCACGCTCCCCTTGGCGAAAGAATCGCGCTTGAGGAAGGATGGATACTGAAGCAGGCGGAAGATTTCAAGCGCTGCCGCCTTTTCAGGGTTGATCACCATGGAAAGGCCGAGCTCATCCTTTAAAAAGCGCGTTTGCTGATCGTATTCCGGGTTGCGCACGCGCGCGATTGTATGCCTGCAGCCAAGCTTGCGGGCTACCATGCAGCAAAGCAGGTTTGTCTCATCGCCCGAGGTAGCAGCAATGAGAAGGTCACTCGACCCGACCCCTGCCTCGCGCTGCACTTCAACGCTTGCGCCGTTGCCGTCCACAACGGCCACATCAAGCGCTTCCTGGGATTGCAGCAAGACGCTTCGATTGTTATCGATTACAACGATGTCATGCCCTTCCTGAGAAAGGCGCTTTGTGAGCGTATAGCCCACTTTTCCGTCGCCTACGATTACGATTTTCATAAAAACTCCCTGTTCATGTGCCGGGCCGCATCAAAGCTCCCGGAGCACCAACTCGGTAATGCCCGGATTCCCGCCGGGGACGATACGCTTTACGCGGGCGTGGCTTCCGCCGTATTCCCGCTGCAGCATGTCGCGTAGCTCTGTGCCGCGGTTGAAGCCATGGATGACGCGCAAACGATATACGGAAGGCCCGCAGCGCCGCAGGGCTGCATCAATGGCAACCTTGGCCTGTGGCTTGGTTTTGCCGTGAACATCCACTGTGACGAACCCTGCTTGCACGCAACCTCCGCTCAAATTTCATACGATTGCTTATGTATGCATCCTATCATAACACAAAATTCTGCTAAAAAACCGTTAAAAGCGCATCTGGAGATGCTAAGTGCTGCTTGCTTCCGAAGGCGCGCTCGCCTGCGCGCGCCGGAGCATCGTGCGCTTTGTGAAAAAATAGCACACAGCATGCACTGCAGCCGTCACGCCCCAGGTGATTGGGTAAGACAGGAACAGCGTGAAAAACGTGCGGTCCAGAGGAAATACCGTGTAAATCCAAAGAACCCGAAGGCCGCAGGCGCCGAGGATTGTTACCACCATCGGCAACAGGGATTTCCCCATCGCGCGCAGGATGGAGGCGAGTGTATCCATCAGCCCGCAAAGAAAATAAGTGGTGCATATTACGGAAAGGCGCAAGGCGCCCGCTTCGATTACGGCGGGGATCAGGAGAATAGAAACGCAGGAACGTATCGTGCAGCAAATAAACGCCGTTGCCGAGCACCAGCCCGAAGAGGGCCGCAAGCAGCAGGCAGGTGCGGCTGATCTTGCTGATCCGTTCATACCGGCGTGCACCGATGTTCTGACTTGCAAAGGAAAGCGAAGCCTGTGCAACTGAATTCATGGAAACGTAAACGAAGCCTTCGATGTTTGCGGCGGCAGCGCTTCCGGCCATTGCAATGGAGCCAAAGCTGTTGATGGAGGATTGGATCACCACGTTGGAAATGGCAAAAATGGAGCTCTGCAACCCTGCTGGCAGGCCGATGCGGATAATGGGGAGGGCTTTGTCCTTATGAAGCGCAAGCTCATCCCAATGCAGCCGGTAACAGCTTTCCGAGCGCATCAGGCAGATGGCGATAAGCGCGGCGGAAAGGTATTGCGAAATGGAGGTCGCAAGTGCCACGCCGGCTACCCCCATGGAAAACCGGATGACGAAAAGCAGGTTCAGCAGCACGTTGAGCACGCCCGCTGCGCTGAGATAATAGAGCGGCCTCTTTGTGTCGCCCACGGCGCGCAAAACGGCGCTCCCGAAGTTATAAAACATGGAGGCGGGCATGCCGATAAAGTAGATACGCACATACAGCGCCGCCTGATCGATGACATCTGCAGGGGAACCCATGAGCGCAAGCAGCGGTTTTGCCATAAAAAAGCCGAATGCCCCGGCTGCGATTCCACCGATTATACTCATGAGGATTGCCGTATGCACTGTGGTGGTCACATCCGCATATTCCCGCGCGCCATAATGGCGCGCAACGGTTACGCTTACGCCAACGGAAAGCCCCATGAACAGGTTGACGATCAGATTGATAAGGGCGCCTGTGGAACCCACTGCCGCAAGCGCAGTGCTTCCGGCATACCGGCCTACAACAATAACATCCGCAGCGTTGAACAGCAGCTGCAGCATGCTTGAAAGGATCAGAGGGAGGGTAAAGGCCAGGATTTTGCTCAGGAGAGGCCCTGAACACATATCCATTTCATATCGTTTTTCCGCCATTTTGTATTCGCTCCATACACAAAACACATAAGCAAAGCCGCATATGCGGCTTTGCTGATATTACAGCAATATAAGCATATGCCAACTCCCGCATGCTGTCAAGCATCGGACAGATTTTGGCTTTTTTGTATCCGGTTCCGCTGCTTCTCGCTTTGCGTGCCTGCATTTTGCAACGTCGGAAGGGTGTGCAGGCGCACGGATGCATGCCCCAAACAAAGTCAATGAGAATGTGCTTGGGCGAAGGCCATTGCGAAGACAGAAACGCTAGCGCGCCAGATCCTGCATGGCTTTCTCTGCGTCAAAGCGCACTTTGTATGGGCTGACTTCGGAAATGTGGCGGCGCGGCTGCCGCTCCACCCGTGCGCCGGAAAGCGGGAAAAGCGGAAAGCGGGAAAGCCCATACTCCCCTTCCACGTTGCAGACAAGCCAGCATGCGCCCTCCTTGAAAAAGAGGGCATATGGGTTTACGCGCAGGCGGGCGCATCCTCCGGGTTCCGGCAGGGATGCCGAAAATGTGAGCTGTTTTCCTGCCGCAATAGCCTGGCTTGCAGTGAGCATAGCCATGAACGGAGCATCATTCCGGGCAGACGCCGCAACAATGGCTGCGCCGCAGGAAATCGTCTCCTCCGCGGCGCGGGCGCCCCAAAGCGCGCCAAGCGCGCGGAACAGCGCCTGCTTACGTGCATCCGAAAGGAAACCTGCCGTTTGAACGGCAGCGGTGAGCGCGTATAGGTCATTTTTATCCGGCGCTTCACGGGCGTAATAATACCCCGTGGGCGTTTTTTCAATCCGCTCGCCATGTGCGCGAAGCGCGTCCACGGCGCGGTAGATGCTCCGTCGTTCTGCACGGATACCATGTTCCTCCAGCCGCTTCAACAGCGCAGGCGCGCTGAGCCGGTGCTCCACATCGGTTTCCCTGCGCAGAATATCAAGCACGAAAAGCGCTTTTGAGCTGTTTAGCGGCATAGAATGAAACCCCTTCTGCTGCTATGGCCGGAAGTACAGCATAAAGCCGGCGGTAAGCAGCGCTTGCGCGGAAATGTAAGTAAGCATTACCCAGAAATTGGCGCGCGAGGGCTTGCGCATGAACATGGAGCAGGCGAGCACAGTATCCGACACGAGAAACAGCAGCGCGCCCAACACAAGAAGCGAACCCGCAAAAGCCTGCATTTGCAGGTTCGCACGGAGCGCGGCAAGAAACGTGAGCCAGGCGCCTACGTTTACTACGCCAACAAGGCCAAGATAAACCGGCATCAGCGCGCGCAGATGCCGCTCCCGGATGTAAGGGAACAGCCCGCGCGCAACAAGCGCTACGGCGGCTGCATAAGGCAGGGCAAGCGCGAGCGGAAGCCAAAGGCCCGGGCTTTCGGCAAACGCACCCGTCATGTAATACAACGTGTAGGAATACAGGATGTGCCCGATGGAAAAGCAAACCGCACCAATGACGAAGCGCGCCTGTCTTCCGTTTGTAATCAGCAGGATATCCCCTGCCATGCCGAATAGCAGCGCAAGGAACACAGTGGGCTTCCAAAGAGGAGCATACGCGGCGTAGAACACTGCGAGCAGGAGGAGCAGGCCCGGCTTTGTTGCAGCACGCAGGCGGCTCAGCTTGAAATAGCAGGCGTAAAGGTGAACGAGGGAAAGAACCGCGAACAGGATGGCCAGGACAATGCGCATATGATTGTGGTCTCCTATCATTCATTGGCTTTAAATCGTTTTTATTTTACCACAATCCGAACGCGCTGCATAGCATTTGCAGCGTATGGGCGCTTTGGCTATAATATTGCTGTAACTATGAAGAAAAGCAGCTTTCAGAAAGAAGAATCATGACCGAAACGGAATTTTTGGAAAAGTTCCATATCACGCTGGATGAAGAGCAGCGCGCTGCCATGCGCATCGCGGGACGGCATGCGTTGTTGCTCGCTGTACCCGGCAGCGGAAAAACTGCCGTGATCGCCGCACGCACGGGGTATCTGCTTCTTTGCAGAAACATCCCCGCACGCGAAATTTTGACAATCACATTTTCCAGGGCTGCTGCAGCGGAGATGCGCCGCCGATTTGCGGAAACCTTTGAATTGCCTCCGGCGGAGACGCCTGAATTCCGAACGATCCACAGCCTTTGCCGCAGCATTTTAAAAATGCACTGCCGTGCGGAGGGAAGCGCGCTGCCGGAGCTGCTGCCTGAGCGCAGAAGCGTGCTGCGCGCGCTGTACCTTGCGCTGTTCCCGGATGCGGAATACCCGGACGATGCGCTTTTGCGGGCGATTGACATGCGCATTACCTATGCAAAGAACATGCTGCTTACACGGGAACAGATCGCTGCGATTGACCTTGAAACGGTCGATTTTCAAGCGCTTTATCAGGCGTATGAGGCGGAGAACCGCGCAAGGGGACGCATGGATTTTGACGATCAGCTCCTGATGGCTTACCGCTTGCTCCGGCGGGAACCTGAATTGCTGGCGGCGTTGCGGGCGCGCTTCCGCTATGTGAACGTGGATGAAGCGCAGGACACCTCCTATGTGCAGCACAGGATCATCTACCTGTTGGCAAAGCCGGGAGAGCTTTTTATGGTTGGGGATGAGGACCAGAGCATCTATGGCTTCCGCGCCGCTTATCCGGATATTTTCCTGCGTTTTACGGAAATTTACCCCGGCGCTGCGCTCCTCCGGATGGAGACGAACTATCGCTCAAGCAGCGTGATCACATCCGCGGCCGAACGCTTTATCCGCCGCAATAAGCGCCGGAACGAGAAGCGAATGCGCGCGGCAAGGCCGGAAGGCGCCGCGATCCGCGTGACGGAGTTCCTGCACAAAAGGGCGCAGTATGCTTACCTTGTGCGGCAGCTTGCGGCGCTTCCGCCGGGGCAAACTGCGGCTGTGCTTTACCGCAACAACGAATCCGTCCTGCCGCTGTTGGAACCGCTCGCGGAGGCGGGCATTGCCTTTGAAGCGCGCGGAGACCGCGCCGCAGAGTTCTTTTCCTGCGCACGCGTGCGGCATGCGCTCGGCGTGCTGCACTTTGCACTGCATCCGGAAAGCGAGAGCGCCTTTGTGCAGGTGTATCACAGGCTTGGGGTTTATGCTTCCCGCGCGGAATGCGAGGCTGTGCTTGCCGCCCGGGCGAAAGGGGATAACCGCCCGCCGCTCGAGGTGCTTGCAACGCTTTCTGCCGGGACGCGGCGTGAGCAGCGGGTGCGGGAGCGGATTTCGGAGCTGCGCGCCATCGCGCGGCTCTCGACGCCGCTTGCCGTGCGGGAAGCATGGCACGTTGCAAACGGTACGCCGGACAGCGCGGATGACCGGCAGAAGCTTGATGTTCTTTCCGCGCTGGGGGAGCGATGCAAGACCCCTTCCGCGCTGCTCGATTGTGCGGAGCGTTTAAGCGCATGGGAAGGCAAGCCGGCGCCCGGCGCTTGCGTTTCCCTTTCCACGATCCACGCCGCAAAGGGACGCGAGTTCAACCGTGTATACCTGATTGATTTGCAGGAAGGCATCCTGCCCGCGGAAGCAGAGGAAGACACATGGCGCCCTGGCGGAGAAGATGCGGAAGAAGAGGAGGCACGCCTGTTCTATGTCGGGGTGACGCGCGCGCGGGATGAGCTTGAGCTTGTGTGCGCGTCACGGGGGTATTGCGGGCCGCTTACACCTTCCCCGTTCATCCGTGCGCTCACGGCGCGCTTGAACGGCAAACGCATTGCTCCCGGCCGCTGAAACAGGGGATGGGCTTGTGAACGTTATACCAAATCTTCAAGCCCCGAAAAAAACTTATGCGTTGATCTTGATAGGTTTGTGGTATACTGATATTGGCGCAATTTAGGGGCTTTCCGGCGCTAAAACAATTGGATGAAGGTTAAATATCCAGAGGAGGAACGCATCACATGCAATATTCGCGCGAAGTTGAAGAAATGTTCTGCGTCGCAAAAGGCGCAAAGCATGACCCGGCTCCGATCCCGGAAGAGGGAAATTGGGTCAAGGCGAAGGAAATCAGCGACATCAGCGGCTTTACCCATGGCGTGGGCTGGTGCGCACCGCAGCAAGGCGCGTGCAAGCTAACGCTCAACGTGAAAAACGGCATCATTGAAGAAGCGCTCATTGAAACGCTCGGCTGTTCCGGCATGACGCATTCTGCCGCAATGGCGAGCGAGATCCTGCCCGGGAAAACCATCCTGGAGGCACTCAATTCCGACCTTGTGTGCGATGCGATCAACACCGCCATGCGCGAACTGTTCCTGCAGATCGTTTACGGCCGTACTCAATCGGCTTTCTCCGAAGGAGGACTTCCCATAGGCGCCTCGCTCGAGGACTTGGGCAAAGGACTTCGCAGCCAGGTCGGCACGATGTTCGGCACCGTGGCCAAAGGCACCCGCTACCTCGAAATGGCCGAAGGCTATTGCACCCGCATGGCCCTCGACGAGAACGACGAGGTGATCGGCTATGAGTTCATCCACCTGGGCAAGATGATGGACATGATCAAAAAGGGCGTGGATGCCAACGAAGCGCTTGAAAAAGCCAAAGGCAGCTACGGCCGTTTCGCCGAGGCCGCTAAATACATCGACCCGCGCAAAGAGTAACCGATTTCCCCGAACTTAAAAAACAAAAGTATAATGGCTAATTTATTTGAAAGTTACGAGCGCCGCATCGACCAGATCAACGCCGCGCTTGCCAAATACGGCATCAAAAACCTCGAAGAGGCTAAAGCCATCTGCGAGGCCAAGGGGATCGACCCTTACAAAATGTGCGAAGAGACACAGCCGATCTGCTTTGAAAACGCCAAATGGGCCTATGTGGCCGGTGCCGCGATCGCCATCAAAAAAGGCTGTAAAAACGCAGCCGACGCTGCCGAGGCCATCGGTGAAGGCCTGCAGGCCTTCTGCATCCCCGGCTCTGTAGCCGACGACCGCAAAGTGGGTATCGGCCACGGTAACCTGGCTGCCCGCCTGCTGCGCGAAGAGACGCAGTGTTTCGCATTCCTGGCCGGGCACGAATCGTTCGCCGCCGCCGAAGGCGCAATCAAGATCGCCGAAATGGCCAACAAAGTACGCAAGCAACCGCTGCGCGTGATCCTGAACGGTTTGGGCAAAGATGCGGCGATGATCATTTCGCGTATCAACGGTTTTACCTATGTCCAGACTGAATTCGACTACGCTACCGGCAAACTGAACATCGTCAAGGAAACGCCTTATTCGAAAGGTCTGCGTGCGAAAGTACGCTGCTACGGCGCGGATGACGTGCGCGAAGGCGTAGCCGTCATGCACAAAGAGGGTGTGGACGTATCGATCACCGGTAACTCGACCAACCCGACCCGTTTCCAGCATCCGGTAGCCGGCACCTATAAAAAGGAGTGCACCGAACTGGGTAAAAAATATTTCTCGGTCGCTTCGGGCGGCGGTACGGGCCGCACCCTGCATCCCGACAACATGGCCGCCGGCCCCGCCTCCTACGGCATGACCGACACCATGGGCCGTATGCATTCCGACGCCC
>ERZ779866.1823-NODE-1823-length-20324-cov-3.599931_pt1 | contig 20324 bp, 19 predicted proteins | sample MGYA00511248_ERZ779866 | MGnify/ENA primary metagenome ERZ779866 (study PRJEB29588, sample SAMEA2155758) | human gut metagenome | biome: human gut; feature: human-associated habitat; material: faeces | place: Denmark | collected 2008/2010 ... | reverse complement strand
CAATAAGTTAAATAAATTTCTCTTTTATTTTTATCTAGAACAGCAGAGTTTGGGATAAAGGGCAGCTTTAAAAGCTGCCCTTTTAATATTTCAAAAACTAAATTTTCAAAATAATCACACGTCAATAATATTCTTATCGGCAAGAATATTTCCCTTAATCTTCTTTAACGCCTGGTTTTCAATTTGTCTTACGCGTTCAATTGAAACATTAAGCTTTTCAGAAAGCTCCTGCAGCGTAGCTTTATTTTCATCAAGCCAGCGTCTTTGAATAATAAAGCGCGATCTTTCATCTAAAGAATCAAGAGCTTTTCTAAGCGAAGACAACTCATAGTTTTCATAATCTATATTTTCAAAAGCACTGGCAAAGTTTGAATTTTCATCTTCAAGATAGGCACTGGGCGCAAAGGTTGATCCTTTATCAGAATCATCGTCACTGTCTGCGTCAAAACCGATATCCTGCCCGGCAAGACGGGTTTCCATTTCTGCAACGTCGTCTGCGCTTACACCCAAATCATCAGCTACCTTATTACGCTCGGAATCTGAAAACCATCCAAGGCGCTGTTTGTTTTGTCTTAACTTAAAAAAGAGTTTACGCTGAGCTTTAGTGGTAGCTACTTTTACCACGCGCCAATTTTTTATAACGTAATCATGAATTTCAGCTTTTATCCAATGCACGGCAAAAGCCGCAAGGCGCCCTCCGACATCAGGATCAAAATGCTTCACGGCTTTCATCAAACCGATATTTCCTTCCTGGATCAAATCGGATATAGGCAGACCATACCCCAAGTAACCCCTGGCAATACTGACAACAAGACGCAAATGAGATAAAACGAGTTTTCTTGCCGCGTCCAAATCTCCATAGTCACGCAGTCGTTTGGCAAGAGTCCTTTCGTCTTCCTCTTCAAGCATAGGAAATTTATTGATAGCTTTAACATAAGCATCAATATTTCCCACCGGAGCAGGGAGATTATTAGGACTTAATTCCTCTTTGTCTTTTGTCATATAACCTTGATAAACGCTGGTACACTATATTTAGTATTTTGTGATCTATGCTTAAAATTGTATTCCTAAATACGTATTATTTCATCACAAAAATTTAATCCCGCACCTTTATGGCTGATTAAAATTACTCCTTTTCTTGAACATAAAATACGTTTTAATATTCTTTGCTCCTGAATAACATCAAGCCCTTCGCCCGGCTCATCCAAAATCAAGAAATCACAATTACGGCATAAAGCACGTGCTAAAACCAAACGCCGCGCTTGCCCGCCTGAAAGCAGGAGCCCGTTATTACCCAAAAACTGATGAATGCCTAAAGGCAGGTTTTTTACAAAATCAGTAAGCTCCACTTCATCAAGCACTTTAAAAATACTGTTTTCATCTATGTGAGGATTTACTTCCTTAAACGAATCCAAAATCGTACCCGAAAAGAAATCATTGCTTTGCGGTGCAACACTAAAACACTTACGTACGCTGCTTCCTGAAAAACTCTTTAAATCTTTTTCGTTTAATAAAATTGTTCCGCTGTAATCCTTAAGCAAAGACGTCATCAAATAAACAAGTGTTGTTTTTCCGCTGCCGACATCTGCACACAAAGCATAATTTTTACTGTTAACAAATGATGCTGAAAATTTATTAATAAGTAACGGCGATTCTTTACTATAGGTAAAACTCACATTATTAAAAGTAATGCTTTGTAAACTTTCATTAAATTCTTTTCCTTGTTCTTTTTGATCTTTTGGCAAATTCATCAGGGCATTAATTTCATTAAATGCATGTTTTACTTCAGAAAATTTAGTAAAACTCAAAGCTAAAGGAAAAACCGCCTCAAACATGGAAAAAGAAATGATCCCTAAAAGGACATAACAGGCACCGCTTACTTTTCCTTGTGCATAATAAGGAGCCATAAGATATAAAGATAAAATTAAAGCGATGGCAGACACTAAATAAGTAATGTTTAAAAGCGTATCTTCTACTAATGTAAAAAAAGCCCTTACTTTGCAAATCCTGTCATTTAACACCAACAAATCAGTTTTTAATTTTTTATCAGCATGATTTAAGATTAAATCCGTAAGTCCTTCTCCTACTTTTACCGCACCGTCATTTAATGCGCTTAAGTCAGCAGACAAAGAGAGTGTCTTATAGCGCATAAAATATGTAAATAACCAAGGGATCAGCACAGCACAGATAAAAATTAAGCAGGCTAAATAAAAAGCTAAGAGAAAATCAAAAATGCCTATGAACAACACCGCTGCAGTACAAATAATAAGTGCAAGCAGTTTAGGCAGGGCATCCCTTAAAAAAGCGTATTCAAGACGCATGGAGTTTTCCCTAAAACGTCTTTCACAGTCAGATTTTTTTAAATTTAAAGCTTCCTTAAACTCAATCTGCAAAATACGCTCAAATAAATACGTTCTTAATCCCGCGATTATTTTAAAAGTAGCGTTATGCGTTATTAAACGCTCCAAATACCTAAAAACGGTACGGCTTAAAGCAAACATTCTTATAAGTGCGGACGGAATAAAAATATTGATTAACATGCCGGTCGCGCCCGCAATTCCCATAGCACTTAAAAACCATGCGGCGCTTCCCATAAGAGCAACGGATGACACCGCTGCGGCAACCGCAATCAGCACCCCCAGAATGACCGACTTAAGCTCAAAGGATAAGAGTTTTTTTAACGTAAGCTTATCTTCCGTCAAGAGAGATCACCTCATCTGCATACTTAATAAGACTAGTCCGATGTGCCGCAATTATTACGGTTTTATGAGGAAAATTAGTAAAAAAGCCGTCCAAAACCTTAAGCTCAAGATCTTCGTCAAGACTTGATGTTGGTTCGTCAAATAAAAAAATATCTTTATCCGTTAACAGCGCTCTTACCAATGAAATGATGCGAGCTTGACCTCCTGATATTCTTTTGCCGTCATCACCTAACATATAATCAAAGCCACCTGGAAAATTATTAACAAAATCTTTTATGTTCAATTTATTTAATAGATCTGTTACATGCTTTTGAGTAATATCGCTTCGTCCCATGCTTAAGTTATCAAAAAGCGTCCCATAAAAAAGCTTCGGCCGCTGCGGTATATACGCTATATGATTTATAAGATCTTTAGTATTAAAAGTGTCATAATTTACGTCATTAATGAAAATTTCACCTTTTTGAGGTTTTAAAAATCCGCATAACGCTTTAAGAACCGTACTTTTACCGGATCCTGAAGCTCCGATTAATGCTGTTGTTTTCCCTGCTTTTATTTTTAAACTTAAATCCTTAACTCCAACTCTTCCGTCAGGATACACAAGCGTAACTTTATTTAAAGCAAAGGAAAAAGGGGCATGCGTAAGATTTAAAAGCAGCGTTTTTTTACTGCTTACTTGTAAAGATTCTTTTTTATCAAACCAATAGGCAAGCTGTTTTACCGCTGCAAAAGCGTTTATTTTTATATGATAACTTTGACCTAAATTTCTAAGCGGCAAAAAATATTCAGGAGCGCATAAAAGCACAAATAGTGCATACCTGTAATCAAATCCTTTTTCATATATTGAAAAACCTAAAGTGACGGCACAAAATGCAATACCTACAGTACAAAAAAACTCTAAAGCCAAAGCTGAAAGGAATGCTACTTTTAAAATTTGCAGTGTCTCAAGACGCCAGCGTCTTGTCATAAATTTAATATTTTTAATTTCCTTTCTTTCAAGATTAAATAACTTTAAGACATTAATCTGACTCACGGCTTCCTGAAAGCGCTGATTTAATCTTGATATCTGTCCCCACTGTCTATCGTTTAATTTCTGCGTACCTTTTCCTATAAAAAACATAAAAAGCGGAATAAGAGGTGTAATTATCATCAAAATTACAGCCGAAATAGGACTTACGGATAATATTGCTCCCCATAAAACAACAGGAACGATTATCGCTGCCCTGATAGCCGGCAAATAACCGGTAAAATACGGAACAATATCTGATACCGCATTAAGAACCAAGGTGTTTAAAGAAGATTTTAATTGCACACTCAAAGGATTTTCTTCAAAAATCCTTACAATCAAATCCCTTCTTATAGCTTCCTCTATCTTATAGTGAAGCTTACTTTTTAAACCGGAAAGAACAGCTTTTACTGCAAAACGCACAAAGACAACTACAAGAGCAATAAATAAACAATCACTAAGCTGTGCATAATTGATAGAAAAAAGATAGTTACCGACAGCATTGGCAATAAGAGCATAAAAAACAGCACATAAAAGAGCATCTAGTACAATAAAGACACTGTAAATCAACAGTTGCTTTTTTACCTGCGCTACATAGCTTTTTAACAAAGCATTATTTCCTTATCGTGTTTTGAACCTTTCATTAAGCTCAACATAATAAGTCACTGCACATGTAAAACCGATTGCTCCGATTAAACCGAAAAACCAATATAAGTAAATCATCTTTGCTCCTTAATGATCTTCCTTTACAGTATCAACCGAGGCTTTTCCCCACATGCGATAATAGGCCCAAATCGTATATGCAAGAGCTATAGGAACAAACACGATCACGGCGTACAGCATAACCTGCAAAGTAAAATGAGACGATGTGGCATCCCAAACGGTTAATGAGGAATTTACGTCTTTGCTTGACGGCAAAATAAACGGAAATAACGCAGCTCCTGCGGTAATAATAGTAAAAGCAATACCGACGCTTGAAGCTATAATTCCCTTCCCCGCTTTGCCTTTAAAAGCAAAGAAACCTGCAAACATCATGCCAAGCCCTGCAAGAGCCGGAACAACTGCGGTTACGGGATAGTTGACATAATGCAAAAACAGACCGTGCTCAACCACACTTACGGATTTTCCGGTAATAGTGTTAAACGCTCCTGACGGCGCTAACGAATTTAAAACATATCCGTTAAAGTTATAAGACCAAAGTCCCGCAACAACAAATAAAAGAACAGTCAAACAAGCACTTATTACAGCTATTTTTCGGGCACGATAACTTATAGACTCGTCAACTCTTAGCATGATCCACAAACATCCGTGGGTAACCAGCATCAAAACGCTTATAATGCCGCACAAAAGAGCAAAAGGATTTAACAAAGGCAAAAGAGCACTTAAAAAGTATCCGTCATAATGCCAGCGCATATTCTCATCAGCATAAAAAGGCAGTCCCTGCAGCAAATTTCCGAAAGCCACTCCAAAAATCAGCATCGGAACCAAACTTCCTGCAGTCAATGCTATATCCCAACGCTTTTTCCAGGTCTCAGTTTCACCGTGATTGCGATAATCAAAAGCAAGAGGTCTTAACCAGATAGCAAACAGGACTAAAAGCATGGCCCAGTATAAACCGGAAAAAGATGCGGCATAAACTTCAGGCCAAGCGGCAAAAATAGCGCCTCCTGCCGTAATAAGCCACACCTGATTGCCGTCCCAGTGAGGAACAATCGTGCTTATAAGAACTTTCCTTTCGGCACTGTTTTTACCTACGGGGAAAAGCAGTGAAGAAACCGCCATATCCATGCCATTGGTTAACGCAAAGCCGATAAGCAAGACACCGATTAAAATCCACCAAATAACCTGCAGCGTAGTGTACTCAAACAACATTTTATTTTCCTCCTGCAAAAGCACTTTCAAGTGCGGAGGTTTCAAGCGGACCTTTCTTTACCGCTTTAATCATTAAGTACATTTCAATGAGTAAAAACACGGTATAAATTGCAATAAAGCAAATAAGAGATAAAGCGACATCGGTAACCGATAATGACGATGTAGCCATAAATGTCGGCAAAATTCCTTGAATAGCCCACGGCTGACGCCCAAGCTCCGCTAAAATCCAACCGAATTCACAGGCAAGAAACGGTACCGGAATTGCCCACAGTAAAAATTTAAGAAAAAGGGTACGATTCTCCAAATCCCGCTTATACCATAAAAAGAAAGCAGCCCCTAAAACCAGAATTCCGACAATTCCCAACAACCCCATCATCAAGCGAAATGAGAAATAAGAGATCCATACTGAAGGAACGCTGTTTCTTGCCGCTGTCTTAATTTCAGATTCCGTAGGATTTAACGGATCTTTTGCATGTTCAACTAAAAGTAAACCGTAACCTAAATCCTTGTCATGCTGTTTAAAAGCTTCATAAACTGACGGATCACTGTTTCCCTGACGCAGCTGAGTTAATAATTTGTGGGCCATAACTCCGTTTTTAATTCTTTCTTCATTTTGCGCCACAATATCGCGCAAACCAATCACTTCCTCATCAAGAGAATGAGTAGCGATTATTCCCAATAACCACGGAACTTTAATTGCAAAAGTATTTTCCATTTTTTCTTCATTTGGAATGGCAAACACTGACCACGATGCAGGAGGTTTCTGAGTTTCATATTCAGCTTCCATCGCCGCAAGCTTTGCAGGCTGATGTTTAGTAACACCTACTGCCGATAAATCTCCGGTCAATGCGGATCCTGCCATTGCACAAAAACAAAAAGCTAATGCTATCGTCATCGATCTTTTGGCAAAATCAATATGACGTTTTTTAAGCAGCATAAAGGCGCTAACGCCGATAACGAACATTGATGCAGTCACATACCCTGCGCATACCGTATGAGCAAACTTTACCTGCGCTACGGGAGAAAGAACCAAACCGAAGAAATCCACCATTTCCATGCGCATTTTCTCCGGAGAGAAAACCGCGAATTCAGGATACTGCATCCAACCGTTGGCAATCAAAATCCACATTGCTGAAAGATTTGATCCTAAAGCGGTTAAAAAAGTAATTGCCAAATGGGATTTTTTTGAAAAGCGATTCCATCCGGTAAAAAATAAACCGATAAAAGTGGACTCAAGGAAAAAGGCCAAAAGACCTTCAATAGCAAGAGGCGCGCCGAAAATGTCACCTACATAATGAGAATAGTTAGACCAATTGGTACCGAACTCAAACTCTAAGGTAATTCCGGTAGCAACTCCGATAGCAAAATTAATACCGAAAAGCTTTCCCCAAAACTTAGTCATATCACGGTATAAAACATCACCGGTTCTGACATACATCAATTCCATGATGAAAATAAGCCAAGAAATGCCTAAAGTTAAAGGAACGAATATAAAATGATACAGAGAAGTAGCGGCAAACTGCCAACGGGAAAGCTCAACCATTGCCTGACTTATCATTGACTTTCTCCTGTTAGACTATCTTTAAATTAATGTTACTCTTTACAAGGCAATTTGTTAATCATTGATACCAAGTTAGGTGAATTACTTCAAAATGTTTGATTTATACGAAAAAATTGGTTACTGCGGTGTCGCATTATTAATTTTAGGTTTTGCTGCCGTATTTACCGTGATTCGCGGTACAGTTTTAAGCATCATGCTAAAAAGGCAAGCTGTGAACCGCAGCGGACTTATAAAAGAAATCGCTCTTTTAGTACTTAAAAATTCAACTGCCAATGATAATTCTTACATAAGTTCACTAATGCAGACCAAAATGAAAGGACTATTTAGCTCCTTATATTTTTTAAAGCTTTGCGCTGCAGTAGGACCTCTATTAGGATTACTCGGTACCGTTCTTGGCATGATTGAAGTTTTTTCAACCCTTGCTGACAACAGCACCCCAAACTCAGCAATGCTTGCAAGCGGGATCTGGCAGGCTTTAATCACCACGGTAATGGGACTTACTCTTGCAATTCCCGCCCTTATGGTTCATTACTATATTCTTACTAATTTAAGATTCATAAAAACAACCATTACCTTATTATCAAGGCAAAAAGACAATGCATGATTTTGATGACGATGATTTACATGTTGATTTGACGTCGCTTATTGATGTCATTTTCATGCTGGTTATTTTTTTCATTATGACTATGAGTTTTACTCTGCCGGAAATTGAGCTAAATGTTCCCACATCAACTACTGCAGAAGAAAATGACGCGGCATCGGAAAGTTTTACGGTAAGTATCGACGCTACAGGAGCATTTTTCATTAATCAAAAAAACTTAACGTTAACTGAATTACAAAAAATCATTGAAGCTGAAAAACCGCAAAGCATCACTTTATATTTAGACCCGAAATCCCCAGCTCAAAGCTTTATCGACATATCGGATCTTGCTCGTACCTATACTTCAGGAAAGCTTGTAGTAAAAGCAGTAAAAAGAGATGAAAAATAATGGATAAGTCCGATTTATTAAGCAGAACTTGTGCCTATATCGGTCTACTATGCTCTCTTATCGCTTTTTATTTTGTAGTTTATTATTTTGATTCACCCCCGAAAACAGCTCCTGCATATACTGAAATAACCTTTACCTTGCAAAAGGACGAACCGGGAATTAAGCAAGAGTCAGCACAAAAAGCTGACATCACGCCTTCTGCGACAGTTAAAAATTCTGAAAACAAAATCGAAGCTAAAGAAAACACCAATCTTGCACAAAAGGTTATAAAAGAACCTCAAAAAATACTAAAAACCGTAGCAAAAGCAGAAAATAAACCTAAAGCGGCAACTTCTGCGCCTAAAAAAGCCCTAGCAAAAAGAACTGCAAATACTCCTAAAAAACATTTACAGTCAAACACGCCAAATAAAATATCTAAAGCTGCAAACACAGCCGCAAAAAACAACACAGCTGCGCATGCTGCACAAAAATTAAAGCAGCAGCAAATAAAATTTGCCAATCTTATTCACAGTCGACTGCAAGCATCTCTTATTTACCCTAAACTTGCCATAAGACGCAATCTTGAAGGAACTGCGATTATTTCATTTTCCATAAAAAAAGGGAAAATTGTTTCTTATAAAATCAGCAAATCAAGCGGACATAAGATCCTTGACGATGCAGCATTAAAGCTTGCCGCCAAAGCTGCAAATTTATCTGCAGACCCTCTTCTTGATTTCAATCTTAACGTGCCGCTTAAATACAAATTGAATTAAAACGACGCGCTTACGCCTGCCATAACAAAACGTCCCGGTTCATGAATAAGGCTTGATGTTTGATAGCTCTTATCCAGAATATTTTCGAGTGCTCCGTAAATTCGATATTCTTCATTATCCCCGAATAAATACTCTGCTCCTAAATTTAAAGTAGTCCATCCGCCATATTCATCATCGGCAAAATAGCTTATTCCGCCCGCGTTGTCCTGTTTTACCCGCGAAGCAAAGCGTGCATAAAAATCAAGGGTTAAATACCCGTAGCTGCAGTCAGGATAATATCTTATTCCGGTGCGCCCCTTTATAGCAGGTACACCTGTATTATAGGTTTCGATACTGCCGGTATCGTATTTTCTTTTAATAAATGAAATATCAAGATAGGGCTCAAAACTGTCGAAATTAAGCTGAAGCGACCAATCTGCACCATAGGTTTTTGCCGAGGCAATATTGTTGTAAGTAAATTGTCTAAAATGAAAAGGCAAATTAGGAAATATATCTATTTCTACAGTTTCGATATAGTCATCAGCATCAGAATAAAATACCGCAAAATCCGAAGTAACAAGATCACCTTCGTACTTAAAACCGATTTCATAGTTATCGGATGTTTCAGGTTTTAAATTAGGATTACCGACTTGCAGTTCACCGGTAAACGTATAAAGATACATTTCCTGTATATTAGGTACACGATAGCCCTGCGACCAGTTTAATCTCCATGAGGCATTTTCTAAAGGCTTATAAACTAGTCCTGCACTTAATACCGCCTTTTCATTTACCTTATCAGCAAACCAAGGCAGCTTAACACCGTTAAAAGAAGACGTCCCCGCATCAGTATCAACTCGGTTATATCGTATGGCCGTGTTAAGCGTAAGTTTTTCATTAAATTTGGTTGATAAAAGCGCATATAAACCGTGAGTTGTTTGAGAAAAATCACGATCATGAAGACTGATGTCTTGTGTTCCTATTCCAACAGAGCTATCAGATTTTAATTCGGATCGCTCCCCGTCATAACCTGCAATTAAAGAAAAATACTTACCTAAAGAAAATTGAGCCTGCAAATTGGCACCATAGCTGTCTTCTTCATTTAATACGGAAACAAAAGGACCTTTTCTTGTTACTGAAGAATTAAAATCCTTATCATTTTGCTGCATAAAAACCGATGCTTTTAATGAGGAGACATAATCATTAATCTCGGTAAGCTCAAAGCCTAATGAATGTTTAACACGCCGCCATTTAGGAATATGGGCTTTAAACTCAGCATATCCCGGAATATCAGTAGAGCTTGCCGTATGAGCGTCAACATCAAAATATTCTGATTTATATTCAAGCTTTAAATCATCAGTTGCCTGCCAGGCAAGATAAGCGTTTATTCCTTGATTCCTATAAGAGGTGTTATCAATTTTCTCTCTATCTGCAATATATAAATCTTGAGCGTCAGTATTAACAAGACCTAATGCATAACTGAAATCTTCAATTGTCCCGGATAAATTTAAATACTCGGAAAAAGCATTATCAGATCCGTTATATAACAAACCAAGTTGAGTATTTATTTTATCTTCGGACGGCTTTTTAGTGATAACGTTAACGGCCCCGCCCATAGCGTCAGATCCGTACAATACGGCAGCAGGTCCCTTTATCACTTCAATTTGATCGATAAAAAAAGGATTGATTAAAAGCGGAGCTCCTGATTTGGTTTTCTGATCGGTTATTCTTTGTCCGTCTATCATGACAAGAGTTCTATAAGCACTCTCTCCGCGTATTGAAACCCTTTTTAAACCGGGAGTTCCGTCATTTACCAGTAAAACCGAAGGCGCATCCTGTAAAGCATCGGCAACAGTGTCAGCTCCTTGCAGTAAAACCTCATCCTGACTTACGACACTGATGCTTTCATTTGCGTCAATAATACTTTGTCTGTCACGGTTGGCACTGACTACGATAGTATCTGCTGTAATTATTTCATCTGCTGAAACCTGAAATGCTTCTACAATCAAAGCAACAGCGAGAAAACGCTTTATCATCATTTTTAATCCAACTAAAATTCCGGCGCCTTATAAGGCGCCGGGAAGCAAAGCTTAATCTTCGTCTTTAAATAAAGCGTCTACAAAAACATCAGCTTTAAAAGGTCTTAGATCTTCTGCTTTTTCACCGATACCAATATAACGAATAGGAAGCTTGAATTTATCGGCTAAAGTAAAAATCACCCCGCCTTTTGCCGTACCGTCAAGTTTGGTAAGACAAATACCGGTAATAGGTACTGCTTTACCGAATAAAGTAGCCTGTGAAACAGCATTTTGACCGGTCGTGGCGTCTAACACCAATAAGACTTCATGCGGTACTTCTTCATCAATTTTCTTCATAACGCGCACGATCTTTTTCAGTTCTTCCATAAGATTGTCTTTATTTTGCAATCTTCCTGCCGTATCACAAATAAGCACATCAATATTTCTGGCTTTTGCAGCATTTACAGCGTCAAAAAGAACTGAAGCGCTATCAGATCCGGTAGCCTGTGCAATAACCGGAACATTAGCTCTATTTCCCCATTCTTTTAACTGTTCAACAGCAGCTGCTCTAAAAGTATCACCGGCTGCAAGCATGACTTTAAGTCCTTGATCCTGATATTTTCGTGCAAGTTTTCCTATGGTTGTTGTTTTACCGGCTCCGTTTACCCCAACCATTAAAATAACAAAAGGTCTTTTACCTGTTACATCAAGCGGCAGTTCACACGGTTTTAAAATATTTTTCAGAATATCTTTTAAATTCTTCTTAAGTAAAACCGCATCATGCAATTCACGCAGCTTTGATTCTTCACGCAGTTTTTCAATAACTAAATTTGTAGTTTCAACTCCAAGATCTGCTGTAAGTAACGCTGTTTCAAGTTCTTCATAAAGATCTTCATCAATCTTACGTCCTTTCATGAAAGAACTAAGACCCATCGCGATATTTTCACGAGTACGCTTTAATCTTTCAAAAAAAGATACCTTTTCGTTTTTTTTGCTTATTTCTTTATTTTCTTCAGATGTTTTTGGTTCTGTTTTTACCTCAATAACATCTTGTTCTTCATTCTGACTCTCTAATCTTTCGCTTTCATCTTTATCTGAAATCTCAGGTTTCACAACATCTTGTACAGAAGCTTCTTCTTTACAAGAGAAGACTTTTGACTCATCAACTGCAGATTTATCTTCTTTTATTTCATCTTTATCTTTTGAATCTTTTTTTTCTTCAATTTCGTTATTATCAGACTTAAAGCTTTCATCATCAGCTATGATTCTTTTTTCAGCTTCAAGTTCCTGATATATGACAAAAGAGCTTTCAGCACGAGTGCTCTCTTTTTTTATATCCTTATCAATTTCTTGCTTTAAATCTTTTTCATTTACCGTATCATCAAAAAATTCTGCAGCCGCAGCTCCGGCTCCGACGCTTTCTAAAGCTGAAACAGCTTCTTCATGCTGCTCTTTTTGTCGTTTTTGCTGTATTTCATCACTGTCAGATTCAGAAATTTCTTCAGCGTTATCTTTACTTTCAACAACTTTGTTTTCAACGGATTCTTCTTTCTTTATATCTTTCTTTTTCTTAAAAAACGAAAAAAATGCCATAGTCATACCACCGCAAACAAAACTATTTTTATAAAAAAACAGGTTAAAATAGCTAAATTACTGCGATTTTAGCATTTAGAAATCAAAAATAGGTAAAAAGCAAAAAAATGTCTTTATCTTCCCACCAAATACGCATCATCGGCGGCGTATATAAAGGTAAGAAACTTGACGTGTTGGATCTTGAAGGATTAAGACCGACTCCTGACAGAATACGTGAGACGATTTTTAATTTATTAAATGATAAAGTTCAAGAAGCTAATGTTTTAGATCTGTTTGCCGGATCCGGAGCTTTAGGAATAGAAGCTTTATCGCGCGGGGCAAAATCAGTCACCTTAATTGAAAAAGATTATGATAATTATCTAAACCTTAAAGATGCAGTCAAAACTTTAAATTCAAAAAATATTCAAGTATTAAATCTTGATGCGTTGAATTTTCTAAAAAAAACCGATGATAAGTTTGATTTGATTTTTTTAGATCCGCCATATAAAAGTGATTTATTAACTCATGCAATGGATCTTATCAATGAACGGAATTTATTGAACAAAGACGCAGTTTTATACGTTGAATACGGATCAGGTAATATTAAAAGCTTTATAGGTTTTGAATGCGTTAGCGAACAGCAAAGCGGACAAGTAAAATTTGCTTTTTACAAAAAGAGTTCTTTTTTAGAGGAATTGTTCGGTTAAAAACCGCGCCATATAAGGCGCGATTTTTTTACTTACGGCGAGTACTGCGAGATAACTCAAGAACTTTAAGCTGGGCCATTGCTTCAGCAAGTTGAGCAAAGGCTTTATTGTAGTCTTTGTCACCGCTTTGATGCTTAATAGCCTCCTGAGCTTCACGCATAGCTTCTTTAGCTTTAGCTTCATCAATATCATCAGCTCTTAAAGCCGTATCAGCAAGAACGGTAACGCTATCGGGCTGAACCTCAAGCAAACCGCCGGCTAAATAAAACTGATCTTCCTTACCTTCATCGGTAGTAAGCAAAACCATACCGGCTTTAATTGTTGTCAAAAGCGGGGCATGTCCGTGACGAATACCCATTTCACCTTCAGAGCCGGTAATACGCATTGTTCTTACACGGCCTGAATACAAGCTTCCGACAGCACTGACAACATCAAGATGGAAAGTAATATCTTCCATGCAAACCTCCGCCGATTATAGGCTCTTGGCTTTTTCTACAGCTTCGTCAATAGAACCTACCATGTAGAAAGCCTGCTCCGGTAAATTATCGTAATCACCGGCAATAATGCCCTTAAATCCGGCAATCGTATCCTTTAAGGATACGTATTTGCCCGGAGATCCGGTAAATACTTCAGCTACACTAAACGGCTGAGATAAGAATCTTTCGATCTTACGTGCACGGGCTACGGTAAGTTTATCTTCTTCAGACAACTCATCCATACCCAAAATAGCAATAATATCTTTAAGTTCTTTATAACGCTGCAACACTGTCTGGACGCCGCGAGCTACTTCATAATGATCTTTACCTACAATGGAAGGATCAAGCTGACGTGAAGTAGAATCAAGAGGGTCAACAGCAGGATAAATACCCAAGGAAGCAATCTGACGTGACAAAACGATAGTTGCGTCCAAGTGAGCAAAAGTAGTAGCAGGGCTAGGGTCAGTCAAGTCGTCAGCAGGAACATAAACTGCCTGAACTGAAGTAATTGAACCCTTCTTAGTTGAAGCAATACGTTCTTGCAGCACACCCATTTCCTCAGCCAAAGTAGGCTGATAACCTACAGCTGACGGCATACGACCGAGCAATGCTGAAACTTCAGTACCGGCCAGTGTATAACGATAAATGTTGTCAATAAACAACAATACGTCAAGGCCTTCATCACGGAATTTTTCGGCTACGGTCAAACCGGTCAAAGCTACGCGCAAACGGTTCCCCGGAGGCTCGTTCATCTGACCGTAAATCATTGATACTTTATCAATAACTTTAGCTTCCTGCATTTCATGATAGAAGTCATTACCTTCACGGGTACGTTCACCTACACCTGTAAATACTGACAAACCTGAATGAGCAGTAGCGATGTTATTGATAAGCTCCATCATGTTAACGGTCTTACCTACACCTGCACCACCGAACAAACCGACTTTACCGCCTTTGGCAAACGGACAAATTAAGTCAATAACTTTAATACCGGTTTCAAGAACTTCAGTAGTTGATGACTGTTCAGCATAAGTAGGAGCTTCACGGTGAATAACCCAACGCTCTTTTTCGTTAATCGGACCTGCCTCATCTACGGGCTGACCCAATACGTTCATAATACGCCCGAGAGTCTCTTTTCCGACCGGAACTTTAATGCCGTCGCCGTTATTAACAGCAGTTAAACCACGGCTTAAACCGTCAGAAGAACCCATTGCGATGCAGCGTACCAAACCGCCGCCAATCTGCTGCTGAACTTCAAGAATCAGATCAGGACGATCTTTACCGTCACCTTTTACTTCCAAGGCATCATGAATCTCAGGAATATTGGTTTCCGGAAACTCTACGTCTACAACGGCTCCGATAATCTGGACAATTATGCCCTTATCTCCAGCGCGCTGTTTAGCAACTTCAGCCATTTCCTTTTTCCTCTTAAAAAACCTTTAAACCGCCGCAGCTCCGGAAACGATGTCATTAAGTTCCATCGTAATTCCTGCCTGACGCGCTTTGTTGTAATCAAGCTGTAAATCATTAACCAATGAATCGGCATTATCGGTAGCAGCTTTCATTGCTACCATACGAGCAGCCTGTTCTGAAGCCAAATTCTCAAGTACCGCCTGATAAACCATCTGCTGTACATAACGATCTAAAACCACTTTTAAAATTTCAGCGGGATTAGGCTCGTAAATATAGTCCCAGTGGTGCTTTGCAACTTCAGCATCATCTGTCTTAGGCAAAGGCAGCAATTGATTAACGGTCGGTAATTGCACCATTGTGTTTTTAAAACCATTGAATGCAATATAAACCGCATCTACCTCACCTTTAAGGTAAGCACTGGTCATGACTTTAATGGCACCAACCAGTTTCTCAGGTTTAGGATCATCACCAAAACCGCTGTGCTGAGCTATAACATCCACACCGAATCTGACAAAGAACGAGCTTGCCTTAGTTCCTAAAAGAACAGCTTTAACGCCGATATTTTTGCTTTCCTTCTCTTTCATATCAGAAAGAACTTTACGGAAAAGATTAATATTCAAGCCGCCGCACAAGCCGCGATCCGTTGAAACTATAATGTAGCCGACGTTTTTAACTGGACGTTCTTCAAGATACGGGTGATGAAACTCGGTAGAGCTTACTGCCACATGTCCGATAAGATTAAACAAACCTATAGAATATGGACGCGATGAAGACATCTTATCTTGTGCGCGTCTCATTTTCGAGGCTGCAACCATTTGCATAGCACTGGTTATCTTCTGCGTGCTTTTTACAGAAGCTATCTTAGTGCGTATTTCCTTTGCTCCGGCCATTTAGAGCTCCTAGTAAGTCTGAGTTGATTTGAAATCAGTAATCAAATCAGTCAAATTCTTTACTATTTCATCGTTATAATCAGGCTTTGCATCAATTGCCTTTAATAAATCAGCATATTTGCTGCGAGCAAAATTCAAAAGGGCATCCTCAAAAGCTGAAATCTTGTTGATTTCTACATCTTCAAGGAATCCGCGCTCAGCCGCGAAAATAACTAAAGACTGCTCTGCTACGGTTAATGAAGCATACTGACGCTGCTTCATCAGCTCGGTAACTTTTTGACCGTGGTCAAGCTGCTTACGGGTTGCTTCATCAAGATCTGAAGAGAACTGAGCAAATGCTGCAAGTTCACGATACTGAGCTAAAGCAGTACGAATACCGCCTGAAAGCTTCTTCATAATCTTAGTCTGAGCTGCACCGCCTACACGCGATACAGAAATACCAGGATCAACAGCAGGACGGACACCAGAGTTAAATAAACTTGATGTCAAGAAAATCTGACCGTCGGTAATAGAAATTACGTTAGTCGGAATAAACGCTGAAACGTCACCTGCCTGAGTTTCAATAATCGGCAACGCAGTGAGAGATCCAGTCTTACCGGTGACTTTTCCGTCAGTCAATTTTTCAAGATATTCTGCGTTAACACGGCAAGCACGTTCAAGCAAACGTGAATGCAAATAGAAAACGTCACCAGGATATGCTTCACGCCCAGGCGGACGACGAAGTAACAAAGAAATCTGACGATATGCTACGGCGTGCTTAGATAAATCATCGTAAACAACTAAAGCATCTTCACCCTGATCAAGGAAGTACTCACCCATAGCGCATCCTGCATAAGGGGCGATGTACTGTAAAGCTGCAGTATCTGAAGCAGATGCTGAAACAACAATCGTGTTATCAAGAGCACCATGCTCTTCAAGTTTTCTTACTACGGAAGCGATAGTTGAAGCTTTCTGACCGATAGCCACATAAATGCAGCGTACACCGTAATTTTTCTGATTGATAATAGTATCAACGGCTAAAGCTGTTTTACCTACCTGACGGTCGCCGATGATAAGCTCACGCTGACCGCGTCCGATAGGAATCATTGAGTCAACTGCTTTATAACCGGTTTGAATCGGCTGGGATACGCTTTGACGAGCAATAACGCCAGGAGCAATTTTTTCAACCGGATAAAATTCATCGCTAACAATAGGACCTTTGCCGTCAATCGGTTCACCCAAGGTATTAACGACACGACCTAATAAACCTTTACCTACCGGAACGGAGAGAATTCGACCGGTTCCGCGTACTTTCATACCTTCTGAAAGGTGAGTGTAAGGTCCTAAAACAATAGCGCCTACAGAATCGCGCTCTAAGTTTAAAGCCAATCCGTACAAATCATCGCCAAACTGCAGCATTTCACCTTGCATAACGTTGGCAAGACCGTGGATACGAACAATACCGTCACTAACGGAAATGATAGTACCCTCATCGCAGGATTGGGTAACAACCTTAAACTGCTCAATCCTTTGTTTAATCAGATCAGCAATTTCAGTTGAATTTAATTGCATTTTGTTCCCCTTCGTTATTTGAGTGCTGAAGCCATACCTTTTAAGTATGATTTCACGCTAGCATCAATAACCTCGTCGCCTATTTTTAAAACGGCTCCGCCCATGATGCTCGGGTCAATAATAGTTTTTAAAATTACGGAACAGCCGTATTTATCCGTTACTTTCTGCTTAATGGCATTAAGTGAAGCCTCATCAAGTTCACGAGCTGAAACAACGGAAATTTCCATAACTTTTTCATGCATCTCGCGAAGTTTAACGAATTCACTGTAAATTTCAGGAATTACGTCAAAGCGAAACTTCTCGCCAAGAGCCTTAACGAAATTTTGACCGTACTCATCAAGAAGATCTTTTAAAACCTCAAGAAGGCGCTCTGAAGCAACGCTTGAAGATGAAGCATTCTTTAAGGAACTTAAAAAATCAGCATCCGAGCAAGCTACTGACATGGCATACAGCATCTGCTGCCATTTATCTAAAGCTTGTTGCTTTAAAGCCACTTCAAAAGCCGCTTGTGCATAAGGCCTTGCGACAGTTAGGTTTTCAGCCAATGTGATTACCTCAATTTATAAAGATTCTAAAATCTTTTGAACTAAGACTTTATCTGTCTTAGCATCAACCTTTTGACTCAAAATCTTCTCGGCACCGGCAATCGCTAAATCAGCAACTTCAGAGCGCAGCTCTTCTTTTGCTTTATCCTTTTGTGCTTCAATTTCATTTTTAGCATTTTCAAGGATGCGACGTTTCTCTTCGGTAGCTTCTTCAACAGCTTTATCTAAAATTGCAGAACGCTGTTTGTTAGCTTCATCGATGATTTTCTGAGCTTCAGCTTTTGCCTCACGAATAGTATCAGCAGCATTGCTCTTAGCCAGTTCCAAACTCTTTTGTGCTTTTTCAGCAGAGGCAAGACCGTCGGCTATTTCTTTTTGTCTTTTCTCAAGAGCGCTCATAAGCGGCGGCCACACCCATTTCATGCATGCGGCTACGAAAATGACAAAGGCAACGGCTTGACCTAAAAATGTAGCATTAATTTCCAAGGTGGAAAGCTCCCTGCTGTTTTAAAGACCAAGTTAGGCCACAGCAAACATGATGTACAAACCTAAGCCGACGGCAATCATCGGGATAGCGTCAACCAAGCCCATTACGATGAAGAACTGGGTACGCAACAAAGGCAGCAAATCAGGCTGACGAGCTGAACCTTCAAGGAACTTACCGCCCAAAACACCGATACCGATAGCAGCACCGATAGCAGCTAAGCCCATCATGATTCCCGCAGCTATAAAAAACATCGGGTCCATTTTTTCTCTCCTTTTTTAAAATAAAAGTTAATCTTCTTCACTGGCCATTGACAGATAGACAATAGTCAGAACCATGAAAATAAAAGCCTGCAATGTAACGATTAAAATATGGAATAAAGCCCAAGGCACATTAAGTACCCACTGGATCCACCAAAGAGGAAGCAAGGCGATAAGAATAAAAATCATTTCGCCTGCATACATATTTCCGAAAAGTCGCAAGCCTAAAGAAATAGGTTTTGATAATAAAGAGACACCTTCCAAAATAAGATTTATCGGTGCAAATACCCAGTGATTAAAAGGATGTAGGGTATAGCTCTTGATGAAACCTTTTACACCGATGTTGGTGAAGGAAAAATAGAATATTAAAAGGAAAACACCGCAAGCCATTGATAAGGTGATATTGACATCAGCAGACGGTACCAATCTAAAATAAGGAACACCGATAGCAGTGGCAAAGCCGGGAATTAAATCAATAGGCAATAAATCCATGAGGTTCATTAAAAACACCCACATGAATACCGTTAACGCTAAAGGAGCGATTAACTTGCTCTTACGTTTAAAAATAGAAACAACCGTGTCTTGAACAAATTCAAAAATCATTTCAATAAAGCATTGAAGTTTGGTAGGTACACCGGTTGAAGTCTTTTTAGCTGCGTATCTAAACAAAAGTAAAAATACGATTCCCAAAAGAACAGTTAAACCTAAAGAATCAATATTTACCGTATACGGATTAATTAAAGGCTTTGATGCTGAAGATTCAAGCTGAGCAAAGCATTGACCTGAACCTAAATCAGTAAAACTGCATTTTTCAGTCTGAACTTGAGTTAAACATTGATTTTCAGAACCGCCGTTATCCAGACAGAATTGAAACTCCTGCTGATTTACGGGCTTTACGCTATCGACAATAGATCCGTCGCGCATATCCATCTGCAAAAAATGAAGATGGTGACCTATGTATTCTTGAGAATTATGCTCTGACATAAATTACAAAACCTTTTTTATCATCGAGCGTTAACCGGTACCGAAATTTTTAATCACCAAAAAAGATCAAAAAATAATAATCATTGTTCGGCACTGATTTAGACTTAGTCTTGTTCCAACTAAAAACCAAACGAAATCAAATATAAAAAATTTAAATCTAATTTCGCTTAATTTTTATTTTCAAACGCCTTTGTTAAAAGATAACATATTAATATTTATAATCTTTTACACAAAAGCTATAGCGCTAAGCTTACGCCAGTTATGGAATCATAATATATGACCGTATTTTTTTTAAGTCAAAACAAAGACAAATGTTTAATCTCTAAATCCAGATCGCAAAAAAACGTTTTATATAGCAAAAAATCGCACTAAAAATTAAAGAAATAAAAAAGCAAAAGGGAAGAAACAGGCATGATTTGTCTGCTCTTCCCTTTTGTGATAGTTTATGGTTTTACCGGCTTCATACAGGTAACGCCAACGGTACCCGGACCTGTATGGCAGGCAATGCTCAGAGGGAGAACGAAATTCTCCACATGCTTTTCCGGGAAAGCATCCTGTACGATCTGATT
>ERZ779866.1822-NODE-1822-length-20329-cov-7.747706_pt1 | contig 20329 bp, 19 predicted proteins | sample MGYA00511248_ERZ779866 | MGnify/ENA primary metagenome ERZ779866 (study PRJEB29588, sample SAMEA2155758) | human gut metagenome | biome: human gut; feature: human-associated habitat; material: faeces | place: Denmark | collected 2008/2010 ... | reverse complement strand
GTGCAGGGAATCATTGATGCATGGTTCCCGGAGGGGGATGAGATTGTTCTTGTGGACTACAAAACGGACCGTGTGAAAGAAGCCGGGGAGCTGAAAAAGCGGTATGAAAAACAGCTCGCCTACTACCAGCAGGCACTGGAGCGGACGACAGGGAAGAAAGTGAAAGAGAAAATTATTTATTCGCTGGCACTGGATGAAGAGTTGGTATTGTAGGAAAAAACTACTAGAAAAAACAACTGTCAAAACAGGGATAAAGTATGATATCATAGTTGAGAAACAAACAGGTATTGAGAAATAAAGAGAAAAAAGGAGATTCAGCGATGATTCGAAAAATTGTTCAGATAGAGGAAGACAGATGTACAGGATGCGGGCTTTGTGCGCATGCCTGTCATGAAAGTGCGATTGCGATGGTTGACGGGAAGGCAAAGCTGATCCGGGATGACTACTGCGACGGACTGGGCGACTGCCTGCCGGCCTGTCCGACTGGCGCGATCTCCTTTGAGGAGCGGGAAGCCCCTGCCTACGACGAGGCAGCGGTGCAGGAGAACAAAAAGAAAAAGGAATTGCAGGAGAAGATGAAGCACCTCCACAAGGGCGGCTGGTGCCATCCCCACAGCACAAGGCGGCTTGCTTTTTGCCGTGGCTGCCGGATAAGACAAAATACAACACCCGCAAAGGGAGCTTTGCCCGGACGTTTGTCCCCCTCTACCGCTGCGCTCAAAACGCATAGACCGCGTTTGCGCAGCGCAGCGCAGCAATGAAAGCCCCAGTGGGGCTTTTAAGTGGCAGAGCGGTCTGCGTAAGCAGATGGAGGGGTTTTACCCCGACAAGCTCCGCAGGCGGTTCGGGTTCCTGAATTAAAAAGAATCATTCCTCTGAATATGGCCAAAGCGCACGCGGCGGCCATTTTTGATCGTAAAAGGAGCTTACCATGATCTTTGGTATTATGGGCGCTATGCCCGATGAAGTAGACCAGCTGTGTGCAAAGCTGGAAAATGTCACCGTTGAGCCCTACGGCGGCGTGGAGTACCACAAGGGTACGCTGGCCGGCAAGCAGGTGGTGGTGTGCTGCGCTGGTATGGGCAAGGCCAACGCTGCCGCCACCACGCAGGTGCTCATCACCAAGTTCGGCGCGGAGAAGATCATCTTCTCCGGCATTGCGGGCAACATGACCAGCAAGATCGGCATCTTCCGTCGCGGCGAAGACATGGAAAGCGCTGTTGCCGAACTCGAAGACCTCCTCAAGAAGACCTACAAGGTCTCCGTCAAGGACAAGGCCGGCAACAACCCCGAACTCGTTTACGCCTATCGCACCCGCAAGATGCTCAAGGTCGCTCTGGCTATCGCCTGCGGCGCTGCTGCTCGTAAGGAAAGCCGTGGTGCTCACTTCCGTGAAGACTACCCGGTTCGTAACGACGCTGAATGGCTGTGCCGTACGATCGCAACGTGGAAGAACGAAAACGATACGCTGCCGACGCTTTCCTACGAAAAACTCGATGTCAGCAAGATGGAACTGCCGCCGGGCTGGCGTGGTTACGGTGCTAAGAATTACATCGATAACCCCGAAACCCCGAAGCGTCAGGCCGAAGTCGATGCCATCCGCGCCAAGATGGAAGCCGAAGGTGCCGACCGCTATGCTATTCAGGATGCGATCATGCCGTTCCACGACCTGCTGCCGAAGCGCCTGCAGGGTAAGAACGAACGCATCGATGAACCCCTCGCTTAATTACTAGGAGCTGACTTAAATGAGTACTCAAGTGAAGAAGCAGCACCGCATGCTCAAGATCAGCATCCTGCGCTACAACCCGGCTGATCCTGCAAGCGTGCCGCACATGCAGACGTTTGAATGCGAAGAAGCTGATTCGATGACGCTGTTCATTCTTCTGAATGAACTCCGCGATCACCAGGATCCGACTCTTCAGTTCGACTTCGTGTGCCGTGCTGGTATCTGCGGCAGCTGCGCGATGCTGATTAACGGTAAGCCCGGTTTGGCTTGCCGTACGCTGACCCGCGACCTCCCGACCGAATTCACGCTCGCTCCGTTGCCCGCGTTTGAATTGATCGGTGACTTGTCCGTTAACACCGGCAAGTGGATGCGCAACATGTCCGAACGCATGGAAACGTGGGTTCACATGAAGTCTGAAGAAGTTGACCTTCGCAAGAAGGAAGAGCCGATGGATCCCCAGCTCGCTGAAGACATCTATCTGCTCGACCGCTGCGTGGAATGCGGTTGCTGTATCGCCGGTTGCGGTACGGTTCGCCTGCGCCCGGACTTCGCTGGCGGCGTTGCCATCAACAAGATCGCTCGCTTCCGCCTCGATCCGCGTGACACCCGTAACGACGGCGACTTCTACGACGTTATCGGTGACGATTCCGGTGTGTTCGGCTGCATGTCGTTGCTCGCCTGCCACGACTTCTGCCCGAAGGATCTGCCCTTGAAGACCCAGATCGCGTTCATCCGTCGCAAGATGGCCGAGCAGGGTATCAAGAACTACGATAAGGTTCTTCCCACGCCGAAGACTGGTAAGAAGATCCCGATTAAGGCTGCTTAATCCTCTTCTTTACCAGAACTTCGATCGACTACCTTCGGGATGAGATCGGAGACAATAAGTTCCGCTTCTCGATTTTTTCGGGGGGCGGAATTTTTTTTTCGTCTGAGATTTTGAGGCAGGTGCGAATCACGGGCAAGCCTGATGAGCGACGTTGGATCTACTAAAAAAGAACAGTCCGGAGTTGTCGAAACCGACAGCACCGGTTAGGGACACTGGCTTGCTAACCTGAACCGAAATGACCATGGAAGGAGTCAATCCTGAGACATTGTCTCGAGGTGGATACAGGAATGTTTCGGAGTTAAACCGTCCGAACGACAGATCGGGGAAGATCAGTTGCGAACGACGAAAGCCGACATCTGATGGTTCAACTGAAGATGTAGTGTGGTACCAAAAAAGGGGTAACCCGCTCTTGGTGACGATGCTTTTGATCAAAAGATGACACGAATATATCGAAATATTCTTTGAAAACAGTAGATTAGTTGGCGTTAAAGGAGGGCAGATCCAGCGGCCGGAAGATGCAGAAAGTGCTTTTAGCGTGTGCAGGAATTGAGCAGAAAACACAACAGATGGTGGTTTTGACACCAAAAGGCGTAAAAAAAAGGGGAAAGAGGAAGATGTTTGTTACCCCTATCGGAGTAATAAGAAAGACGATATGCGCCTTTTTTGATGCAAGTCAGAGTGCCAAAATCACCTTTACACATTTGACAAAAGGTGAGGCCTCGGTTGGGGCAAATAGCGAAAAATGCCCCAAAATCAAGCGCTTTGCAAAGCTAGCAGCTATCTAAGTGAAATGTTGTAGAGACGAACACGTGCAGGAGGGTGTTCGAAAACCGAAAAAAGCGTGTTCCCATTTCGAAACTAAGGCGTATTATCTACCTCACAGAAAGTTGGTGCGCATCCAGTGGTGCGCTCCTCGGATCTGTTTCGAAGCTTCGCTGTTCAGACCACGTGTTCGAAAGGACATGGAACAGAGAAGGTTGAAAAATTTCGCGACCGATCAAACTCACGACAGATCGGTCGGGAACAACTCGATAAATTGAGGAGCAAATTTAAATGTCTCGCTTTGAAAGTGACTTCCTTGGTCAGCTCGAAATTCCCGATGATTGCTACTATGGCGTTCAGACGCTCCGTGGCAAGGAAAACTTCCATATCACGGAAATGTCGAACAACATGGAACCGTTCTTCCTGATCGCTTATGCGTATGTGAAGAAGGCTGCCGCTTTGACCAACAAGGAACTCGGCACGATCCCGGCTGATGTCGCTGACGCTCTCGTCTGGGCCTGCGATGAATTGATCGCTGGCAAGTATCAGGATCAGTTTGTGACCGACTGGCTGCAGGGTGGTGCTGGCACTTCGACGAACATGAACGTCAACGAAGTGATTTGCAACCTGGCATGTGAAAAGCTCGGCACGGTTAAGGGCGACTCCAAGCGCGTTTCCCCGAACGATCATGCCAACTTCGGTCAGTCCACGAACGACACGTACCCGACGGCTCTTCACCTGATGTTCCTCCTGCGTAGCAACGTGCTGCTCAAGGCTGTTGAAGATCTGGTCAATGCCTTCTTCAAGAAGTCTGAAGAATTCAAGGGCGTGCTCAAGATGGGTCGTACCCACCTGCAGGATGCTGTTCCGATGACGCTCGGCCAGGAATTCCATGGCTGGGGCTTCACGATTCAGGACGAACTCAAGGTCATCCGCGAAGCTCAGGAACACCTCAAGACGATCAATCTCGGCGCTACCGCTATCGGTACCTGCGTGACGTCGCACCCGGATTACCCGGCTAAGGCTTCCGCTAAGCTGGCCGAACTCACCGGCATCGACTTCAAGAACAGCGAAGACCTGATCGCCTGCACGAGCGACTGCGGTTCCTACGTGGCTCTGTCGAGCGCCATGAAGAGCCTTGCTGTCAAGCTCACCAAGGTTTGCAACGACATCCGTCTGCTTGCTTCCGGTCCGCGCTGCGGTCTCGCCGAACTGAACCTGCCGCAGCTGCAGCCGGGTTCCTCCATCATGCCGGGTAAGGTTAACCCCGTTATCCCCGAAGTGACGAACCAGGCCAGCTTCCTGGCTATCGGTCTCGACACCACGGTGATGCTCGCCGCTTCTGCCGGCCAGCTCGAACTCAACGTGATGGAACCCGTGATCACGTTCGCTCTGTTCATGCAGATGCGCGTGCTCACCAACGCCTGCAACGCGCTGCGCACGAAGTGCATCGACGGTATCACCGCCAATGCCGAACGTACCGCTCAGATGGTTATGAACTCCTGCGGTATCGTCACCCTCTTGAAGCCGCACCTCGGCTACAAGGTTTGCTCTGAAATGGCACACGAGTGCTATCACACGGGCAAGTCTCTGCACCAGGTTGTTGTGGAAGAACGCAAGCTTCTCACTCAGGAAGAATGGGACGCCACGTTCAATCTGCAGAACCTGATTGCTCCGAAGTTCGTTCAGTAATCTGATCTGAACTACGGAAATCCTTGAGGCGGTCTCCGGAATCCGCCTCAAGAGATCTGAAACTGCAGAGCGGCCGTGACCTTTGTTGCGAGCTGCTCTGTGGCATAAATAAAACAAAGTTGTTAACAACCCTTTGGAGATGTCATGGATATCATGCTTATTCTTCAGATAATCGTACTTCTCGGTGCGATTTTCATCGGTGTTCGCCTCGGCGGCATCGGTATCGGCTACGCCGGCGGTGCCGGTGTGCTGGTTTTGGGTCTGTGCCTCGGTATGAAGCCGGGTAACATTCCCTGGGACGTGATCCTGATCATCACCGCCGTGATCGCTGCTATTTCCGCAATGCAGCTCGCCGGCGGCCTCGATTACCTCGTCCAGATTGCTGAACGCATCCTTCGTTCCAATCCTAAGTACATCAACTATCTGGCTCCTATTGTGACCTATGTGCTGACGATCTTCGCCGGTACCGGCCACACCGCCTTCTCGATGATCCCGGTTATCGTTGAAGTTGCTAAGGAACAGAAGATTCGTCCTGTTTGCCCGCTGTCTATCGCTGTGGTTTCGTCCCAGATCGCCATTACGGCTTCTCCGGTGTCGGCTGCTGTGATTTACATGACCGGCGTTCTGGAACCCTTCGGCTGGTCCTATCCCGCCTTGCTGGGTATCTGGATTGTGACGACCTTCATCGGCTGCATGCTCACCGCTTTTGTGATGACCATGATTCAGAACCTCGACCTCGACAGCGACCCCGTTTACAAGGATCGTCTGGCTAAGGGTCTCGTGAAGGCTCCTGAAGGCGCTCGTACGTACAACCTCAAGCCCGGTGCCAAGCTCTCCGTCGGTATCTTCCTGATCGGCGTTCTTTGCGTGGTCCTCTATGCCTCCGCCATTTCGCCGGCTGTTGGCATCGTCAAGAATGTGGTCGTCGGTCGTGACGCTGCCATCATGAGCTTGATGCTCTTGGTCGGTTGCGGTATTACCGTTGCTTGCAAGATTGACGTTGGTAACGTTGCTTCCACGTCCGTGTTCAAGTCCGGTATGGTGGCTATCGTCTGCGTGCTCGGCGTTGCTTGGCTCGGTGACACGTTCGTGTCCGGTCACTCCGCTGAAATCAAGGAATTCTCCGCTGCAACCGTTGCCCAGTATCCGGCTCTGCTTGCTGTGGTGTACTTCTTTGCTGCTATGCTCCTGTACTCGCAGGCTGCTACTGCTAAGGCCATTACGCCTGCTGTCGTTGCTGCTCTCGGCATTTCCGCCAGCAACCCGGGCGACTCCTACATGCTGGTTGCTTCCTTCGCAGCTGTGTCCGCTCTGTTCGTTCTGCCGACCTACCCGACGCTTCTGGGCGCCGTGCAGATGGACGACACGGGTACGACCCGCATCGGCAAGTGGGTGTTCAACCACGCCTTCTTCCTGCCTGGCGTGCTCGCCATTGTGTTCTCCGTGGCACTCGGCTTTGCTGCCTGCGCACTGTTCTAATTGCGAGTCAATGAAGCGCTTTGCCTAAAGCAGGCGCTTCCGACAAACAAATAGGCAAATCAAGGATCCCTGTCAGAAATGGCGGGGATCTTTGTTTTTCTTGTAACACTGTTTTAGCAACGAGGCACAAAAGTGTTTTGGATTTTGGGGGTCGACCTAGGAAAATGTTTCGAAAATCAATGGACTAGGGCAGGGGAGGAAACTTAAGGGCAGCCGGCTATTGCGCATTGACAATTGTTCACCGCGGATCGGTCTTTGTTATCGTTTTTCCTATTTCGCGTGGTAGCATCAAAGTCATTATGCTAGACACTGTCTCCACCATTGCTCTCTGGGCCATTCCCGCAATTTTGGCCATTACGTTGCACGAAGCAGCGCACGGTTACGTCGCTAAGCTTTGCGGCGACCGTACGGCCTGGGTGCTCGGCCGCGTCACGATGAACCCGATTCGGCACATTGATCCGGTCGGGACACTTTTGGTGCCCGGCGTTTTGTTGCTGGGAAGCTTGATCAGCGGGGGCTCAAGTTTGTTATTCGGGTGGGCAAAGCCCGTACCGGTCAACTTCAGACTGCTGCGCAATCCCAAGACGGACATGATTTGGGTTGCTTTGGCCGGTCCCGGTTGTAACCTCATTCAGGCGCTGCTTTGGGCGCTGGCACTCAAACTGTTCATCGGCATGATGCCGACGCAGGCCGCCGCTCAACTTTTGTTCGATTTCTGCTATGCAGGCATCTCTGTGAACCTGATGCTCATGGCGTTCAATCTGTTGCCGATTCTTCCGTTGGACGGAGGACGCATAGTTTCGGGGCTGTTACCGCTTAAAACCGCGATTTCATATCAGAGAACCGAGCCCTGGGGCATGGGCATTCTGCTGATTTTGATCGTGACCGGGCTCGTTGGGTATTTTGTGCGGCCCTTCCTGATGTTCGGCAGCTGGCTTGTGAACGCGATTTTCTGACGTTAACAAAGAGGATTTGAACGATGGCTGCAGACCTGACGACTAAAGCTGATTTGCCAAGCGCCTGGCTCATTCGCTTCTCACCGTATCTGAAGGCCGGCACGCGTGTTCTTGAAATTGCAAGTGGAAACGGACGCAATACGCGTTTTCTAGCGGGACTCGGCTGTAAGGTGACGGCGGTGGACATCAATCCCGCACCGGAACCGGTTGAGGGCGTTCAATACATCCGCAAGGATTTGGAAAAAGAGGACTGGATATTTGGGCCTGAGTCGTTTGACGCCGTGATCGGCATCAACTACCTCTGGAGGGAGCGTTTTGCGGTCTTGTGCGAATGTGTCAAGCCCGGAGGCTTTTTTCTATATGAGACATTTACGAGGCATCAGACGATGCTCAATTTCGGGCCCAAGAACCCTCAGCATTTTCTAGAAGACCGAGAACTGCTGTCCATGGTTCCTCATGAGTGGCACATATTGGCCTACGAAGACGGCCGCACGGACAATGATCGCTATCTGCAGCGCATCGCCGCCGTGAAGCCGCGGCATAATGAGATTGAGTGTTTGGACGTATGCGCCAGACGCTGAAAAAAGAATTCGAAGCAGACACCCACGGGCGGCGGGTGTGATGAGCGCCGCCAAGAAAAAGGCATGGAGTACATCTCAATGGCCAATACAACAACTCTTACTGCTCCCGGGCAGCAGGCCGGTCTGAACGAGTGGCTTGACTACATCGGCAAAATCCATGAAAAGCCCATGGATCTCGGCCTTGAGCGCATGAAGGACATGATTGCGCGCATGGGCATCGAATTTATTTGCCCGGTGTTCACGGTCGCAGGCACCAATGGCAAGGGTAGCACCTGTGCATTGTTGGAGTCCGTTCTGCGTTACGCGGGGTATCGCGTGGGTATGCATACGTCGCCGCATCTGTTGCGCTTCAACGAACGTTGCGTGATTGCCGGAGACGAGGTGGACGACGAAACGCTCATCGAGGCGTTTAAGGAAGTCGACAAGGCCCGCGGGGAGACGCCGCTTACCTATTTTGAATTTACGGGTTTGGCTATTTTGCGCATTTTCCAGAAAGCGCATCTCGACGCCGTGATTCTTGAAATCGGTCTGGGCGGCCGCCTTGACGCGATGAACGCGATTGACACCGACTGCGCCATTCTGTGCAGCATCGGTATCGATCATTCGGCCTATCTGGGCGACACGCGCGAGAAGATCGGCTGGGAAAAGGCTCACATCTTCCGCCATGGCAAGCCGGCTATCTGCACGGATCCGAATCCGCCCGAATCCGTGACGGAATACGCCCACGAACTTCTGGCTCCGATCTACGTCTGGGGCAAGGATTTTCTTACGTACCGTCACCACGGTTTGTGGGATTTCGAAATGGATCAGCGATCCATGGCAACGATTAACACGACAGAATGGCGCAATCTGCCCAAGCCTGCCATTTCGGGCGTTGCACAGTTGCAAAATGCCGCGGGCGCTCTTGCTGCGCTTGCCGTTATGCAGGATTTCCTGCCGGTGACCCGTTCGGCCGTGGTCGAAGGTCTTGAAAACGTCGTCATTGCCGCTCGCTTTGACAAGGTCAAGGACTGCGACAAATACGGCGCAAGTGTCACGATTGACGTCGGGCACAATCCCCAGGCTGCCGAAGTGCTTGCCGAAAACCTCGCGCGCAGCACATCGCCCAACGACAAGGTCTGGGCTGTTTTCGGCATGTTTGCCGACAAGGACATGGTCTCGGTTGCCAAAATCATGAACCGACACATCGACCGTTGGTTCGTGACGGGCCTTCCGAAGCCGCGCGGTGCAGAAGCGGTTGAGCTGATGGATGCGATGCAGGAAGGCGGTGTTGACATGGGCAAGGTGGTGACCTGCAGTTCGGTCGACGATGCCATTCGCAAAGCTTTGAAAGAAAGTCTCACCGAGGGGCCCGAGACTGTTAAAATTGTCGGATTCGGCTCTTTCGTGACGGTCGCCGGAATCATTGAGTCTCTCAAGCACGACCTTCGCGAGGAACAGCTCGCCGCAGCCCAGGTTAAGTAACCGACTTTAAGCGGCAGCAATAAAAGAGGGCCCGTACCGGAAGGACCGGTTCGCGGGTCCTTTTTTTGATGCACAATTTCGTTTGTGGTTTCCTTTATCGCCTGATATCTTCGCCGGTTTCGTTTGCATGATCGACAAGTTTCAAAAACTGTTTGGCCCCAATCCTCCTCGCGGAGGAGCCGTGCGCGCGAGTTCGCCTCTGGAGGATCTGGATCTCGGAGCCGAAGACGAAAAGCATCGCAAACAGATTGCCCGCGTCAAGAACAAGCGCCGCCTGATCGGACTGCTCGCCATCGTGGCGGCGGTGGCGGTTGTGGCGCCCGCTTTGTTCGAGCCCAACGAGATGTACTCTCAGCGCGGGGCCAAACTCGAAATCCCGTCGCTGCAGGACAACACTGCCGCCAAGGTTGTGCCGCTTAATCGCAAGGAAAAGCCCGCGCAGTCTCTGCCTCCCGATGTAACCACGACCGAGCCTTCGGCCGCACGCAGTCTCAAGAGCGATAATCCGGTGAAGGCCGGCGCCAAGTCCATCACAACGCCGGAACAAAAGTCGGCCGAAGCGGCTGACGCTGCCAAGTCTGCCGAAAAGCCGGCCGAGCCGCCCAAGGCAGCGACAAAGCCAGAAAAGGGCAAAGGTCAAGTGACCAAGGCGGAGCAAGCGCCCAAGTCTGCCTCCGGACCGCTGCGTGCGGTCACCAACGGGCGCTATTTCATTCAGGTGGTAGCCACCAGCAAGAAGGAGTCGGCTGAAAAGGTGGCCGCCGATCTGCGAAAATTAGGCTTGCCGACCTACACGGAAATCGTTCGTCGCCGTGGCAGCGATCTCTGGCGCGTGCGAGTCGGCCGCTTCGCGACGGAAGACGACGCCAAGCGCGCCTTGGATATTTTGGCTCTCAACGCAATCAGCAACGGCGGCGTGCATACGGAAAGCAAATAGGCTAGAGCAGAACAATGAATGAAATTGATTGGGTCATTTTGGCCGTTTTGTTTTTCTCGACGATTCTGGGGGTCTCCCGAGGCGTTGTGCGTGAGATTCTCGCCATCGTCGGTTGGGTGCTCGGCATCTTCCTGTCGTTGCGTTTTGCGCCGGAGCTTGCCGAACTCATCCCGCTGCCGTCCGTGTCGATTCTGATTCGCACGGCTTTTGCCGCCGTGGGCATCGTGGTGGTGACGCTCTTTACGATCGGCATTGCAGGAAAGATTTTCTCCAAGCTTTTGGCCGCTGCCTCGATCAGTTTTGAGGATCGTGCGATCGGAGCCGTGTTCGGTCTGATGCGCGGAATTGTGATTGTTTGCGCCGTGGTTTTCGTCATGGGATTGACGAGCGCCGTGAAGACCGGGTATTGGCGCAACTCGGTCCTGATTGTGCCCGCCGAGCGGGTGATCGACTTCTCGCTGCCGTACTTGCCGGCAACGATAGCGGACATGCGCGCCAAGAAAAGTTTTTAACGATAACGCCGGTCTACCGTTTGTCGGGACCGGCGTTAAATTTTTTGAAATTTTTGAAGCGAATCAGAGACCTGTCAGGTACAATTCGCGCTCTTTTTTAATGTTGCCTTGAGGATTAAAGGGAAATGTGCGGCATTGTCGGCATGATCAGCCAGAAACCGGTCAACCAGCGTATTTACGATGCATTGCTGCTGTTGCAGCATCGCGGTCAGGACGCTGCCGGTATCGGAACTCTTGACGGGCTGACCTTTCACATGCACAAAGCCATGGGGCTTGTGCGAGATGTGTTCAGGACTCGCAATATGCGTGACTTGACGGGATGTGCCGGCATCGGTCACGTTCGCTATCCTACGCAGGGGTGCGCGAGCTCCAATGAAGAAAGCCAGCCGTTCTACGTGAACGCCCCGTACGGTATTCTCTTTGCTCACAACGGTAACCTCACCAACGCGCAGGAAGTCGCAGCAGAGCTCTACAACCAGGACCGTCGCCACATCAATACTTCGAGCGACTCGGAAGTGCTGCTCAATGTACTGGCCGACGAACTCATGAAGATTGTTCCGCCGTCGGGCTACTTCACCGCCGAAGTGGCTTTCGAGGCCGTCAAAGGCGTGCACAAGCGCGTCAAGGGCGCCTACGCGGTGGTCGCTCTGATTGCCGGCAAGGGTCTTCTCGCTTTCCGCGATCCCAATGGCATCCGTCCGCTTTGCTTCGGCACGCAAAAGCAGGCCGACGGTACGACCGACTATCTCGTAAGCTCCGAATCCGTCACGATGGTGGGTCTGGAATACGACTTCGTTCGCGATCTTGCTCCGGGTGAAGCCATCTTCATCTCGAAGGACCGCGAATTCTTTAGCTGCCAGTGCGCTGAAAATCCGCAGCTTAATCCCTGCGCCTTTGAATACGTCTACTTTGCTCGTCCCGACAGCTACATCGACGGCATCAGCGTCTACGGCGCCCGTCTGCGTTTGGGCGAATACCTTGCCAATGAAGTGGCAGAACACCTCAATTTGCGCGACATTGACGTCGTGATGCCGATTCCCGACTCAAGCCGTCCGTGCGCGCAGCAACTTGCCGAAAAGCTCAAGCTCACCTACCGCGAAGGCTTCATCAAGAACCGCTACGTCGGCCGCACCTTCATCATGCCCGGTCAGGAAATGCGCAAAAAGAGCGTGCGTCAGAAGCTCAACGCGATGCCCGTGGAATTTGCCGACAAAAACATTCTTCTGGTCGATGATTCGATCGTACGCGGTACGACCATGCGTGAAATCGTGCGCATGGCCCGTGAGTCCGGCGCCAAGAAGGTCTATGTGGCATCGTCCGCTCCGCGCGTGATGTACCCCAACGTGTATGGCATCGACATGCCGACGCGTTCGGAGCTCATTTGTGGCCACGGTGCAACGGCCGAAGAGGTGGCCCGTCAGATCGGCGCCGACGCCGTGATCTTCCAGACGGTCGAAGGTCTCAAGGGTGCTTTGAAAGACCTCAATCCGAATATCACCCGCTTTGACTGCTCTTGTTTCGACGGCGAATATGTGACGGGCGACATTGATGCGGCCTACCTCGACAACCTCGAAGCCAGCCGCTCCAAGCCTGCCAAGCCCGCCAAGGACGACGAAGAATAAGTTGAAAAAAAGTAGGCCGGCGAACCTCGAAGAGGGCGTCGGCCGAAGCAAAGCTGTGGCGCAGAATCTTTAAACAGATCTGCGCTTTTTTTAGGCGCGGTGCAGATCACGCCAGCGAACTTTGATGCGATCGGCGATTTCAGCCAGACGGCGCTCGCACAAAATCCAGTTGCGCTCGAGCGTTTCGTCGGACTCTTCGCAGACGCCTTCCATGGAGGCTTTTTCAAACTTGTGCACGCCGAGTTCTGTAAAGACCGCAATCACGGCCTTGTCTGCGTGATTGAGCGTCTCGCGGGAACCGCCGGTCTGAAAGCCGGAGCTGCCGGAACTTTGCAGTAAGACGACGAGCTTGTTATGCAGAAGACCGTAGACTCGTTTTGCGTTGCGGCCTTCACCGAAGGTATAGGTTTTGCCCTCGCGGACGATGTTGTCGATCCAGGCCTTCAAAGGGGCGGGGATGCCGAAGTTGTATACCGGGCAGGAAATCACGAGAACGTCGGAAGCAAGGACTTCACTGACGAGTTCATCGCTTTCCTTGAGGCGCTCGATTTGATCGGGCGTGCGGCTTGCGGCGGGAGTTCTGGCGGCTTGCAGGAACGACTGATCAATCATTCCGGGCGGCTTGGCGGCTACGTCGCGCTCAACGATCTTGACGCCGCGTCCTCGGACGGTCTCGCGCAGGATGCGAGCCATCTTTCGCGTATACGACCCCTGGTTTTCCTTGCGGATCTCAGAAGCGAACGCGCTCGAGTGGATGAAGAGGATTTGCGGCATTGAAACGATCCTTTCTTGTTTCTGAAAATGTATGACAAATGGGCATACAGCGTAACAGACAAAGGCAAAAAGAGCTGTGGAGTAGGTCGAAAATCCTGAAAAGAATTATTCTCACATAGGCAAAACTGCCCAATTTGACTAGGGAAAAATACGGAGTTCTGCTTCGGAAGATGCATTTTTGGCCTGGCTGAGTCAATTTTGAAAGAAGATTGGCCTGCTGAGGTTTCCGTGGCTTCTGTAAGAACGACCATTTTCAGGGTTTAGCTATTACATAGCTATCGAAACACTTAAAAATTTCAATATTGCTCTTAATTTGATTGTTTATACGAAATCAGAGTCAAACGAAAAGGCCGGTTGCATCTGGGTGATTTCTTTCTCGGCAATGCCGGCTTCGCGTGCTTCCGTCTTCCACTGAGAGACGACTTGAGCTGTTTCGCGAGCGATTCGTTCGGCTCTATCCGAAGGGATACCCCAGTCGGAGACACATTCCAAAAGAGCGCTCGGAGCGATGTCGCGGCACCTGCGCCCGTAGGTGAGAGTCAGATGGGTTTTGGAGAGCGAAGGATTGAGGTCGAAGGCAGGAGCGAGTTCCCAGCCGTTGGGCGTTAACAGGAACCCGAGGTTGCGCAAATGGTCGTCGCCGTCGTGAATGAAGCATTTGAAAACCGTGCGGCGCCACAGTTCTTCTTTTTGCGCCTGCGCGTCGTGACAGATGGACTCAATGAGTGCGACGAGATCGCGGTAGCTTCGGGCTTCGCGATTGTCTGCAGCCCCCAAGAGGGCTCGTACCGAGAGATAGTGAAGGCGACCTCCGTCGTCGGTTCGGTCAAAGCGCTTGGAGGCAAAGATGCGGCCGAGGGGATCGTTGATGTCGATGAGCTGAAATTCCGGCAGACGGATTCCGGCTTTTTGTGCCAGACGGGCCGTTACATATTCCCAGGCGCCTTTGTCGCGATCGTCGTTGATGCTGGGGAACTTGGCCAAACAGAGTCGCCCGTTTTCGTCGGCAAAACCTGCTTTGGGGCGAGAGCCGCCCAGAGCTGACGCATTTTCCGCAAAGCGTTCCAGGGAAGCGGCAGACAGAATGTCTCCCGATTCAATACGGCGAGCGGTTTGGCAGAGTTCGGCCAGATCCGAAGCTTTGGGGTGTGCAAAGCGGCGTTCTCCGAGAAAATGCAGGGAATTACCAACGTCGGCAAAGCGAAGCGCCCCCATGCGGTCGCTGTCACAGACGAGTCCGAGCAATAGGGCGTCGTCGACGGGGGCAGGACGGACTTCGTCCTTGCGAGCTCGCGCTTTCAGAAGGTCATTGGCAACCTTGCGTCCCCAGAGATCGGGAAGAGAATCGGTGAGAAGTGCGGTTAGCCGCTGCGGGTTATCTTTTTCGAGATTCGGATTCCAAGACGAAAAGACGTCTGTGAGTGTTTGACGCAACTCAAAGGTGAGTGAACCGTGGCAAAGGCAAACGCAGCCGAGATCAGCCGGTGTGTGATGAGCGTCTTCAAGCCGGACGCAAAGAGTATTAAACGACATCTTCTTCTTTTTCTTTCACTTTTTCTTACCGTGTTTTGTCGCCGCAGACAGTAGCCGTGTTTTTTGACGTACGGATGTCGTTTTTGTGACAAAACAAAAACGACAGACGCCCGCGAAAGGAATCTGCCGTTGAGGTTCTCTTGAGAACCGAAGAGCGAGTCTACGGTTCCCGAAGATGCGGAGGTTTGATTAGGCCAGCCCCGTGATCTTTCCGTCCTTGACATCAATGTTCATGGCGGCGGGAGCCTTGGGCAGGCCCGGCATACGCATGATGGCGCCGGTGGTGACGACGGCGAATCCGGCGCCGGCGTTGAGGATCACGCGCTGAACCGGAAGGTCAAAGCCCTTGGGAGCACCGAGAGCTTTCGGATCGGCCGTAAGCGAGAAGGGGGTCTTGGCGATGCACACCGGCAGATTTCCAAAGCCCATGTCCGTGAGCGTCTTGAGATCCTTCTTGGCGGCTTCGGAGAAGGACACGGAACCGGCGCCATAGACGCGCTTGGCGATTTTTTCGACCTTGACGGCGATCGGGTCTTCGTCTTCCACAGTGAAGTGCAGTTCGCCCTTGGAGGCGGCAGCGGCTTCGAGAACTTCCTTGGCAACGCTTTCGGCACCTTCACCGCCCTTGGCAAAGCCGTCGCTGATGGCAAAGCGAACGCCGAGTTCTTCGCAGCGGGCGCGCAAAACGGCGATTTCGTCTTCCGGATCGTTGTAGAAGTGGTTCATGCTCACAACGATTTCGGGACCGAAGGCCTTGAGGTTCGCAACGTGTGCGTCAAGGTTGCACAGACCGGCCTTCAGAGCTTCCATGTTGGGCTTGCCGATTTCGGGCAAAGCCACGCCGCCGTGCCACTTGAGAGCCTTGAGGCTGGTGACGAGAACGACGGCGGCAGGCCGCAGGCCCGCGTGGCGGCACTTGATGTCGTAGAACTTTTCAGCTCCGAGATCGGAACCGAAGCCTGCTTCCGTGATCGCGTATTCGCCGAGCTTCATGGCCGCGAGCGTGGCAACCACGGAGTTGCAGCCGTGAGCGATGTTGGCAAAGGGGCCGCCGTGCACGAGAGCGGGCGTGCCCTCGAGAGTCTGCACGAGGTTGGGTTTCATAGCGTCGAGCAGAAGAGCCATTACGGAGCCCGTGGCTCCGAGTTCGGCGCAGGTAAAAGCGGAACCGTCGCGCTTGATGCCCAAAACCAGGCGATCAATGCGGGCACGCAGATCGTCGAGGTCGGTAGCAAGGCACAGCACGGCCATCAGTTCGCTGGCGGCGGTGATGTCAAAGCCTGCTTCCGAGGGAGTGCCGTTGGCGCTGCCGCCAAGGCCGGTCACGATGTTGCGCAGCTGACGGTCGTTGACGTCGAGCACGCGGCGCCATGTGACTTCCTTGAGGTCGATCTGACGCTGATGGCGAGCATTGTCGATCAGAGCGGAGATAAGGTTGTTGGCGGCCGTGATGGCGTGGAAGTCGCCCGTGAAGTGCAGGTTCACGGATTCCATCGGCAGAACTTGAGAGTAACCGCCGCCCGCAGCGCCGCCCTTCATGCCGAAGACCGGGCCGAGAGAGGGTTCGCGAAGCGCAAGCACTGCCTTCTTGCCGAGGCGGTTGAGAGCCTGAGCAAGAGCAATCGAAGTCGTGGTCTTGCCGGAACCGGCGGGCATGCCGGAGGTGGCGGTGACGAGGATCAGCTTGGCGTCGGCCTTGCGTTCCGGGTTGAGCGTGAGCTTGGCCTTGTCCCAGCCGTACGGTTCAAACTCGTTGTCTTCAAGGCCCCATTCATGGGCAAGGTCGTCGATACGCTTCAGTTTGGCGCTCTGAGCAATTTCAATGTCGGAAAGCATCGGAATGTGACTCCTAAAGGTTAAATAACAGAAAAGGTTAAAAAGGATGATCGGTGTGTTTGCGCTTGGCAGGGGAGGCGAAATCGGGACGCACACAACCCCTTCGGCTCACAGCGAGCCGTTGAGTTGAAAGAAAAGCGGGAGCTCAAGCCGGAACGGGCGAGCTCAACCTGTAACAGAGCGGCAAACAAGAATTCGAGACGACGAACAAAGACAGGGCACGCAACAAGCAGTGTGCAACCTATTATGAGTGCACCGAAATATGCCACAAATGGATGTAACTTGCGAGTGTAAAAGCGCCGTCAAAAGACGTACGCAAAAAGAAGGATGGAAAAGAAACCAGGCTCAAGAGGCGGCCAGAGAGCAGGCGCGGTAAACGATGCGCTAAGGGAAGCAAAGGAGACGAGCTGCAGGAGGGCTTCCTGCTGCGCCCGGGCCGCCAAAGCCATACCTGAACTAATTATGACTCAGATGAGATTGATCAAATCAGGCAGTTGATGGTGCCGTCGCAGGCTTCGCCCACGCCCCAGCCGATGATGCGGAAGACGATGAAGATGGCCGCCCAAATGGCGATCCAAAGAAGAATTTGCTTCAGATGCGGCATTCTCGGTGTAGTGTTGTTCGTCATAGCTCTCGATCCCATGTGTAAGCAAAAGGGGCAAACGCCCAAATCAAACTAAATTTCTCAGTTACATTCTCTCACATATGAAATAAAAAATCGCGTGATTTCAAGGCTTTATGTCTGAATTTCGGTACGTTTTCTGCTGAATCGGTATTCACCTTTCAATTTCAATTTTTGGAGCGTTTTCTTTGAGAAAGAGCTTTTAGACAGGTGCGTAAACTCGTATTTTTGATGGCGTCCAAAACGGTTCGGCCCTCTTTATAATTGCCGCCGTCTTTACATAGTGCAGCTTAAGAACGTCCGAGAACTGTTCTCAACTAACGCTTTCTCGGACGGCAAATTGGAGTTCTTGTTATGCGAATTCTTGTTGCGGTTAAGCGAGTCGTGGACTACAACGTCAAAGTGCACGTCTTGCCCGACCACTCGGATGTCGATACGGCTAACGTCAAGATGTCCATGAATCCTTTTGACGAAATTGCCGTCGAACAGGCCGTCCGCCTGAAGGAAGCCGGCAAGGCCGACGAAGTCGTGGTCGTTTCGATCGGCCCCGATAAGACGGTCGATACGCTTCGAGTGGCTATGGCGATGGGCGCCGACCGCGCGATTCACATCAAGCACGATGACACGAAGGTTGAACCTCTGGCCGTTGCCAAGCTTCTGGCAGCCGTCGTCAAACGCGAAGAACCGGGTCTGGTGCTCCTTGGCAAGCAGGCCATCGACAACGATGCGGGGCAAGTGCCGCAGATGCTCTCCGCGCTTCTTGATTGGCCCGTTGCGATCAACGTGAGCGGCCTTGAAGTTGACGGCAGCAAGATCGTCTGCGTGCGCGAGACCGATACAGGTCTGATGAAGGTCGAAGGTGAGCTGCCCGCGGTGGTTTCCGCCGACCTGCGTTTGGCCGAACCGCGTTACGTGACTCTGCCCAATATGATGAAGGCCAAGAAGAAGCCCGTGGTTGCAATTGAAGCCGCCGAAGTGGCCGACATCGGCCAGCGTTCGCTCGAACTGCAGGAAGTGATTGAGCCGCCAGCCCGCAGCGGCGGCGTCAAGTTAAACAGCGTCGACGAACTGATCGACGTTTTGAAGAACACGGCCAAGGTGCTCTGATAGTAGGAATAACAGGTATGACTATTCTTGTGATTGCAGAGCACAACGATGCTCAGCTCAAGTCTTCGACTTTAAATGCGCTCAAGGCCGCTTTCGAACTCGGCTCCGACGTCGACGTTCTGGTGGCCGGTCAGAGCTGCGAGGGCGCGGTCAAGCAGGCGGCTGCCGTGGCCGGCGTGCGCAAGGTTCTCGTTGCACAGGGCGAGGCCTTTAACCATTGCCTGCCCGAAGCGCTCACCGACGCCGTTCTCGCGGCACAGCAAGCCGGCGGCTATAGCCACATTCTCTTTACGGCCGGTACCTCCGGCAAGGCAGCCATGCCCCGCACCGCTGCCAAGCTCGGTGTGTCGGCTTTGACCGAAATCGCTGGCGTCATCTCTGCCGATACGTTTAAGCGCTACATCTACGCGGGCGGTGTTCTTGCCACCGTGAAGACCACGGCTACCCCTGTTGTAGCCAGCGTTCGAGCCACTTCCTTTGAGGCTGTTTCAGCCGAAGGCGGCAACGCTGCCGTTGAAACGCTCGCCGTGACGCCGTCTTCCCGCGGCTTTAAGTTCGTGAGCGTGGAAGAGGTGGCTAGCGACCGTCCGGATCTGCTCACCGCCAAGCGCGTCGTAGCCGGCGGTCGAGGCCTCTTTGACGAAGAGGGCTTTGCCGCTCTCGACAAGCTTGCTGAAAAGATGGGGGCCGCTCTTGGTTCCACCCGCGCCGTGGTTGACATGAACCTCGTGCCCAGCGAAACGCAGGTCGGCCAGACCGGAAAAATCGTGGCTCCTGAGCTCTATATGGCCTTCGGCATTTCCGGCGCCATTCAGCACGTGGCCGGCATGAAGGACTCCAAGGTCATCGTGTCCGTCAATAAGGACGCCGAAGCTCCGATCTTTGAGGTCTCGGACTACTACCTAGAGGCAGATGCGGTCGACGTGATCAAGGAACTCACTGAGAAGCTCTGATCCGCTCGAATCGGATGATCCAGAGGCACCGGCGTCCTGTACAGTGATACCGGTGCCTTTGCTGTTTTTGCAGACTTCGGCAAAAGGTTGGGCGAAGGCGGTCTGCAGAGAAGGTGCGGGAGAAATGCGACTCGAAAAACTTGTTTTGAGTCTAACGGCGTTTGCTGTGTCGACAGTGTTTGCCGGAGATTCGCTGCTGAACTTTGATAAGACCGATCCAACGGCTACTTGCATTCTGACAGCCGAAAGTCCGTCGCCGAAATATGTCCTGATTCTTTTCCCGGGTGGCGACGGACGTGTCGCGGCGCACCAAACGGGCGGAAAGATTCTCTTCGGTAAGCGCAACAATTTTCTGATTCGGTCCCGTTTGCTCCTGGCTGACAATGAGTTTGCAACGGTCTCAACCGATGCTTCGAATGACGAAAAGCGTTTTTCTTTGCTACTCGACAGAATCCGGCAACTGTATCCGCATGCTTCTGTCTGGCTGATCTCAACCAGCAGAGGTACGTTGGCGGCAGCTCAAGTCGCCGGTAAATATCGTGACCGTCTCGATGGCGTGGTCTTTACTGCGTCAATGGAAGAGCTCAGAGATATCCCATTGGATGCAAGCAACGTCCCTAAACTCTTTGTGCACCACGTTTCCGATGCCTGCAAGAGCACGCCTTACGATGCGGCCCGAGAACTTGCGGCAAAGCTAAATGCCGACTTTATGACCGTATCCGGCGGAAAGACCAAAGGTAAGCCATGTCAGGCATTTGCGTACCATGGTTTCAATGGTCTGGAAGAAAAAGTTGTCGACGAGATCAAGAATTGGATCAAGGCGAGAGCACAATAGCCACAGCCTTGAGGACGCTTTCAAAGAAATCCCGCAGGAATCCCCTGTATTCATATGGGGGAGGAATGCGGCTCTAAAACCCCGACGCTATTTTTTTGAGAGGCAGGCAACA
>ERZ779866.1819-NODE-1819-length-20349-cov-9.854686_pt1 | contig 20349 bp, 16 predicted proteins | sample MGYA00511248_ERZ779866 | MGnify/ENA primary metagenome ERZ779866 (study PRJEB29588, sample SAMEA2155758) | human gut metagenome | biome: human gut; feature: human-associated habitat; material: faeces | place: Denmark | collected 2008/2010 ... | reverse complement strand
ATCTCTGCCGATACGCTGACTATGAACTGCAAGCGCAATGTGAAACCCGAAATGGCAGAAACCAAGGGCAAGCGCATCATGATCGCTGCAGAGCTGGAAGAAGGCACACGCCTGAACACCAGCATGGTCAAGCAGCTGACTTCGACCGACCCCGTGTTTGCTGAAAAGAAATACAAGGACCCGTTCAGCTTTGTTCCCAGCCATACGCTGGTGCTCTATACCAATCACCTGCCCAAGGTGGGTGCAAAGGACACCGGCATCTGGCGTCGACTGATCGTTATCCCGTTCAAGGCAAAGATCGAGGGAAACAGCGATATCAAGAACTACACCGAGTATGCAAAGAGCAAGGGCTGTGCCTGGGGAACGATTGATACGCTGCCGGAGATTCCAGGCGTTGCACTTCGCTCCGACGGTCATGTCGGTGTGTATGTCGGTGACGGCTGCGCTGTCGAGGAGCGCGGTTTTTCGTATGGCTGTGTGAAGACCAAGGTGTCCTCCCGCAAGTGGACACACTGGTTTCAACTGCCCTTCGTGGATTATGGCGATGCTGTATTCACAGGCGGCTCTTATGTCAAGCCAGATACCGCAGAAACCGTGTACACTCTGGGCACCCGTACTCTGAAGAATGGCAGCAAGGGTACGGATGTAAAGGCTATGCAGGAATTCCTCCTGCAGCTGGAATACAGTCTGCCCAAGTATGGTGCTGACGGCGAGTTCGGTTCTGAAACTGAAAAGGCCCTCAAGAAGTTCCAGAAGAAGGTTGGAATCAAGCAGGACGGCATCTACGGCAGCGAGACCCATACGGCGCTGATGGACGCTGTGGCTGACGATGATGACGGCAAAGAACAGCCCGAAACTGAGAAACCGGAGGTGCAGACTCCTGCCACGAAGCAGGTGCGCATCGTCTGCGCCAGCGGCTCTGTCAACATCCGCGTGGGCAATGACACCAAGTACAGCCGCATCACCTCCGTGAAGGATGGTGCGACCTTCGAATGGATCGCCACTGCGGAGAACGGCTGGCACGCCATCGTGGTCAATGCTCAGGTGGGGTGGGTGTCCGGGAAGTATTCGCAGGTCGTCTGACGAACATATATAATGTAGAAACGCACATTGGGGCCGGAGCAATCCGGCCTCATTTCTTGTATATGGCGGCATAGATGGTCATGCCAGAAAGGAATTGCCTCGTGACAAACGCTGAGAAGCCTTTTTCGGTGCTCCTGAGATTTCCTAAGATTTCCTACCTTACCTCGAAATGCCTTGCTACATCTCACGGCGGTTTATTTGACGCTTACGGAGAGTGTGCCGTGTACCGGCAAAACTATCTCCGCAACCATTATGCAGAGCGTGACAAACAACACCTTTTTCTTTTCCGTTTTTCAGCATCCCTGCGCGACATGTATTTTTTGTATCATACATATTTGTTTGCGGGCTCAAAGTACGCTGCTTGTACTTGTCATTGACAAATACGTCAACAATATTTACTGCCATGCATCGCTGAAATATAATATAAGTAAGCTTATGTTTTAGAGAGGAGCGTGCGTGGATGAAACGCAAGCACTGCAGGAGAATGGCTGCTCTTTTTGCGGCGGTTATGCTGCTGTCCGCATTTCCGGCGGCGGCGGAACAGGCGTATACCACCTATACAAGCGAAGCGCTGAGGCTCTCTTTTCAGGTGGACGCTGGCTACAGCGTTACGGAAAGGGATGGCTATATATGGGTCTATCCCGGGGAAACCGCCTCTAATTTCCGCCTGACATGGGCGGAGGAGGGCGATGTGAACAAAGAGGACTTCTTTGCCCAGACGGGCGAAGCGCTGCGCGCCGCCATGGGCGGGAGCATGGTGTACGATCCCGGCACGCAGAGCCAGCCTATGGATATGCGGGGCATCCCCATGGACGCCATGATGTATGCCTATACCGACGCGCAAAGCGGCCAGATCATAGAGGGCGCTTATCTGTGGGAACAGCGGGAGGGCTACAGCATACTTTACGGCGCGGCATATATCCCGGCGGAGGCCGACGCGGTGCTGTCCGGGCTGGTGCTGGCCTCGCAAACGTTTTCGCCCGTTGCGGAGGGCGCTCAGGAAAAAGTACCGGAGGGCGGAGCACTTTCCGAATGGATGGCGGCGCTTTATCAGGACTGCATGGAGATCGCGCAGGCCACGGCAGCGTTTGCCCGGAGTTATCAGGCGTCCGTGAACAATGCCGATACGGCTTACGCCGCCGAAATGCAGGCGTACGCGGCGCTGTGCAGGGAGAAGCTGGAAAAGGTTTCCGCCTGCCGGAGCGCACTGGAGGGCATGAAGGGAATGGTTTCTGGCGGAGAAGGCGCCTTTCAGTATGAGAACGCGCTGGAGGCCTGCCGCATCGCGGAAAGCCTGCTGGCCTTTTATATCGGGTACTACGATTCCAGCGACCCGCTCGGGGCGTATCAGCAAAAGGCCGCGCAGGGAATGTACGCCTCGGAAGCCGATTCCCTCAACGCCATGTATATCGCCATGGGCGATGTCAAGGAGAATTATCAGGCTCTGGCATGCCCGCCGGCCATGACGCAGACATGGCCCTTGTATATCCGTCAGATCGACGCCTTCCAGGAAAAGCTGTATGCTGATTACAAGGCGGCGCTGCTGGACGACGCGCTGATGGATTTTTCCGCAACGCAGCTTCTTATGCGCCAGCCTTACCTGATGCTGCGCTATGAAATACTGATGTACGCCGTCATAGAGCAGCAGTTTGTCAACCTGGCCAACATGCTGACGCTGGAGGATGATACCGGCGAGCAGCAGATATGGGTGGATTACTCGATGGCCGAAGAAATCTATCCTAACCTGTATCCCTCCATGGATTCGGCGGTGAACCTGGCGCTGAGCACGGATGCGGGGAAAACCCGGCTGCTGGTCGAGGTGGAGATCGAGGGCTTTTCGCAAAAATACCAGCGGACGGTGAACGTGGGGCCGGAGATCACCTATCTGATGATCAAGCCCCCGGCCATGAGCGGCCTGACCAGCCTGGGAAGCGGACGCGAGACGCAGATCACGCTGCGCGTGACCCAAATGGATACCGGCGAACTGCTGGTCGCGGAGAGCAAAACGATCACGTTGCACAGCATATACGATTTTACGATGCTGAACAGCGAGTTCGGCGTGATCGAACCGTACAACCTGCTGGCGTGGCTCCGGCCCGACGCGGAGGAGGTTTTGGCGCTGCGGCGCGAGGCCATCTACTGGCTGGAAACCAACGCTGGCGCGGGTTACAGTTCCCTGCCCGGCTATCAGCTCGCCTATCCGGACGGTACCGACGAGCCATCTACCACCGTACTGCAGGCCATGGCCATACAAGGTGCGATCAGCGATATTGGCGTGCGCTATAACATGGGACCGTATTCCTTTGGCGGCTCGCAGCGCGTGCTGACCCCCGATGCGGTGATCCAGAGCCGGTCGGGCATCTGCATTGAAACCGCGCTTCTGATGGCGTCCGCCCTGCAGTCGGCGCAGATGCACGCCATGATCATCATCACCCCGGGACACGCGCAGGTGGCGCTGGAAACCTGGGAAAACAGCGGCACGTACTACCTGCTGGAGACGACCATGCTGCCCTATAACGCGACCGAGGAGGAAACGATGCCCTTTGCCCGCTTCCTGACGGCGGACGAATGGCGGGAGTATCTCTCCGGAGACGGCGTATATGTGATCGACTGCGACCTTGCGCAGACGCTCGGCATCCGTGGGCTTGCCTGAGCGGGAGAATGACAAAAGCATTTCGGGCGCGGGCGCGCTCTGAAATCAGATTGAGAAAAAAGGAGAGGATATCATGAAGAAATTATTGGCGGTACTGTTGGCGGCGCTATTGCTCGCCGCGCCGGCATTCGCCCAGACGGCGAGCTTGGCGGGTGAATGGACGATGACGAAGACAGTCGCAAGCGGCGTGGTCATGTCGCCGGAAGCCTATGGCCTCAGCATGACGATTGTCCTTAACCCCGACGGTACGGCTTTTGCCAGACAAACCATCAACGGTGCTCCTATGGAAGAGAACGGGACGTGGACGCAGGCCGGCAACACGGTCACGATCACCAGCCAGCTCACCGGAGAGGTTTCGACGTTCACGCTCCAGTCGGACGGCACGCTGCTGGCCATGGTGGACGGCGTGGCCATGTACTTTACGCAGACCGCAGCCGCGCCGCAGGCGACGAACGCGCCCGGCGGAGGGCTGCTGCCGGACGGCCTGCTGCCCTCCACGGGCGGCACGGCTCCCGCCACGGGCAGTTTTGAGGGCCAGTGGGTGCTGACGCAGGCTTCCGCAAACGGCCAGACCATTGACCCAGCGGCCATGGGTGTGCAGATGACCGCGACCTTCAACGCCGGCGGAAGCGGCACAATCTGGGACGGCGAGGAATCGCTCGCCTGCACCTGGGTGCAGAACGGCTCCACCGCCACCGTGACGGAGCAGGATGGATACACCTGGACGTTTGTCATGCAGGCGGACGGCACGATCAGCGTCGATGTAGACGGCATAACGCTGTTTATGGCGCGTCAGGGCGGCGCGGCTCTGCCCTCGACCATGCCCCCCGCTGTGGGCGGGCAGACCGTAACTGGAAACGGCTTTACCCTGCAGGTTCCGCAGGGCTGGATGGAATTGAACGAAGCCACGCTTCAGCAGCTGATACAGACCTACGGTCAGGCGGCTGTGGACGCTGCCGGGCTCAGCCAGCAGCTGCAGTATGCCCAGTCGATGGGCATTCTGCTGTATTACTCGGCGGATCTTAATGCCAACATGAACGTGGCGCAGGAGAGCGCGCAGGGCATTACCATGGATACGCTCCCGACGCTGGAGGCGGACTACGCCGCCGCCTATGCCAGCATGGGCATAACCAATTACGATATGGCGGGCCCGGTGGAGTTTTCCGGAAGAACGTATTATACGGGCACCTATGACGCGGTTTATCCCACGATGCAGTACTATTACATCGTCAACAACGTGTTCTATACGATTACGCTGACGAACGTTTCGGACGCGGACGCGGCCACGATTCTGAGCAGCTTTACCGTGAACGGATAACGATACGGCTGAACGCGCGCCTCTCACCGACCCGGCGGGAGGCGCGCGGCGCAAAGGAGGGATTCCGATGTTCAGGCGCAGGCTTGTTTTCTGGATACTTACGGTCTGCCTGCTGGCCGTGGCCATACCGGCCATGGGCGAGCGCGCGCCGTCCTTTGACACATGGTGGGAAACGGCGGAGTATCTGCGCAGCTGCACGCAGGACAGGGCGAAGGAAATTCGCTTTACACTGTCGGAGCCGGAGGCTTTGACCATGCAGAAGTCTGATCTGCGTCAGGAGTTTTTGCAGATGGCGCCGCTGATGAGCCGCCTGTACGCCTCCATCGACTATGACAGGAACAGCGTGAAGGTTGTAATCACGCCGGTATACCGGGCGGGCGTAAGGATGCTGGACGCATGGAGAACCGGCGACGAAAGCGCGCTTTCGCATCAGGAACGGTCGGCACTGGATGAGGCGGAAGCCATTGTAGAGCGCTTACAGGCGCGGTACTCCTCCTCGCTTGAACTGGAGCGGGCGATCTTTGACGAATTGTGCGCCCAGTTGACGTTCAATGAGATGCTTGAAAAGGAGCCGGGCGAGGACGCCCCCGGCGTCAGCGCCGCCTTCGCGCTGACCCATGGCTGGGCCAACTGCCAGGGCTATTCCGACGCTTTCTACCTGCTGGCGGGCATGGCGGGATTTGAGGTGGGATTCCAAAATGGATACAACGCCGGGGTTCTGCATGCGTGGAACACGGTGGAACTAGGCGGGCAATGGTATGTTGTGGACGTCTCCACAGCGGATGTTGCAGGCGACCTGGTCGCGCCGGAAATCGGCGTTTACACGCTGTTTAACGCAGGCCGCGACCGTTGCGCGGGTGCTCTTTCCTGGGATCCCGTCTGGGAAACCGCGGATATCGCGGACGGTTCGGGCGGCAGTTACTTCTTTCACGCGGGAATTCCCGGATTTGGCGCGACATTCGACGACCTGGACGCGATGGCGCAGTACTGCTACAATAAGCGCGTATATGACGGCGAGCGGGATATATGGGTACTGCTCCTTGGCTATGGTGAGGAACTGCCTATAGACGGCATCAACGCAGCGATGACGCGGGTGACGAACCGCCATAACGGCGAGACGCGGTGGCGGTTCTGGGGCTGGCCGACGGGGGGAGCGCAGTGCATACTGCTGCGCTGGGATGTTTTTTAACAATCAGTAATGGCGAAGATAATGCAGGAGGTATATGATGAGAAAATGGACGATGCTGCTGGCCTTGCTGCTGGCAACGGTGTTTTGCTTTCCCGGCGCTCTGGCAGAGCAGGAAGCCGTGGAATCCACAGGGGATAATGGTGGCGGGCAGTTGGTCTCCCATGTTTACGAGCCGGGCGATATTGCGTCCGGGCTGCTGGCTCAGGCGTTTGGGCAGGAACACGGTACAATGATTGTGGCGGAGGTACGCGGCGAGGGTATCCCCCTTGAAGCGGAGATGCCGGATCTCGTCCTGCGGCTGGGCGCGGGCCTTCAGCAGCAGGGTGCGCGTCTGGAACTGGGCCTGCGGGAAAGCCAGGAAAACGCGGGCTTTGACATCGTGCTGGATGCGGACGCGCAGGGATTGGCCATAGCGAGCGATCTTCTGCCGGATGAACGCTATACGATGAACTGGGAGACGCTGCTGGGAATGAATCTGGAGGAAATGACGGCCGGATTGCTCGGCACGCTGGAAATGCAGACGGCGCAGACGGCGGCCGCTATCAGCGCATTGGAACCGCTGATGGAGCCGTATGTCGCGATCGTTGACGAATTTATGCAGGAACTGTCCGTGAAGGAATTCTACGACGTGCCCGAGGAATACGGCTTTCCCGCCGTGGCCTACGAAATCTACATTACCTGTACACATGCGCAGGCGGCAGAACTGCTCACACGGCTGGCCGACCAGCTGGAAGGCGACGGGCAACTGGCTCCGGTGCTGGACGTGATGCTCGCCTCGCAGGGGCTGGGATCTGCCGCAATTGTGGAATTGATGCGCGGCGCAGCCGGGCCGCTTGCGCAGTCCGAAGGCCATTTCGTGCTGGGCGCCGGGACGAATTATGATGCAGCTGCCGAGCCGTGGTACGTCGTTGCTACCAATACGCAGGAGGACGGCGCGACCGATGAATGGTATCTGAGCTTTGAGCCCTATGCAGAGGAAAACACCCCGTATTTCTTCGACCTTGGCTATTCGCAGACGCTCGTGGACGGAAGCCTGGGCGACGGCATGCAGCTGATTGTGGGCATCTTAAGCAATCCGGACATTGCGCTGACGGGCTGGACTGTAGAGCTGACCGTCAGCGAGGGCGAGACGGACACGGGGCTGCTGCAGATAGGTGCGTATAGGAGCTCCACCACCACGGAGGAAGGCCTGCCGGGCTATGGAGGCGAGGTCTACATAGGCGTCGGCAATCCGGAAATCGTAATGGAATACGAACATGAGATGAATGCGTTTATGACCCCCGACGGCGGAGAGGCGTTTACGCTGGAAGGCACGCTGTGTCCGGACGCGGCGCAGAGTGCGGATACCTACGCCTTTACGCTGGAAGCGGGCGTAGCGCCCGGCCCGGACGGACTGCAGGGCAGGGGCAGGCTTATGATTGGAACGGAGGATATGCCTGAGCTGACGGGGCTGAGCTTTGAACTGCATGAGGCCGAGCCTCTGCAGCTCGGCGGCACGGATGTGGCGCTGGAATCCCTTTCGGAGGAACAGTTGAGCGCACTGATCGAACGGTTCACAACGGCGCTGTCGGGCTGCCTGGAGGCGATGCCGGTTCGGCAGACGGCGGAATAAGAAGCGGGGAGGGCGGCAATCGCTGCCCTCCTGCCTGTAAAAGATGGAGAAAATCGGAGGCATAAAGATCATGAAAGGATGGCTGGCGCTGTGCTGCGCGGTATGCATGCTGGTTGGTGCTATGGCGGCGGCAGAAAGCCCGACGGAGAACGGATTCTCCGCGCTGGAGCTGCCGGCGGACGAGATATTGGATATGAACCTTGATAGGAACCGCGGCACGGAAGCGATCCAGTGGACGCAGACAGAGGACGGCGCGGGCGTGAAGATGACTGTGGCTGAAGAAGATGGGACGCAGGCGGAATGGAGCATGGACTGCTCGCAGGCGCAGGTGTGGATTGCCGACCTGGACAGGAACGGTGTCAAGGAGATCTGCGTGAGCGGCGATCCCATGTCTGACGACGACGTAACATGGTGCCTGACGTATGAGGCGGGAGAGCTCAAGCCGCTGCCGTTTGAAGGCGCGGAATACGCGCAGGGCCGGATTACGGGCATGGACGCGGAAGGAATGACCATGGCCGGATATGTGGACGCGCTGGGAACCCACATGGGCATTCGCCGCCTGACGGTAGAGGACGGGAAGCTGGTCACGGTCGGAGACGGGCTGTGGCACTTTGAATACGACCTGCAAAGCGAGGAAACTTGGGCGCAGCAGGGTTTGACGGCGAAAACGGCAGTGCCGGTTACCTATGTGGATTTGACCGGGAAGGAATCCCGGGGGGAACTGGCGGCGGAAATAAAGATACTGATCACCGCCACAGACGGCGTTTCCCGGGCATGGTTCACCGTGCAGGACGGCCGCAGGGGTTATTTGACCATAGCGCCCGATGAAACCGCGGGCTGGGGCTATATTATCGGCGGCGTTGGCGAGCAGGCGTTGTTTGAGGGAATACGCTACGCAGGCTGAGGGCGCATACGAGCTTTCAGGGAAGGAGGGCAAATATGGCCTGGGATTTATCAGCCGACAGGGAACGGGAGCAGATGGAAAGCCTGCGCAATGCGTGGCTGGAGCGCGAGGAGGTCATCCTGAATCACTTCAGGGTGTCGGCGGCTATGTTTCGGTGGGGCTATCGGATACTGGGCATTATCGCCGCACTGGTGGCGGCCATCATGTTGGCCGTGGGGCTGATTGAGAGGAATCTCATCGTTGTGCTGTTTGGCGTTGTACTGATATACAAAGAAATCAAACTCTGTAAGCCTAAATTCAACGGGAGCTATGTCAGCGCGTATGCGGAAGTGGAAGCGGCGGTGGCTGCGGTGCGTCGTGGAGAAAGCGGAAGTTTTCCGCCGGAGTATACGCCGGACACACAGAAGCTGCGCGAGCCTATGCTGGGCGCGATCTGTGGAAAGCTGGCGGCCATCGCGGGTTTCCTGCTCTTTTGCGCGGTCGCATTCGCCGGAATGGGGGTTTTGGGCATCGCTTTTGTTCTGATAGATGTGGATTTCAGGGAGTTTTTCTGGCTGTTTGTCCCTCTGAGCGTCCTTTTTGCGCTCATCGGGGCGCCGTTAGGGGCGGCGGGCGTCGTATACGCCAGGAGCGCCTGGGCAGTCAGGAAGCGATAAGAAAGGGGGAGTGGATAGAATGGAAGATACATGGCGCGAAAATCAGGAATATGCCCTGCGCCAGACGAGAATATGCTTTGTCGTGATGCGGCTTTTCCGGTGGCTGCTGGCACTTTTGACGATTGTATGCGTAGGGATGGGGATATGGTGGCTGCTGCGCGGAGAGACGCGCGCCCCGGCGGCTCTGGGCATGGCAGTCTGCGGCGCGGCTATGTGGATGCTGATAGGGGCGTTCATGAAACCGTATGCCCGGACTGCCGCTGAAATCGTGGCCGCGCTGAATACAGGGGGCCCTCCGGAAGGGGGATACAGCCCTCATACGGCGTGGATGGTAAACTGTTATATCAACATGCATCCGGCATTTTTCCTGCTCTTTGCCCTGCTTTGGCTGATCCTTGGGGCGGCCTGCCTGGGCGGGGGCGGATATCTGCTGGCTTCGGAGATAGGGTATCCGTCGCCCCACATACCGTCACTGGTGATGGGCGCCGGGCTGTTTACGCTGGGCGTGGCGCCGGCGGTGATGGGGCTGGTTTATATTGTTGAAGGACTTTCCGGACTTGGAAAGGGCCGCAGAAAACCGGATAAATGATCGCGCGCATTGGCTGGCATATATGAGGGAATGGGCTGCCGGCTTATATATGAGCGGAAAAGCGCAGTGGAGACGTGCGCAGGAATATAAGCCCATAAAGGAATGGATTATCCTTGCATTTTCCCTCTATCGCCTTGACTATGGGGCGCGCTCCCGGATGGCTTCTGGATGATGCTGACATACCATAACAGGAGGAAAACAGAATATGCTGAAAAGGATTATGCTGTTTTTGCTGGCAGCGTGCCTGCCGCTGGCGGCGCCGGCGCTGGCCGAGGGAGGAGAGCGGCCGCAGATCATCCTGATGGCCTGCTATCAGCAGGTGGGATGGGGCGTTTACGCAGATGCGGCGTTCCTGGATGAAGAGGGCGGAATTTGGCACTACGAAAACGAAATGGGGCTGCCCAGAGAAGACGCCGAACGGCTGGAACTGCTGGGTAAAACTGAAGACGTGGAGCACGTGGGGCAGTTGGACAAACGCAGGGTGGAGGAAATCCGGAGCCTGATCGCTGCCATACAGCCTGAAGAAGTGAAACGTGGTCCGGGACATATATTGGATTACGGTCTTGACACATACAGCGCCATCCGTTACGGAGACGGTGGAGAGGCGGAAATCATCTGCCTGGCGAAGTGGGGAGACTGGACCTATGAAAATACAGATATCAACGCCCGCGCGGTTTATCTGGCCCTGTTTACGGAAGTGCTGGGCAATGATCTGGACAGCGACGAATATGAATTTCTGTATCAGCCCACGCCGTTTGAGCGCATGTCTCTGACGGATTTCTGCGGCGTTGAAAAGAATATTTTTGAAGACGCGACGGTGGCGGTGCGGGAAAACGGCACGGAACGGACGCTCGAGGGCACGGAGGCGGAGGAAAAGCTGGCATGGCTTCAAAGCCTCGCGGTTACAGGCAAGCGCAGCGCCCTGAAACCTGAAGGCGGCGAAACAACGTACCTGCTGGTCACGCCGGAGGGGGCGGAGGCAGAATTTGTGTTCAGCGACAGTCTGCTGGCGCGGCCAGACGGCATGTATACGGTGGAAGCACTAAGCACGGAGGAACTTGAAAAGTTAGAGGACTTGAAAAATGCGCAGGATGCCATCGACAGGACGAGGGAAGGCATCAAAAAAAGAACGGAATGATGAAGCGCTGGATCGCTGCGCAGGAAACGCAGGCTTTGCCATCGAAAGGAACGGATTTGAAAGGGCCTCCTTTTCATGGTATAATCAGGGCAGGAAAAACGGCGTCCGGCCATGAGAAAAGGAGATAAAAGAGGTCATGCGATTCGAAGAGGCTCTTAACGGTTATATCCATCAAATAGGCATTACCGCAAAGGATCTGGCCGACGCCAGCGGCTTGTCCACGGCGGTTATCAGCCGCTACCGAAGCGGGGAGCGTACGCCCGCGCCGGATGGCGAACCGCTTCTCAATCTCTCCAAGGGGTTGGCTCGCCTTGCGCAGCGTAAAGGAATGGACGGATTTACACAGCCGGAGCTGCTTTCGGCCCTGCAAAAATCACTGAGATATGACGAAAAAGAGGGAAACCGGCTCGCAGTGAATTTCGATCTGCTCATCAATGTGCTTAACCTGCGTTCCAGCGATATGGCGCGGGCGCTGAATTTCGACCCCTCCTATCTGTCCCGTATCCGCACGGGACAGCGCACGCCCGCGAATTCCGCCGCGTTTGCGCAAGGTGTGGGTAATTTTGCGGCCCGCCGGTGCGCAGAGCCGTCTGAACGCGCTGCGCTTGCGCATCTGATGGGTGTGCAGCAAGGTGCGCTCAGCGAAGACGGCGCTTGCGCCTGCGAGGTGGCAAAGTGGCTGCTGAGCGGTGCGGCCAGCCAGAAAAACCCGATTATTTCCTTTTTGGAAAAGCTGGACAATTTTGACCTGAACGACTATATTCGCGCTATCCGCTTTGACGAATTGAAGGTGCCTACCGTTCCCTTCCAGCTTCCTACGACCAGGACATGCTATGGGCTGGAGAACTTCCGTCAGGCCACGCTGGATTTTCTCAAGGCCACGGCGCTTTCCCGGTCGCGTGAGCCGGTATTTATCTGCAGCGATATGCCAATTGAGGAACTGGCGCAGGATATGGAATTCTCCAAAAAATGGATGCTCGGACTGGCGGCAATCCTCAAAAAGGGACTGCGCCTGGATATGGTGCATGACCTCAACCGCCCCTTTGGCGAAATGATGCTGGGGCTGGAAAGCTGGATTCCGCTGTACATGACGGGACAGATTATGCCGTGGTATCTCCCCGGCAGACAGAACGCCGTTTACGGGCATCTGCTGTTCTGTTCCGGCGCGGTGGCGGTTGAGGGCGAATGCATCTCCGGGAATTTTGCTCATGGCCGCTACCTGTTTTCCAAATCCGGCAGCGATCTGGCATATTACAGACGGCGCGCCGAAGCCATTCTGAAAAAGGCGCAGCCACTGATGGATATCTACTGCGGGACGGCGGAAAACGTCTATGGCTCATTCCTTGCTGCGGAGGCGCTTAAGCCGGGGAAGCGCCGAAGTCTCCTGACCACCCTTCCGCCCCACACGCTTTCGGAGGAATGTCTATCGCGATTGCTGGAGAAAAACGGCGTTCCTGACAGCGATGGGCGGCGTATGCTGGAGGCCTGCGCGCAGATGAAAGGTTTTGTGGCGGCAATGCTCGACAACGGAAGCTACGAGGAAGAATTCCCCGTCCTGACGCAGAAAGAGTTTGGGCAGGAGAGCGTGTCGGTCGCGATGTCTGAGGTGTTTGCCGGGATGCCGGTTCACTACGACGAAGCAGACTATTGGGAACACCTGCGCCTCACACGCGCCTTCGCGCAGTCGCACCCCGGCTATACCGCCCGGGAAAATGGTCGTGGCGCATTCCGGAATATTCAGATATTCATCAGTGAAGGAAAGTGGGTAAGCATATCCAAGTGTAGAAAACCCACCATTCACTTTGTCATTCACCATCCGAAGCTGTGCGTGGCGATAGAAAATATGATTGTGCCCCTGAATGAGCAGGAGGCCGGCGAGAGCCGGAATCCCGACCGATGACAGCATTTTACAGGAGGAATCATCCATGAAGAAAAAGCGGACATGGACGGCGCTAATACTGATAGCAGCCCTGATACTGATATTCGCTGCGCCAGCGAACTGTGAGGCGGAGGACGCGCGCATTTTGCTCATGCGCTGCTACCAGCAAGACAGATCAGGCGTTTGTTCTGAAGCTGTCTTGCTAGATGAGGAGGGGTGCGTGTGGCAATATCAAAGCGACGACCCGCTGCCGGATACCGATGAAGAACGGCTGGCATTTCTGGCGGAGTGCCAGAACGTGACTCTTGTCAGGCGGCTTGATGTGAACCGCGTTCTTGAACTGGAAAGCCTGATTGCCGCTGCGGCCGAGCCACAGATGGAGGATCAAGCCTTTGGGATACGCGACTACGGCCTGGATACATACAGCGCCGTGCGCTATGGCTCGGATGGCATTGTGGAGATCATCCCGTTGGCAATCACAGGCAACCGGGTGGTGGAGAATCTGGAGCCTAACGCCTATGCGCTTTACATAGCTTGCTTTACAGAGGTCATGGGTTACGATTTGGAAGCAGAGTTTGATTGCCCGATCAAGCCCTTGAACATCCGCCGTACTCCGCTGGCCGAGTTTCTGGGGGTTGATGAAGGCGTGTTTGAGGGCGCGACGCTCACCGCAAGCCGTTTGGATTGCGAGGCTGGATACATCGACATTGAGATTGACGAAGAGGAAACTGGGGAAAAGATAGAGTGGTTGTCCGGGCTTGTGGTGACAGGCAAGCGCAACGCCCTGTGTGTGACGGGAAATACGGAGGTGTACACGCTTCATTCGCCCGAAGGCGCTTTTCTGGCGAGATTTGAATTTTACCAGGGATTGCTGGTAATGGATGACGGCATGTATGCGGTCGAGACGTGGGCGGAGTGATTTTAAAGATGACTGGCTGACAACTCCAATCTTGGAAGGATGCTCATGCCATATTTCAGCACATATTTGGGACACATCAGCCGGGAAGAAACTCGCTGCCATATATCTATCAGGCAGATGAGAGATAGGATGAAGAAGATTAGAAATCCGGCCCTGTTTGTTCCAGAGCCTCAATGCATGAGAAGCAGCCTCCTCCCGTTCGATGATTTCTGCCAATGTTCTTGGCTGATAGTCCATCCAAGGCATCATACAGCCGACGTTGATGAACTGCCCGCGGACATGATGTCTTTCCGTGCAGGCATTGCGAATCTCTTCGCGCCATCGAAGAAGGAAAGTATTTTCACGGGTATTATGAACATGCCCATGAAGCATATAGCAGTTTTCATCATAATCAGCCCTATGAAAAGGGATGAGGTAATGGCACATAATTACATGCTTGCCGCTGTCGGTGATTTCCTTTATAGGTGCGATATCCTGAAAATACCGTTTGGTGGTCTGACTGAATTCTCTGGGATCATGATTGCCGCGAATCAGAACTTTTCCGCCGTTGAGCCTTTCAAGAAAGGCTGGCCACTGTGACTCCTTTGCCTAAATGAAATCGCCCAGTACATAGACCGTATCCTGCTTGGTAACCATGCTGTTCCAGCTGCGGATAAGTGATTCATTCATTTCATCAACATCAGCAAATGGTCGATTGTCAAAGCGGATTGCATTGGCATGACCCAGATGAAGATCAGCAATATAGTAGTTCATACATTTTCACCATAAGCAGTTCTGCATCGACCTCAACGGTCATGGTATCGGTAGCGCGTGCAAGATAATCACGGAGGATATCATGGATGCTTTCAGTTGCGGTTCTATTGTCCCTGATGAAAAAGTCAGGCGTCTTTAGCGCCGTCAGCATTTGAGCAATCTTTTCCGGTACCACTCTTGGCCTCCCTTCTGGCCCTCCTCAGAGCCTTCTGCTCCTCGCGCCATGCAGCCGCAGCTTCTTCAATTTCACGCATGGTCTTTTCGTAATCACCGCTCAGGCAAGCATGGGTCTCGATGGACATGATCGCGCAGTTTCGCTTGCCGCGGCGAGTGAAGAAAATGACATGCCCGGGCGTTTTCAAATAGGCCCACACTGCGGATGGCTTTCTGCGGAATTCAGTCACGCTTACATCTTTTGTTACGATCAGAAAATCCAATTTCCCGGGCTGATGAACAATTTCACTCATGTGAATTTTCACCTCTCTGCTGTATGTATTCATCCTTGGCGATGAGAATCTCATCAATCGGAACTTGCAGCATTTCTGTAAGAATGAACAGGTTATCGATTGAGGGAAGGTTCTTGCCTGCAATCCAGAAATATACCGGGCGCCGCTCTGCAAAGCCCAAGCGCTGCTGAACGTCCTTTGCTGTCAGTCCGCGTTCAGCCAGAAGCCGCTCGATGTTCTTTCCGGTTTTCACCAGATCAATTACTCTGCACATATATTATGCCACCTTCCGGCGCTCTTGTCATTGTAGCCGTACTACCATGAAACCCGTTATGGGCATAGGAAAGTCAGCCCTATGAAAATGCACCCAAAATGAAAAATAGGCACCCTGCGCAGGGTACCTACATTGTGGAGTAATCTGTAAATCCTCGCAACCTCCGTACGGATGTAATCCGAAAATTTCTTCTTTCGGCCCCGGGCCATCGTTCTTTCGCTGATAACAGCAAAACGAAAGCTGTGGGTGCACCAAATTCTTCGAGTTTTGCACCCACTTTGCACCCAACTGCACCAAATTCCAAACGAAAGCTCGACTAAAAAACGAAAGCCCCGAATTGTATTGTTTTCGCGGTCATTCCGCACCAAAGGACATCGATATTGATACAATGTCGGTGTCCTTTCTTTTTGTATTTTTGTGTTTGGAAATTGCAGATATGGGCTGTATTTTGGGTAAAACGGGCAAATACTAGACAATTTATGCAGTATTAGCGTGAATGAACGTCAAAATGACATATAACGCTCTTTCTTCCCTTCATGCCCGCGTTGCACTTTAGACGACTCGAATGCCGTTTTTCACGCTTGAATTGTCAAGTCAAGTGCAACAGCGTATTGAAGAAAACCTCAAAAGGGGACTTCCAGCCGAGGCATTTGCGCGGTCGACGGTTGAGTTTGGCAATGAAGGATGCTATCTGTCCCTCGCCGAAGTTCTCCATATCAACAGACTTGGGACAGTATTCACGGATTAGACCGTTTGTGTTTTCATTCGTGCCGCGTTCCCACGGTGCATGGGGCTTTGGAAAGTAGAAAGGCATACCGTTCATTGCATCGGTTACCTGCTCATGAAACGAGAATTCTTTTCCGCGATCAGGAGTAACGGAAAGCACGTATGCTGATGGGATAGTTCGAAACAATTCAATTATCTCATCCCTTACAAAGGCCGCTGTCTTTTTCTGAACCTTCTTTGCCAATAGGTAACGGGAATGTCGATCTGTCAATGTGATGAGACAAGACGATCCTGTTTTCCCGGCTACTGTATCACCTTCCCAATGCCCGATCACGCTACGGCTGTTAGCTTCTTCCGGATGTAACTCAATAGGATTGCTTGTTCTGATCTTTCTGCGCGTTTCCTGTTCACCTTTCTTGTGACGAGTTTTTCCGTGATGCCTCAACTTTCTGGCCATGCCGCGCTGACCTTTGGAAAGTTTGGTTCGCTCAAGAACGCCAGAGTAAATTCCTCGATATATCGTTGAGAAACTCACCTGGATAGGATTGTTCTCTTTTCTCAAGCGATTTTCAATTTGTTCCGGCGACTATTGTTCATCCAGAAACAGATGCTGCACCAATGCCTTGGCAGCAGCGTTGGAAAATACCGTTTTCTTATGGCAATGTTCATCTGCCATATCTCCGCTCTGCCTCACTGGGAGAGAAATTTTTTCATTCCCTCCATTTCGGCGAAGTCCACGGCTGATTGTTGATGCTGATCTTCCTAATGCGCGGCTCATCGCTCGCAAACTTTTTCCTTCGCCTTGCATCCGGAGTATACTTTCTCGCTCAGTTGTGCTAAGATGGTGATAGTGACTCATAGTTATATTCCTTTCGTAGTAGTCCGCAAACACCATCTTAAAGGAATTCACGCTCTGAGTCACTTCTTTTTTGTGTTGCACTCAGATTGTAAATTCAAGCCCAAATGGTTTTCTTATCCACAGTTGCAAGCAATGCCTCTGGTTATCCACCAGAGGCGTTCTTGTTGTGGCTGCTGCCCCAACCCCCGCATAAATCGCAGGATGCATTCTACGGCTGCGCGCCTGATGGTGCTACTTTGAGAAGAAAACGCTTTATCTGTTTTGCGTGTTATGCAGATATTGCAGCAATCATTTTTCTTGATATATTATCAAGAAATAAAGCAAAGCATATTCTAGGCGTTATCCCGTATAAACCTGAATTTCGTATTTTAATGCAGTATTTGTATACCATAGTAGTCATAAAATCACATCATTTAGCTACAAATATATTATTTTGTAAGTCGAAGTACACAGGAGTGGAAAACTCGGCTATTCTTGCCGATATATTTTTTCAGTTTTGTTTGTAACAAAATAACGTACATACATTATGTTTAATTTTGCTTAATTTTCTAACAATTCTTTACATAATAGTGACGTTTTAACCACGCAGAAATACCATCTAATCCCGGAAAAATCATACGTTCATTGATGTTTATTCTATCCAACATATCTCTAATCTCCCATCGCAAGTTTTTATCAATTATATACTTTACTGTATTTGCTGTGTTGTTATTCAAAAAAGTTTCTATACAATGAATTTTTTGTGGTATAATAGAGAAATATGAATATTGATTTATTATTCTTTGGTCAATAGAAGGCGGCTCAAGCAAAACCATTGCTTTATCATTCATGTCTTCATCATATTGTTTTAAGCTAGTTGCTACTTTTGTAAGCATATCAATTGTAAACAAATATGCTCTTTCATTATATAGAATTTCTTTATATTTTGCAGGAAGTAGCGAGTGTATTTCTACTATATCAATTTCCCATAACACACAATCGTGCTGATCCATACATTCTAGGCTTTCTCCACTTGTTGAAAAATGAAGTCCAATTAAAGGAGAATATGTCCAATCCATTAATCTCGTAGGAAGTCCATGATGCTGGCCAATAGCCATCTTTTCCCAAATTGTCTTTGAAAATTTATTATTTTCCATAACTGAATATTTTGCAAAATTTCTTAATATCGATTCCTCCAAACATGACTGTTTATCTTTACAATTTCTTTGCAAACTAGTTGCTAGCTTAAAATCTACATTTGGCAATCCTCTATACAAGTTCGGTGATCGAAATCTTTCAATACAATCACTATATTCTTGTTTGGATATCAATTCCATTATGTCAGTCATGCTGCTTATTTTCTTTTCTTTTATCATATTTCACCCATGCCTCCTTTATTCTTTACAGAAACCACACAAGTTTCAATAAGACAAATTTCTTTATCAATTATTTCAATGAATTATTTGCTCGCTTTTCACAATTTATTATAAACATCTTCTTCTGCTTTCTCTATAATTGCAGTTATCTGCGCAATCTGAAGTAAAGATTCTCATAGAGTGGTGCCAATTCTTGAATTTTTGCTTTCAACTCATGAATTTCCTGCGAAGATGCAGCTTTTCCTATATCAGTTTCCCGCTACTGCGCTCATCGCGTGGACACATTCATGCCTCAGCACCTTTCTGGATATATTTACGCCGCCAAGCATAGATACTGGCCGTGCTATATCCTACTTTATTTGATACTGATTCTACATCTTTTCGCAGCTCAAAGCAACGATGAAATATCTGAAGTTTTACCCTAATGAAGGATGTCGAGAATGGTCCTCCGTATTGTAGCCTCAAAAGGTGGACCCTTCTTCCGAAAGAATCCGCTTCCGATGGCTCCAATTACACAGCGTCTGTCTGTGCGCTGGGTATCCTAAAATCGTAATAGTTCTGTTTCCGATTTTGTTTTCTCTTAAACATCAAGAGCCTTGTGGTGTTGTTCATCTGAAGTGCTTCATGTTCATGCACTTCCTGCTGCCCCACTGGACTGGGTGCCGGTTACATGTCGCAGTCGAGCACAGACCAGCATCAGGGCAGGGTTTCCGGTAGGGAACGTCCCACCACACGGGTCCTGTGGCGGATTTCCCGGTTCAAGCGCTCAATCACATTATTGGTGCGGATCCGTGCCCAATGCTCACAGGGGAAATCACAGTAAGTCAACGTTTCCTCGGCACTGTCCTCCACCTTGCTGGCGGCTTCTTCCAGATTTATTTCTTTATAACTGAATAAATACAGCTCTGGCTTTTTTCCAAGCGGCTGCTTGTTTTCTTGCGTATGGATGGCCTTGAGTATCTTGGTAACCAGCTTTACCTTAGAGCGAGGAACAATAGAAAACACATTCCGGTAATTTTCTGCGCCCTGCTCCAGCAACTCATTCAGTGTTTCTTCCACACTGCCGCAGACCAGTTCCTTGATTTGACCCTTGATAATTTCCTCGTTCAGCTGTACGATCTTCTCAGGCATGGTTTGCAGTCTGCTTTCAGAATGGTGTATTGCAACATCATTCTACCAGAGTTCTGCAAACCATGCCTCTTTTTTCCTTTCAATTTGCTCAACTTATATTATTTTGTACCTTGTTTTGCATTACCTCTTATCGCAAAATTATTCTTTAGCATTACAACGCTATACATAAAAAATATTTACATGGAATTAATTAAATTGCTTTAATAAAGTACTAACAGGCATCTTACTTTTTATTATTTAGCATAGAAATAGATTGATTTTATGTTCCTTAATGCTATATTTTTTCAGGCTTGCCCAATAATCTTGTTCATTAAAATCCTGCTCAATCTCTACCTTGAACACTACTTCGACACACATATCTTTTGAAATAAGCTCAACTAATGCATCTATAATTTCATTTATTTCTTTTTCGGTTAATTTATTCTTGCCTCGTATATTATAGTCAAATAGATCATACAGGTAATATTTTAAGCTTCGTTTTAAACCGTGAATCTCTTCTTTAGAAAGAAATGGTAAAAAATACGGTGCAATCATATCAGATACATGTTCTAGAATTTCAGTATTTTTGTTTCCAGTTTCTTTACCGTTAAGATGTTTTTGAAAATTATCTATATACTTATCTCTAATTTCATCCTGAATTTGTGATAGTATGCAGGCAGCTTCACTCTCTTCATTATTTGTTTTTTCGTTAAAAGGGTTTCCATGAAAATCGTGGCCTGTAAATATCGAAGCAAGCGCATACGTAACAATACCGGTTCCCCCCATAATATATACGGTAATAGGGCTACCTCCGTTACCTGACAAATTCTGATAAAGGAAAAGCCTTCCATAGGCAATATATTTGTTATTTTCAAATACGTTACAA